>Ga0208449_1000435_pt1 | contig 29935 bp, 17 predicted proteins | sample MalvireepMed_s17_FD_184247 | JGI IMG/M metagenome (GOLD analysis project Ga0208449, IMG submission 184247) | Marine viral communities from the Global Malaspina Expedition - Malaspina viral metaG DeepMed_s17 (SPAdes) (version 2) | ecosystem: Environmental > Aquatic > Marine > Oceanic | place...
GAAGCCTCAACGCCAAAAACCGCTGAACCATAAACCTTTGTAAGCATAATTTTTAAGTTGGTTTTCTAAAGAAACAATATTATTTCCAACTTTTGAAATTAGTTTACTGGTTTTTAATGGTTTAAACTCTTTTAAGAACTCCTTCAGCCCATTTTCGAGCAGGTTTCCCAAAACATTCGATCAAATCATCCACTCCCACAACACTGCCTTTGGCAAGCCTTCCCAACAAAGCGATATGTTGATGAGTGTTTCCACCTTGACTGATGATACGGCCATCTTCTAAAGTATGTAGTCCAAGTTTATAACTCACGGCATCAACGCGCTTATCTTCTCTGAGATGTTCAACTAACGAACTACTAACTGCTTTAAGCTGCGGTGCATCGATCACCGAATTAACCATCACGTCTACGTCTACCGATTGCACTCCTTTTGTTAAGCGCCAACCTTCTTTGATCAACTGTATTTCGGGATCCTTTACAAAATCAAGATTCAATACTTCTGCTTTTACCAAAGCAATAAGTTGCTGCACGCTTTTAACCGGTGGTCCGTAAGAATAGCGTTTACTGGCTTCGATGTACTTTACCACATCTACCATCGCGTCATCTCCTAAATTCATATAGGTATAATCGTGATACAACACACTTAAAGCAAAACGCCAGACCTGACCCAGACAGTAATCCAAACTAATTTTGGTTTTACCGCAAGCCATCTTAAGATAAAGCTCCATCGCCTCCAAAGGTTCGGTATTATGACTTACGAGTAAGGTATGTTCATGCCCTGGGTTCTTAATCAGTTGTAAGGTTAATGCTGAAAGTTGCTCTAAAGATAGATCAGTAGTTCTCGCTCTGGCCTGCAATCGTTGATAAACACTACTTGTGATCTGCGCTATAGCTTCAATTAAGAACGAAGCATCTTTGATTTCAGAAGCATTGGCTTCCGCAGTCTGCATTGCTTCAATGAGTAGTTTATTTTCTTCAGGCGTAGGCTTGAACCAGGCATCAATTTCTTCAGAAAAGGGCTTAGGTACAGGCGGTAAACCGTTTAATGAAAATGCCACCAACTCGCGAGGTGCTTCGGTTGAAGGTTTATATTCAAATTCAATGGAATTAGAAACAGGAACAAATTCACCACCAAAACCTATGCTCAAGGCTCTTACCTGATCCACCATAGACAATCCAAAACCGCGTAGCGCGATTTTCGTTTCCGGCGTAATCGCATCGGTTTCCAGAGCTCCTACGGGATAAGGATCTTTATACAGTTTTAAGCTATGTTTCTTGGCGTGTGCATCCCATTCAGATAATTGGTCTGAATCATAAGTAGGCTGATGACCAATCGTGAGTACGACTTCATCTACTTTGTAGTAATCCCCGGCTTTGGTCACGATGGTACACCCCGAGGCTTCCGTCTCAATTTGTACAACTTCATGTTGATAAAGTTCTACTAATCCTGCTCCGATAAGCGCTTGCCTTAGCGTTTCAAAACGCTCGTTTAAATAGCTTCCTATTTTGGAACGTGAAGGAAAGTGGTCTTGTTCTCCAGACGCTTCTCCTTCGTTCAGCTCCAACCATTCCTGATAACCTGGAAATTGTGGAAGGTAAACTTCGTCAAAAGAAAGCGCTTCGCGGCCTGCCAAATTGTTTGATAAGTTACGCTCGTGTACATTAGACAAATTGGTAGCCACCTGATCGGGAGACCATATTTGGCCGGCACCGGGATACGGTGAAGCTTCAAACAGAAGCACGTGCACCGGTTGCTGAATACCTAAGTGCTTCTTTGCAACATATAGACTTTCGAGAGCTGCAAGTCCACGTGGTCCCACACCTACAATACCAATTTTAAACGTTTTTGACACAGAAATGATTTTGGGATTATGAAGTTGAAACGATAAAGGTACGGCGTAACACTTTAGAAAGTCGTTAAGCTTAAGTGATAAGGTATTAAGCTTATCATAAATATGCCTTATTCTACCCTAAAAACAAAAGACTGAAGCGGCTTAATATCTACACGCATCGTTGCTGACTGCTCTTCTATAGTTAGCCTTGCTTCTTCTTCGCCATAAAGCTGATCTATTGCTTTGTAAGTTCCGTCATTGAATTTCCATTGCTGGATGATATCCTGCGGAAGCTGAAGCTCAAAACCAAAAGTATCATTAGCATCAAAGTTGGTTACGACGATGAGTTTATCGGTTTCAGACCAGCGGACGAAAGAGTGTACGTGGTCGTTGTACCATTCGGTATGTTGACGATTATGCCAGTGAATATCTGCATACTCTCCCATTATCGCCGAATTCTCAAGACTGAAATTCAATAGGCGTTTATAAAAATCTCTAAGCGCTAGTTCTTCTGAAGTAGATTTTCCACCGTCAAAGTTTTTATCATTAACCCAACGCACCACACTGGGCACGCTTCCGTAGTCAAAAATTGAGGTACGCGTAGGATCACCAAAACCTAAATCTTCCAAAGCCGGCTCACCCAATTCCTGACCAAAATAGATCATTGTAGGCGACTTGCTGATCAATGCTGAAACAACCATCGCAGGTTTTCCCTTTTCTGCATTTCCGGCAAAAGCATCACTGGCGATGCGCTGCTCATCGTGGTTCTCGAGAAAATGCAGCATATTAACTTCAATGTCTTCCTGGTATTTTAAAATGGGTGCAAAATGATCTGTGCTTCCGTGACCTTGCATCACGTGTTTTATGGTATCATACAACTCAACTTTATCGTATAAATAATCCATTTTACCTTTAAAAATATATTCCCGATACAGCTGCGGATTATAAACTTCGGCCATAAGAAACGCATTGGGACGCTCCATTTTAATAGCGGTATTCATATAACTCCAAAACTCAACAGGCACCATTTCGGCCATATCATAGCGAAATCCGTCAACACCTTTTGCAATCCAAAATAGAGCGATGTCTTTAAATTGTTTCCAAGAAGCCGGGACTTCTTTGCCTTCCCAAAATTCAAAGTGTTTTTTGTAATCCCAATGTCCGGCATCTTCCGGTAATACATCAAAATCCTTATGTCCATCAGGACTCACGCCATAGTTGATTTTTACGGTCTCATACCAATCGTTCTGATCAGGCTGAGCATCGCGTGAACCATTACCTGTCCATTTTGCCGGTGACTCTATAAAATTATGATCTGAATTTTTAACTTCTTCACCACCCAAAGGCTGATATCCGTTTTGCCAGTCTGGCACTTTAAAATCTTCCCCTGGTATATAATAGAAGTTGTTATGTTTAGCGTAAGCTACAGAAGTATCATCGTTTTTACCAAACGGAATGCTGCCTTCTGGCGTATTAAGGCTTTCATATTTACGGGCAACGTGATTCGGAACAATATCTATTATCACTTTTAATCCTGCTTCATGCGTGCGGTTGATGAGCGCTTCAAATTCTTCAAGACGGTTTTCAGGATTTACGGCCATATCAGGATCTACCTGATAATAGTCCTTTACAGCATAAGGCGATCCCGCCCTACCTTTTACCACATTGGGATCATCGTTTGAAATCCCATATTGAGTATAATCTGTGATCACCGCGTGATGAGGTACACCGGTATACCAAATGTGTGTAACCCCAAGATCTTTGATTTCCTGAAGCGCTTTACGAGTAAAGTCAGCAAACTTTCCTACTCCATTTTCTTCAATAGTACCCCAAGGTTTATTTGTGGTATTAGTGTTTCCAAAAAGTCGGGTAAAAACATGATACACAACTTTTTTTTGGTTGGTCTTTATAGGCGTCATAGCTGATTTTTGAATTGAATTACTCTGACCGCAAGAGATCAAAATAAGTAGGAACAAGTTAACAAAGCTGTATTTAATCATAACGGAAAATTACATAATACTCTGTAATCCTATACTTGTCTGCATTTACAAATTTAAAAATGCAATCAACCTAAAATTTTAACATAATGCTAAATCGTTTAAATAGGCATAAAAAATAAAAAGGGGGAAAATTCCCCTTTTGTTGCTGATAGAATATAAATACTTTTATCTCGTATTAATCAATAAAGATTACTACCGTTTATAATCTAATTATTAGGGGAATTAAATTTTAAACGTTTTAATGATTTAGGGGTGAAAGGCACTCTGCGAGAGCAGGGTGTTTTTCTTTTTTAGACGGTTTGTAATAAATCGAAAAATTATAAAACGATTTAGTGGAATTTTAACAGAAAGAGTTGCAAATATATTTTGTAAGTTTACAATGTCATTGACAATTTAGGGGTGAAAGGCACTTTGCGCGAGCAAGGTGTTTTTCTTTTTTAGGCCTATCTCATCACCCTTTAATTTTTATAAAACACAGATTTACTGCTATTTAATATGTTCAATTTTTTTTCTTGTAAGTCAAGGTTGAATTGAAATTACTCCAGTTTATTTTTTTCTCGTTTTCGAAATTGGTAATTGAAACGATCTCTTCTTATCAGAATACGTTTTCTAAAAATCAGGAATAGTATATAGCCTAGCCAACTAAAAATGGCTACTAAAAACAACCAAAACCAAAGTTCTCTGGAAGACTTGAATTTGCGGTAGCGCAACTCTAGCAATACCAATAGGACAAACAGTATACGTAAATAAACCAAGCTTAGGCTTTTAGCTTTTCTGCAATATAATCGTCAATCAATTCCTCCAGAATGGAAAGCGGTACTGCACCTTGCCCTAAAACTACCTCGTGGAATTGTCTGATGTCAAAAGTTTCCCCTAGTGCTTTTTCTGCTTTTGCTCTAAGATCAAGAATTTTATTCATTCCTACTTTGTAAGCTGTAGCTTGGCCAGGCATCACAATATGACGTTCTACCATTTTAATACAATCACTTTCGGCATTGGGTGTATTGTCTTTGTAAAAGGCGATCCCCTCTTCACGCGTCCATTTTTTGTCGTGAATTCCTGTATCGACAACGAGACGGCAGGCGCGCCAAAGTTCCATAGCGAGACGTCCAAAATCGGCATAAGGATCTTTATAAGCTCCCATTTCCTTGGGTAAATACTCGCAATACAATCCCCAACCTTCTACATACGGCGTATAACCGCCAAACTTCCTAAACTTAGGGATTCCTTCTAATTCCTGAGCGATCGCCAGTTGCATATGATGTCCCGGGATTCCCTCGTGATAGGCCAAAGCTTGCATTTGATATTTAGGCATCGCTTTAATATCAAATAAATTGGCATAATAAATTCCAGGTCTTGATCCGTCTGGAGCTGGCGAATTGTAAAACGCCTTACCGGCACTTTTCTCTCTAAAAGCCTCTACCCTTTTAACGACAATTTCCGCTTTGGGTTTGGTGATGAATAGTTCGTTTAAACGCGCACGCATAGAATCTATAATGCGTTTTGCTTCTTTCATATATGCGGCTCTTCCGGCATCTGAATCTTCGTAGTAAAACTGTTCATCGTTGCGCATAAACTCAAAAAAGTCTTGCAAGCTTCCCTCAAAACCTACTTCATCTTTTATGGCTTCCATTTCGGTGTGAATGCGTTCTACTTCATCCAAACCTAATTGATGAATCTCTTCAGCCGTCATTTCTGTAGTTGTGGCTCGATTTAAAGCAATAGCATAGAATTTATCTCCTCTCGGAAACTTCCACGCGCCATCTTCTGTTGTTGCTCTTACTTTTTGACTTTCTATGAACGTGATCAATTCTTCGTAAGCCGGCTGTAAACTATCTTTTAAAGCTTGATTGGCTTCTTGTAAAAGTATTGCCTTTGTTTCGGTATCAATGTCTAGCGCTTCTACCTTAGCTTGAAAATCGGCAAGTATTGGCATCTGCATGCTCGACTCGTCAAAAGGCTGACCTTTTAAAATGTTCTGACTGTCTTCAAGCACTCGATCTAATACAAATTTAGGCGGAACGATCTGATTGGTCTCACGAATGCCCAATTGATTGCGAAGCTCTGTAAATAAAGGCTTTACTCCTTTAATTCTTGAAATGTAAGCCTTAGCATCGGCAACACTATCAATACGATGTTTGTTGATCAAAAATGCAGGAACACTCGCGTGTAAGCCAAACATTTGATTGACCGGATAATTATAAAAACGATACTCATAGTCTTCGATCTCGTTTTCCAGATTGAGTTTATAAAGCTTATAACTTATTTGAGTAACGCTATCTAAAGCGGCCAGATCAACCTCTGATTCCAGGTAATCCAACCGCGCTTTAGCTTGTTTAAGATCTTCAGCCATTTGGTCTGATGAAATATCATCCCACTTACCATAATTTGTCTTTAAGCCTAAACTGGTTTGCCACTGCGGCGATTCGGCTACATCTTCGTCAAACTTGGTATCAAACCAAGAATTAAGCGATGCGCTGGCTTCCGTTATTTCGGCTTGGGTGTACTGCGCTTCTTCTTGATTTTTACACGAATTGTAAAAAAGCACAATACTTAAAAAAACTATGACTGACTGAATTCTCATAAATCTTATTTTAACACATTAAACTGAATTTCAGAATCTCCAAAAACGGTATGTGTTTGTTTCTGGAAATCTTCAGCACTGGCTTTGTAAATGTTTGGAACAAAAGTTTGTGGATTACGATCGATTAACGGAAACCACGTACTTTGAATTTGAATTTGCACCTTATGTCCTTTTAAGAAGGTATGGTTAACCCCTTGCAAGGTCAAATCAACTTCGGTTTTTTGATTCGGTTCGAAAGCTTTAGGGGCACTGAAGCTTTCACGGAATCTTCCACGCATCACTTCACTACGCACCATCATATGGTAGTTGTCCATTTTAAGGTATTTCTGCGTTTCAGGATAATCTTCGGCGTCATTAGGATAAACGTCAATCAATTTTACCACCCAATCTGCCGCAGTACCGGTAGTTGCCACTTTTAATTTGGCTAAAATTTCACCGGTAATCGTCATATCTTCGTCTAAAACTTCAGTCTCATACACCAATACGTCTGGTCTTCGAGCTGCAAAACGCTGATCATCGGTCATATATTTTCTTGGCGTAAACACCATTTTAATGTCTTCAGAATACGGAACCGGTTTTGAAGGATCACTTACAAATGCATTTGCATAATCTGCTGAAGCGTTTTCGGTAAGTTTTTGATCTGCCCCTAAATAGAAACTTTTAGTTTCGGCAGCTTTTGGCGGCCATTGTGCATAACTGTCCCACTCGCGCGCACCACTGTCATACATAGAAGCTTCAGGGAAGTCTATCTCTCCTTCACCGTCATTTTTTAAGAAATGATTGAAAAATACCGTCTCGTAGTTTTGCTGAAAATCTCTTGAAAGATTATCTCCAAAATACACGTTTCCTATAGCCTGGCGCTCACTTGAGCGCGCCCAATCCCCGTGACTCCAAGGCCCATAAACAAAGATGTTATAATTATCGCTGGTTTCTTCGATCTTCTTATAGGTATTGAATGGTCCGTAAAGATCTTCGGCATCAAATAAACCGCCTACAACCATAACGGCAGGCTTGATATCATTTAAATGCTGAATGATTCCGCGGCTTCTCCAGAACTCATCATAATTAGGATGATCTTTAATTTGCTGCCAGAATACATTATCTTCTTTGTAATACTCATCTAAATTGGTCAACGGACCTGCGTCTAAAAAGAACTGATATTGATCTTGTGAAGGAAGGTCAGGAAAAGCATACCAAGGCTTGGTAACAGGCTCGTCTTTCATATAGCCGAAAAGTGAAATCGCCCTCCAGTAGCTTTCTAAGAATGCTCCATTATGGTGGAAATCATCAAAAAAGAAATCTGAAATACACGCTTGTGGAGAAACTGCTTTAAGCGCAGGATGCTCACTCAACAACGAATAGGTGGCATAAAAACCGGGATATGAAATTCCCCAAGTTCCCACATTTCCGTTGTTGTTGTCTACATTTTTAACAAGCCAATCGATCGTGTCATAGGTGTCGCTAGCTTCATCAACTTGTTTCCCTTTTTTATTCGGAATATAAGCACGCATATTGTCGTAAACGCCTTCACTGTTCCAACGGCCACGCACATCTTGCTGTACAAAAATATTACCCTCTTCAACCATAAATTGGTTAGGTCCTATTCTACCTTTATAATTTTCTTCTCCATAAGGTGCACAGCTATACGGCGTACGCATCATCAAAATAGGATACTCTTGTGATTTATCTTTTGGAGAATAAATGGTTGTATGTAATAATACACCATCGCGCATTTTAATTTTTACTTCTTTCTTGTCGTAATGCTCACGAACGTATGCTTCGGTTTGCGCTTGAGCAGCAACTACGAGAAGTAAGAATACTGCAGTAATTAGATTTTTAGTGTTCTTCATTTAAGGGTGTTTATTAGTCATTGAATTTAGAAATTCCTTCTTCAAGCCAGGCTTCAAATTTGTCTACATCTGGTGTGTAGCCTACTGGCGTGTTAAGTTCGTTATCATTATGATCGAGCAGTACATAATAAGGCTGCGCGTTGATCTGATACTTTTCAATCTGAAAATCGCTCCATTTATTTCCTACGGTTTGAATGCGTTTGCCGGTAACTTCACTTACATATTGTTCTGCTTCCGGAAGCTCTTCTTTAAGATCTACAAATAACGAAATGAGCACAACGTCATTCTGTAGTTTTCCGAGGATTTGAGGTTCGCCCCAAACGCGTTCTTCCATCTTGCGACAGTTTACACAGGCCTTCCCTGTAAAATCAAGAAGTACCGGTTTATTTTCAGCTTTTGCATATGCCATTCCTGCATCATAATCAGTAAACGTTACCAATTGATACGGACCAAGTTCGGCCTCTTCAGGCAGCTCACCTTCTGTTAAACCTGCAACACTACCTTTAGAATAACCAACACCATAAGGCGATTCACTATAATTTAATGGCGGTGGAAAACCGCTAATCAACTTCAACGGAGCGCCCCAAAGGCCAGGAATTAAATATAGCGTGAATGATAGGACGAAAAGCCCTAAAATCAATCTTCCTGAAGAAATATGCGGCAACGGACTGTCGTGAGAAAGTCTGATCTTTCCGAAAAGATAAAACGCCATTGCACCAAAAATAGCGATCCAAATCGCTAAGAATACTTCGCGCTCTAAAATATGCGCTTGCAGTACCAAATCAGCATTGGATAAAAATTTAAAAGCTAAGGCAAGCTCCAAAAATCCTAGAACCACTTTTACCGAATTTAACCAACCTCCAGATTTTGGTAAAGAATTCATCAAACCGGGAAACAAGGCAAACAAAGCAAACGGAATCGCGATGGCCGATGAAAAACCAAGCATTCCTAATACCGGAGCGATACCACCTTCTGAAGCCGCTTGCACCAATAAAGTTCCTACAATAGGTCCAGTACAACTGAAGCTTACAATCGCCAAGGCCAAGGCCATAAAAAAGATCCCTACGATTCCGCCACGATCTGCTTTACGATCCACCGCATTTGCCCAAGAATTAGGCAGCATAATCTCAAAAGCTCCAAAGAATGAAATGGCAAATACAACCAGAAGTAAAAAGAATATTAAGTTGAACCAAACGTTGGTAGATAAGGCGTTCAACGCATCTGCTCCAAAGATCCCCGTTACAATCGAACCTAAAAGCACGTAGATCACTACGATGAAAATTCCATATAAAATAGCATTTCTACGACCGGTCGCCAGATTCTTGCTTTGCTTTGTAAAAAAGCTCACCGTCATGGGTATCATTGGAAACACACAAGGAGTTAACAATGCTAAAAAACCTGATGCAAAAGCCACGAAAAAGATGGTCCATAAGTCTTGCTTTTCCTCTTGCTTTACAACTTCTTTTACCGGTTCTATTTCTTCGACTTTTTCTTGAACTTTACCGTAGGCTTGAAACTCATTAAAGTCTTGAAACACCTGTCCTTTTTCGGTAGAAAGATCAAAAACAATATATTTTTCTTCATTGATGCAAACCTCCTTACATACCTGATATTTCAAGATTAGTTTGACGTACTCGGTGGTTTCTTCAGCTTTTATCTTTTGGGTAAGCTGTGCCGTTTCTGAAAAAAACGTCTCATCAACTTCAAAAATATCGCTATAGGCTGTAGTGGTCTCGCTTTCTTCAGTAGGGCCTTCTAAGGTATAGGCCTCGCCAGCTTCAAGAAATTCTAATTCGAGCGGTAAAGAACCGCCCGGATCTGTAAACTGAGAATACACATGCCATTCAGGCTCGATGCTCGCATTTAATTTTAAAGTATAAGAAGCTGCCTCTGATTTTTCAACAGAAGCTTCCCATTGTACTGGATTTTGAGTCCCTGCGCCGGGCCCAAAACCTTGTGCATTTCCTGTAAGGGTAAAAACAAGCAGTACAAGAATAGAGCAGTATTTAATCATAGTGTGCGGTAAATTTTAAAAATTGTGAAGTATTTGGGGTTACTTTATATCGATCATCAGTGCGTGCTCCTATAACCCAGATGATGTCTTGGTCGTTACAAAGCAGCCAAACTGACTCTTTATCTAATGTTGAAAATTTTAAGTCTTTAAAAAACTTACTAAGCTTTTTCTTGCCTTTAAGCCCAAAAGGATAAAACCAATCGCCTTCCTGCCACTTTCTAAGTCTTAAAGGAAAGTTTAATTGTTCGGCATCAAAAATAGCTTCGGTTTTAGTTAAATGGTCCAATTTCTCTACATTTTCTTTGGTCAGGGTAAGACCATTAAGATCAATTTTCTCAATATCTACGTACCAAAGTACTTCTTCAGTTTCGGCTTGATGTTCGGTCAACAATAGAAAATCACGGTCCTTGATCAGTCGATGCTTTGCTGTGGCCACGTATTTGCCCGGCTGCGCATCGAGTAACTCATAAATATCATCCCAAGCCGTAAATTCAAAATCCTTTAAAAGTTGGTATAGAACGGCTTTGGTATTCGGCGTTTCCTTTAATTTCTGAATATTGAATTGATATCCCTTAAAGGATTGGGTCACGATCTGTGAAAATAATAAGGTTGTATAATCTTCGAGCAGCAGTGATGTTTCTTTTAAATGCTGCTGACTTTTTTGAAATTGTGTCAAAAACTGCGGAGCGGCTTCTTCTAAAGCAGGAATTGCGTGATGTCTTAAATGATTGCGCAAATACTTGTCTGAAGCATTGCTGCTATCCTCCCGCCACGCTAGCTTGTTTGCTTCGGCATAAGCTAAAATCTCTTCTCTGCTAAAAGGCAATAAAGGACGTACGAGTCGGTCGCTTTCTGCAGTAATTCCGGTAAGTCCGTTTATTCCCGAGCCTCTACTCAAATTGATGAGAAAGGTCTCCAGATCATCTTTTGCGTGATGCGCTGTGGCTAGAAAGGGCAATTGGTGCAGTTGGCAAAGTTCTTCAAACCAGTGATACCGCAATTCGCGCGCCGCCATTTGAATGGACACTTTTTGGTCTTGAGCATAGGCTTCGGTATCAAAGCTTTGCACGTGAAACTTCACGTGAAGTTTTTCGGCCAACTTTTCAACAAAAACCGCATCTGCATCGCTCTCCTTTCCGCGGAGGTTAAAATTGCAATGTGCGATCTCAAAATCGATTTTACACTCTGAAAACAAATGCGCTAAAACCATACTATCTAATCCGCCGCTTACAGCGAGTAAAACACGAGCATCTAGTAGCTTTTTAAAATGGGATTCAATATGAAGTTTAAATGTGTTGACCATAAAAACAAGTGCCGTTCTTGCGCTGTCTCTTTTATAAAATCTAAAACCGTAAATATACAATTTAAGCAGCGTAAGCCTGTAGATGAAGTGCCAACTTTATTGGCACCGCCAAAGGGTTTAATGCACAAAGGCCTGCCTTAGTCGGCAGGCAAGCTTGCCTCGACATTGAAAATGCGTTTTCAACCAATGCCTAAAGGGCATGCCTTTGTCGTCATACAGACTTGCCCTGAGGTGGTTTATTTGGTAAGTATTTAACGCATTAGGTTTTTGAAATTTTCAATTTGATGGGCTTAATATTGTATTTTTAATCGAAACCCTATGTAACATGTGTTACGAGCATATCAATGCACACAGTATATATTTGCCCATAAAACAAAATACTTGAAGAAATTCTTCCCCATATTTGACTGGTTACCAAACTACAAGAAAAGCTATCTAGCCGGTGATATTTCTGCCGGAATAACCGTGGGTATTATGCTTATTCCACAAGGAATGGCGTATGCCATGATTGCCGGTTTACCTCCAGTTTTTGGACTTTACGCCGCTCTTTTACCTCAGGTAATTTATGCTATTATGGGAACCTCGCGCCAACTGGCAATTGGACCGGTAGCGATGGATTCGCTCATAATTGCATCAGGTTTGGGAGCGCTGTCGCTAAGCGGCATCAACGAATACATCTCGATGGCTATTTTTCTGGCGTTGTTTGTTGGAATCATTCAAGTATTGATGGGTTTTTTAAAAATGGGCTTTTTAGTCAATTTTTTATCCAAGCCTGTGATTAGCGGTTTCACTTCAGCTGCCGCCTTAATAATTGGTATCACACAACTCAAACACTTGTTGGGCATCACGGTAACCAGCAATCGCACTTTACCGATAATCAAACAGACATTAGCCCAACTTGAACAAATTAATCCTGTTGCTGTTGCCGTTGGGCTTACCGGTATTGGAATTATGTTGTTGATCAAACGGGTAAGCAGTCAGATTCCCGCTGCTATTGTAGTAGTGATCTTTGGTATTTCACTGGCTTATTTTACGCCGCTTACCAATTACGGACTCATTCTCGTGGGAAAAATACCGGATGGCTTACCGAGTTTTGGTGTTCCATCGATTCCTTGGGAAGATCTTGGTCAGCTTTTCACCCTTGCGTTGGCAATGTCCTTAATCGCTTTTATGGAAGTCGTATCTATTGGTAAAGCGCTCGAAGAAAAGGTAAAATCCAATACGATCAATCCCAATCAAGAACTTATAGCTTTGGGAACAGGGAATATCGTGGGGTCTTTCTTTCAATGTTATCCTACTACTGCTGGTTTTAGCCGGACTGCGGTAAATTTTCAAGCAGGTGCAAAAACGGGAGTTGCTGCTTTTATTAGTGCAAGCTTGGTTGCGCTTACCCTACTCTTTCTGACTCCGGTTTTCTATTATTTGCCTAATGCCATTCTTGCTTCTATCATTATGCTGGCGATTACAAGCTTGATCGATCTTAAATACCCTAAAGAGCTTTACAAGAATCAAAAAGATGAGTTTCTATTGCTAATCGCTACCTTTCTAATAACCTTATTTGTTGGGATTCAAGAGGGAATTATTCTAGGCGTTTTGTTCTCATTACTCCTGATGGTTTACCGTACTTCAAAACCACATATGGCGGTGTTGGGGCAAATAAAAGGAACCACATATTTCAAAAACATCAACCGCTTTGCTACAGACATCATCGATCGTAAAGATATCTTGGTCGTGCGTTTTGATGCGCAATTGTTCTTCGGAAACAAAGATTACTTCTATAAAGAGCTTAAAAAACATATTAAAGCAAAAGGTCCCGATCTTAAAACCATTATCATCAATGCTGAAGCGATAAATTATATTGACAGCAGCGCTATTTATATTTTGAAATACCTCATTCTAGAACTACGACAAAAAGAGATCACTTTAATGATCGCTGCCGCTACCGGACCTACACGGGATATTCTGTTTAAAACCGGAGTTACGGAATTATTAGGTGCCGAAAATTTATTTGTACGTGTGGTTGAAGCGGTAGAATTTATTGATGGCGTGCATCCGCGTACCGAAATTGAAGATCGTGTCTCCCGACAGAAATTTTAATCAATTGAATTTATAAGTACCGGCTAAAATTGCAAACCGGTGCGGGTCGTTTCCTTTTATTTCGCCTTCGGTATAATTCCATTTTAAACCAATTGCATAGCGTTTCTGGGAAAAGAAAAACCCAACGTGTCCATTTAAAATACTGTGATTTACAAGATCGCGGGGAACTACTTTTTTGCCTTGCGCATTTGCATTTTCAATGGTCGCATTAAAAGCTGAAAAATTCATATTAAAACCGGCTTCGAGAAAAAACTCAGTTTCTCCAGAACCTAAAAGACTTTGTTGGCGCGCCACCGATTTGCCAATTGCATTAAATTGACCAAATCTAAAATAAGCGCCCTGCTCCAAAAACGTAAAGATATTTCCGGCAGAAATTCTACTGAAACTGTAAAGATTCAGCCATTTTTCAGTAAAAATATCTTGAGCATAATTCGCTCGTAAATTGAAGCCAAACTGATTTGGAATCTGGTCTTCCCATTGATCTACAAAAATATCTCTTGAGAATTTCTCGTGAATAAAGTTTTGAATGTCTCCAGCGTGCACTGCAGGGCCTAAGATTCCTAGATCTACTTTCAATTGAAGAAACGCTTTTTGAAATCCATAGTTATTGGCAAAATCTACATAACCCCAACCGGCATACGGCTGTCTGGTTTTGACGATTTGGTAGGTTCGCGCATAATCTGGTGTGTACGCTTGAATATGAAAACCGATATTATGACTAAACGCTTCCTTATTCGGGAAAAGCGATGCGAGCAACTTAGCATCTTCAGGTCGCCAATTGAAGCCTAGATGAATCCCGTAAGTATAATGCCAGTCTGTACGTGTCCCGAAGATCGTAAAATCATTATCGTGGCCTGCCAGCACTTCATATTTATAGGCGGGTTCCTGCTGGGCTTTCAGTAGAAAAGGAATCATAAAAAGCCACAAAGCAATACCGATTTTTGCAATCTTCATTGGTCTAAACTAAACAGTTTTAAATTTAAACACAACCGCTTTCATAAGAATGTCAAGATTTGATTAAATTTAGAAAGCACGCTTTAATTCACTAAAACTATGTCACAAGCAGCAGCTCTGGCTCAAAGACTACAAGAGGTTATTCTTGACGGTACATGGATCGCCAATACCAATTTTAAAAAGGAACTCGATAACACCTCACTTGAAGAAGTTTCTATACAAATTAAAACCTACAACCCTGTCGAGGTTCTTGCGCAACACATTCATTATTATATCGCAGGTGTAAAGCAGGTTTTTCTTGGTGGTGAACTCAGCATTAGCGATCGGTTTAGTTTTGATTTTGAGCCTATGCAAAGCGATGAAGCGTGGCAAAACTTCTTAGCACTTTTCTGGAAAGATACCGAAGAGCTCGTCAATTTGATCAAAACCTTAACCGATGATCAACTAGACGCTATTTTTGTAAAAGAAGCCTATGGAAGTTATAAGCGCAATATTGAAGCACTCATTGAACACAGTTATTATCATTTAGGGCAAATCGTACTCCTGCTAAAAACCGAAGCAACAACGTAATTTTACAGCACTGAAACCGACTTAACACAACGTGGAAAAGTATTTAAAGATCATACAAGATTCCTTTACAGGATATTTTAATTACCTGATTGATGAGATCACCAATCCCGGGTGGACCAACTATTTCTATTGGCTTCTCGGGCTCTCGTTACTTGTTTTCGCCTTTGAGATCATTATTCCTTGGCGTAAAAAACAACCAATTTTTAGAAAGGGATTTTGGCTCGATGCGTTTTATATGATCTTCAATTTCTTTCTGTTCTCTTTGATTGGTTATAATGCGCTCTCAAATGTAGGCGTCGAACTTTTCAATGACTTTTTAGGACTTTTCGGCATAGATAACTTGGTTGCGATAGAGGTTCAGGACTTTCCGGTTTGGGCACAGCTTTTAATCATGTTTGTTATTGCCGATTTTATTCAGTGGAATGTACACCGAATGTTACATCGCGTGCCGTGGTTGTGGAAATTTCATCAAGTGCATCACAGTGTAAAAGAAATGGGCTTTGCGGCGCAATTTCGGTTTCATTTTGTGGAGACTTTGGTATATAAAAGCGCACAATATATTCCGTTGGCGATGATCGGTTTTGGGATTGAACAATTTTTTGTGGTGCATATGTTTTCGGTATTCATCGGTCATTTAAACCACGCCAATCTCGATTGGAGTTATGGTCCGCTAGGTTATGTGTTGAACAATCCACGTATGCACATTTGGCATCACGCTAAAGAACTTCCGCCAGAACATAAATACGGAATGAATTTCGGCTTAAGTCTAAGCATTTGGGATTATCTTTTTGGCACTGCATATATTCCCAGAAGTGGAAAGAACATTGAAATAGGTTTTGATGGAGACGAGCGCTTTCCTCACGATTTTACGGGACAACTTACCTATCCTTTTAAGGAACATTCTACCAAATAATTGCAGTTTTAGTATTCAAAAGCTAGTGTATCAAAGGTTACACCCACAAGCTGTAACCTTTTTTATTTTTGAGTAAAATTTCAGTGCTATGACAATTAAACAATTTGAATACAAACCTTTAGCCCATTTTTCTTATGCGATTTTAAGCGAAAACAAGATCGCTTTAGTAGACCCAGAACGCGATCCTGCGCAATACTATGCCTTTGCAGAAAAACACAATGCACAAATCGTAGCTGTTTTTGAAACACACCCGCACGCCGATTTTATTTCTTCTCATTTACAAATTCATATAGAAACGGGCGCTACCATATATGCTAGTAAATTACTAGGCGCAGACTATGCGCACGAGCATTTTGATGATGGTGACCTTGTTGAGATGGGTGAAATTCAATTTAAAGCTGTCAATACGCCCGGGCATTCTCCTGATAGTATTACGATAGTCGCTTCAACCGAAAATGAAACCGCTCTTTTTACAGGAGATACGTTATTTATAGGTGACGTAGGTCGCCCTGATCTGCGCGAGAAAGCAGGAAAAATGAAAGCTAAACGCATAGACCTTGCAAAGTCTATGTATAAAACGATAACAAGCGCTTACAACGAATTTAGCGATGATGCGCTAGTTTATCCTGCGCACGGAGCAGGTTCGCTCTGCGGAAAAAATATGAGCAGCGATGGCAGCAGCACACTTGGTGAGCAACGTGCCACCAACTGGGCTTTTAAAGAGCAGTCTGAAGAAACTTTTGTAAATCATTTACTGGATTCTCAGCCGTTCATTCCGCATTACTTTGGTTATGATGTGGATATTAATAAAACCGGGGCGCAAAACTTAAATAGCAGCTTAGCCGATATTCCACTGAAGCTTTACGAAACGCGCTCAAATGGTGATGCATTAGTTATAGATACCCGTTTAGAAGAAGATTTTAAGAAAGGGCATAAGCGCAACAGTTTGAATATTATGGCGACCAATCCAGAGCATAAATTTGAAACTTGGCTAGGTGCTATTGTAAAACCTGAGGAAGAATTTTGCCTTGTTGCTAACAGCGCCGCTCACGCTGAAACATTGCTGGATCGTGTAAGCAAAATAGGTTACGAGCATCAAGTAAAAATTATCTATACGCTTGGTGAACAAGATTGGCTCGAAATGAAGGATCTGGATCTGGAAGGCTTCAAGAAAAACACAAAGGAATACACCATTGTTGATATTCGAAATCAAAGTGAAACGGAAGCCGGTAAATTCTTTGATCACGCCATTACGATTCCACTTAATGAATTGCGCGATCGGTATGAAGAAATTCCGGTAGATAAACCTATAGTGGTGCATTGTGCCGGTGGCTATCGTAGCGCAGCTGGAAGTAGTATATTAGCAATGCATATTGATGAAGTTACCGTCTATGATCTGGGAGATGCAGTAAAAGACTTTCAATAGCATTTAAATGAAAAAGGCATACAATATTTTATTTGTAACACTGCAAATGATAATAATGTGTGCCTTTTTCTTTCCAATAAGCCTTCTTAAATTCAGATTACCGGAAGCCTTTAACTACGGTGCTTACACCTTTATTGTTTTCGGAATGTTGTGCGTTGTCATTGCCCTTTATCAATTACGGCATCAATTATCTCCCTTTCCTAGTCCGCGTAAGAATTCAAGCCTTATAGACTTCGGAATATTTAGATACAGTAGACATCCTATCTATTTTGGAATTTTACTTTCATATTTAAGTCTATCCATCCTGTTTGAAGATGTATACAAGCTCGTTTTGACAGCTGTTCTTTACCTCTTCTTCTGCTGGAAGTCTACTTTTGAAGAAAACTTACTCGTGGCGCGCTTTCCCAAATACAAGAATTACAGAAAGAAAACCCCAAGGTTTTGAGTCCTTTTAATTTCAAAAAAAATGAAAGAACTTTAACAAGAAAACCTAGTGTTTTCAAGCTTTCAACCCAAGATTGGATTGTAAATTTATATCAGAATAAAAGCTTCAAAAGCTTTTATAAATCAACCTCCAAGAACCCAAAAAAATGGATGTCGAATTACTCGCCCGAATTCAATTTGCCTTTACAGTAGCCTTTCATTACATCTACCCACCTCTAAGTATCGGAATCGGATTATTGATGGTCATCTTTGAAAGTCTATATGTAAAAACTAAAAAAGAAGATTACCACATTCTTGCAAAGTTTTGGACTAAAATTTTTGCACTCACATTCGGAATTGGTGTTGTTACCGGCATTGTAATGGAGTTTGAATTTGGCACCAATTGGGCTACCTATTCGCGTTATGTTGGAGATGTTTTTGGAAGCGCGCTCGCAGCTGAAGGTATTTTTGCCTTTGCACTAGAAAGTGGTTTTTTAGGCGTGTTACTTTTTGGTTGGAACCGTGTAAAACCTTGGGTTCACTTGGTTTCAACAATCGGCGTATTTTTAGGTTCTATGTTTTCGGCAATCTGGATCGTAGTCGCAAACAGTTGGCAGCAAACGCCTGCAGGCTATCATATTGTAGGAGAAGGTATGCAAGCCCGCGCAGAGATCACCGATTTTTGGGCGATGGTTTTTAATCCCTCGAGTGTAGAGCGTATTTGGCACGTTTGGCTAGGTGCTTTTCTAGCGGGAGTATTCCTAATTCTTAGTGTACACGCCTATTATATCTTAAAAGGACGTTATGTGAGCATTTCAAAAAAAGCATTTAAGATCACACTTATCATTGCTACTATTACTTCGCTCGCTCAACTTGTAGCAGGCCACGCATCAGCAGAAGTAGTTGCAGAACATCAACCTGCAAAATTAGCAGCACTTGAAGGCCATTATGATGAAAGCGCTGCGGCAGATATGTATCTTCTGGGTTGGGTAGATCAAGAGAATCAGGAAGTGACAGGTTTAGCAATTCCCGGTGGATTGTCGTTCTTATTAGATCAAGATTTTGAAGCACCTGTAACCGGTTTAAATGCTTTCCCCGAAGATGAACGCCCTTCTCAGGTTAATGCTGTTTTTCAGTTTTATCACCTTATGGTTGCTATCGGGATGTTTTTGATCGCACTTACTTTATATGCTTCTTTTTTAATGTGGAAAAAGAACCTGTTTTCTAAAAAGTGGTTGCTTTGGGTTTTTGTCTTTACTGCTCTGCTTCCGCAGATCGCTAATCAAGTAGGCTGGTTCTCTGCAGAAATGGGTCGGCAACCTTGGGTGGTTTACGGCTTACTGCGCACTAACGATGCGTTTTCTCAAGCGGTAACGGCGAATCAAGTTTTATTTTCCTTAATTCTATTTTTTGCAGTCTACGCCCTACTCTTCCTACTCTTTGTATATCTACTGAATAAAAAAATAAAACACGGACCTTACGAAGAGGCTAATGACGAAGATGACGACAGACCATTAACCAAAGAAATTAGCGAAGTAGTAACAGGATAACAGAATAGTATGGAAACAATTTTAGGTATAGATTATCCCACGTGGTGGTTTTTAGTAATTGGCGGTTTATTCTCAGGCTATGCGATTTTAGATGGATTTGATTTTGGTTCAGGTGCTTGGCATCTCTTTTTTAAAAAGGAATTGAATCGTCGTATTGCACTTAATGCTGTTGGTCCTGTTTGGGATGGTAACGAAGTTTGGCTCGTGATTGGCGGCGGAGCGCTTTTTGCCGGTTTCCCGGTGATGTACGCGACACTTTTTTCTTCGTTGTATATTCAGTTTATGCTGTTTTTGATCTTTATCATTTTCAGAGCCATTTCTATCGAATTTAGAGGGAAAGAAGAAATGCGCTGGTGGCGCAAACTTTGGGATGTTTGTTATAGCATTTCAAGTATAATGCTGGCTTTTTTGCTAGGTGTCGTTTTAGGAAATGTGCTACAAGGCTTTGCCATAGGCGAAAATTACCAATATACCGGTTCCGGCTTTTTTGAATTTCTGAATCCGTATGCGATTATGACAGGAGTAACGACACTTGCGTTGTTTATGGCGCACGGAGCCATTTACCTACTTCTAAAAACTGAAGGAGCAATGTTTGAAAAACTTACCAATCTACTCCAAAAAGGAATGATCTTTTTTATGGTGAGCTTTGCGATCACTACGCTCTATACACTGCTTTACATTCCGCATTTGTCTGACGACTTTAAAAGTGCTCCTGTTCTATTTGCGGTACCGGTGCTCACTTTTTTAAGTATTGCAAACGTACCTCGATTGGCAAGTAAAAAAAATTACAAACTGGCATTTTTCTTTTCGTCGCTAACCATTAGTTTATTGCTGGTTTTAGTTGCTGTAGAACTTTATCCTAACCTCCTCTTTTCAACAGTAGACCCAAAATATAGTATCGATGTTTATGAAGCTGCATCTTCTGAGCGTTCTTTAGGGATTATGCTTTTATTTGTAGCCATCGGTGGTCCGCTGGTTTTAGGATATACCTTTTTCGTATACCGTACCTTTAGAGGAAAAGTCAAACTTGACGATCATAGTTATTAAATTAGATAAACATCGCGAGGAATTGGTTGAAAACGAATTTTCAATTTCGAGGCATCCCGATAGCTATCGGGACGGAGTATGAAACCCTTTGACGCCGCCAATAAAAAAGCCCCGATAACGGGGCTTTTTTGCTGCTTAAAGTATAAAACACACTTATAATCAACCTTAAACAGTTTTCTATAGACTAGCTTTTTGTTTCAAGAATTACGGTAACCACAGCCTTTTTAGGGATTTCAAATCCGTTGTTTGTTGTTAGCTCTTTCAGTTTTAGATTATGTGCTTCTGAAGTTATGTAGCTACTTGCTTTATAAGATTCGGTATAATTTGATAATGCTACCGCTTTACTTTTTTCGGTGTCATTTACAAAAACAAGTACTATTTTATCCTTATCCGGACTTCTAAATGCCGAATACAAAAAGTTCTCATCCGGTGTCGACGCTTCAAGCTCCTGAAGATGTATACGCGTATATTCCGGGCGAATGAATCTGCTATAATTACCAAGCGTCCAGAGCATTTTACTTTCGTAAACGGTTCCATCATTTTTGTTTTTATCGATGTAAACCAGACCATCTTTATAATCATAGGCTGAGATCGCGGTCCACCAATGCCACGCACTAGCATTTGCAACAACCAGATCTGTATTGATCACCTTAGCCATATACAATGCTGCAGTCATTCCTAAATCTCTACCATTACCTTCAATTTCTCCGGCATTATCTCCTAGGATGCAATATTCGCTCATCCAGAAATGTAAATCAGGAATTACATCTAAGGCACTATCAAGCTGTTTACGCTGATCTACAAGTCGTGAAACTGGTGAAGTTGTAAAATAACTGTGCGCCGAAACAGCATGATTTACTTGTGCCAAATCACCCAAATAGTTTTCTGAATTAGTATTAAAAAAGGTTTGAATCACGTCTGCTCTTCCTGATTTATTACCGTTTTCAAACAAATAGTTTATTTGAGCGGTTTCTGGAATATCTATGAAGGTCGTATTGAGATTGCGCTGTTGGAGTTCGTGATCTAAGGCAACAACCAAATCTTTGATCTGATCATTCCAAAAAGGGGTACCTTCTTGACCTCCATCTGCCCAATCCCATTGCGGTTCATTTATAGGACTTATAAAATCTATATCCAGGCCTATTTTTGAAAAGCCTTCTGTCACATCTGCAAGATATTTTGCGAACGCTTTATTTTTGGTGGAATCAAGGTTGCTTTGAGTTTTATCGCTGGTATAAGCTTTTCCGTTTCTGGTGAATTGAACCGGAGGGCTATTAGAAAAAACCAATAGTTGTTCTACACCTCGTTCTTTTGCAGCTTTAGCAAACCAAACTTGTCCGCTTTGCTTGCTCCAATCGTAAGTCCCTTCTTGAGTAAGAAAACTTTCCGCTCTGCGCCATTCGTCGCGAATGCCGCTTGATTTTCCTTGCTCTGCACTACCCGCTCCTAAATTAAAGCGCCAAAGACTTAAGCCTATTCCTTTAGGATTTCCATCTTGATCATTCTGCGTGCTGAAAAGCAAATCAGCGATTTGTTCTCTTTTTTCTATGGGCCAATTTTCACCAACAAATTGTACAGACCAAGCATCTGAAGCGCCAAAGTTGTCTATCTTTTGATAGGTTTCATCAGGATTTAAAAGAAATTGAACTACTTCTTCATTAGATTCCGAAGGTTGATTATTCTTTTTAAGCTTAAAACTTGCAAAAGCAATAATCCCGCCTATAGCGATAACAAGAAATACTATTTTAACAAATTTAAGCTTCAAAACAGGTTTTTAAATTTTAATATCCAATAGGTATTCAAAAGTGATTTTAACCACTACATTTGTTCCATACAATTTTCACTATTTCGATTGAGTAAGATGCGGTATAAATTGATTGAAAGTGCGGTGCTAATTGTTCAACATAGGTAAACACTGGGATCAGGCATCACTTTTTTGTTACCTTGTTTTAAATTCACACACAAATATGTTTTTTACATGAGAGCAGCTTTATTAAGTGTTCTAATTTATTTTAGTTTTCAGATTTCTGTATTCGGTCAAAATATTTCTCAGGAATATAATGACTTGTATTTCTATCAAATAAATTCTAGTGATGGTCTTTCTAATAATGTCGTTAATGATATCACACAAGATTCTTTAGGTTTTCTATGGATTGCCACCTATGATGGTTTAAATCGATATGACGGTACGCAGTTTTTAAAATTCAGAAAAAATATTAGCGATGATAAAACGGGAGTTTCAAATAATTACATTCAAGAATTACAGCTTTTAGATAACAATCAACTCCTTATTGCTACTGATGCAGGTCTTAATATTTATGACTTGAGTACAGAAACTTTTAAAGTACTCACCACTTCTGAAGGTTTATTGAATAATAGTGTAAGTGCTTTGACCTTAAATGCAAATCATAAACCGGTTGTTGGTACCTATCGTGGTGGAATTCAATCTTTATCGTCTTTAGAATTTGAAACTATAAGTCTTAGTAAGGAAGGAAAAGCATTATCTTCTAATGAAATTTCGTCAATTGCTGTACAAGGTGATTCCATATTTTGGGTGGGAACCTATGACAAAGGGCTTAACAAGATCAAACATAAAAACGGGAAATACACCTCTGAGGTGGTTGTTATTCCACAGCTACAAAATGCAACGGTTTATCAAATTTATATTGATGAGGAACAAAATCTATGGGGAGCTACTAATAAAGGATTACTAGTGATCACTCCTTCTGGTGACTATAAATTTTTAAACAAGGCATCCTCTTCAACATCAGGCCTGAGTGACAGTGATATATTGTCTATCGTAGATGATCACTACGGTAATCTTTTTGTAGGAACACGCTATGGAGGTTTGAATATTTTAAAAAAAAGAACTCTACTAGATAAAAATATTGCTCTAGATATACAATGGTATCAACCTACCAACGATGGTGCTAGTGTGTATGATCGCTCTATCACAAGCCTTTTTATTGATAGAGATCAAGGCCTGTGGATAGGAACGCCTACCGGATTGAATTACACAAATTTAAAAGGTGAATTTGCTAAAACTATAAGTGAAAATGGTAGCTACCCTTATGCCATAAGCGATGATCGTGTAAGTGCCATCGCCATAAAATCTAATACTCAAGTATGGGTAGGTACAGATGGTGAAGGTCTGGATCTTTATGATCTCAATGCAGGTAAGCTCAATACATTTAACTCATCCGGTAAAAATATAAATTCACTATCGGGAAACAGTATTCTCGCTTTATTACCAGATGGTGATGAGCATATTTGGGTGGGTACCTACCAAAAAGGATTGAACTATCTCAATCATAGAACCGGTGAGGTAACCTATTATCTTCAAGGTAGCCAGCAAGATGGGAATGATGTACGCACCTTATTCAGAAGTAAGGATGGCACGCTCTGGGTAGGAACCAATCGCGGCGGACTTTTTAAATATGACACTTCGCTTGAAGACTTTGTATATGTTTCTGATTTGGAAAAATTAGATATTCGCGATATCGAAGAACAAGATGGTTATTTATGGTTGGCGACTTTTGGTTCAGGGCTTATCAAATATAACCCTTCAGATGGAAGCGCTGTTTATTATAACAGCGATAATATTAATAATCTTGACACCAACATTTTTTTTACAATTGAAATTCTAGACGATGCAAGTATTCTTTTAGGTACACGCTATAACGGTCTAAAAATCTTTGATCCTAAAAACGAAACAGTTGAAACCTATAGTGAAAATGATGGTTTAAGCAATAATACAATCAATAGTTTGCTGCTACAACAAAAGCAATTTATATGGATTGGAACTTATACGGGTATTGATCGTTTTGATCTGAAAAATAAAGTGTTTAAAAATTTTACAGCATTGCGAAATGTTCAAAATGAAGGGGTTGGCCCAATAGCCTCTACTACTGATGGAAAAGTTTTTGTAGGTGGTTTAAAAGGTCTTCAAGTTATTGATGTTAGTGAGCTTGAACGTTTAGAAGATGATCAGAATATCGTCTTTAAACAACTCAATGTTTTAAATAAAGTGATAACTCCCGAAGAAAATTCGGTGTTGCAAAAAGCAATAACTTACCAAGATGCATTAGAATTAGAATACTTTCAAAATGCATTCTCCATACATTTCACAGCATTAAAATATCCATTAGGAAATACGCTTTCTTATTCCTACAAATTGGAAAAGTATAACGACTTCTGGATAAATACGCAGGAGGGTATTGCTAACTTCACAGGAGTCCCTCCTGGAGATTATATTCTTAAAGTAAAAACCGAATCAAGTTCTGGTAAAGAAATTCTTAAAACTCTGGCGATAACCATTAATCCTCCCTTCTGGAAAACACCACTGGCCTACTTTATTTACTTTCTAGCTCTCGTACTTATCATTTATCTAATCTCTAGTTATTTTTCTGAGCGTTTAAAGCTAAAAAATAAGCTGATCTTAGAACAACAACAACGGCAGTTGGAGCACGAGCTCAATGAAGAACGTTTACGCTTTTTTACAGCTTTTTCTCATGAATTAAAAACGCCGCTAACTTTAATTCTTGCACCTCTTGATAATTTGATTGCAGATGCAAACAATCGCAGCCTCAAAAAACAGTTAAATATCATCAACCGAAATGCAAAAAAATTGTCTGCTGCAATTAATAAATTATTAGAGTTTAGAAAATCTGAAGAAGGATTGAGTAGGCTTAATTTGAGTGATCATAATCTTTCATCTCATCTCAATAAATGGGTTAAGAACTATGTCCCTCTGGCGATTGATAAAAACATCACTATTCATACATTTATCGAAGACTCTGAGCAACGTTATCTTTTTGATATTGAAAAACTCAAGGTGATTATTAACAATTTACTTTCTAACGCCATAAAATACTGTGATGATAATGGCAGTATTGAAGTGCACTTATATATCAACAAGTACACGTTGGATATTTCTGTGAGTGATAATGGAGCAGGGATTGCACCACAAGAATTAGAGGATATTTTTAACTGGTACTATCGCTCTGAGGCAGCAACTCAAAAAAGTGGTACCGGCATTGGTCTAGCATTATCTAAGCGCTTTGCTGAATTACATAATGGCAGTCTAAAAGTAACCAGTAGACCCAATGTAAAAACAACATTTATGGTTGAAATACCTAAATTACTTCCAGAATTTGATAATGTAAAAACAAAAGTAACCCAAGAAAAAACTTCTAAAGAATCGAAGAGTAGTATCCCAACAACCGAAGTCTTGAGAGCCGAGAAAGACAATAACAAGTCTATTGCTTCTGCTGAAAACAGAGCTCTAGTTATGGTTATCGATGATAATCCTGATATTCTAAATTTCTTAGATGAAATCTTAAAAAGTGAATATGATTTAGTTTTTGCGAACAATGGTGAAGAAGGCATCAAAAAGGCACAAAAATTTATACCAGATCTCATAATATCAGATATAATGATGCCTAAGAAAACAGGTATTGATCTATGTCGTGCATTAAAAAATGATCTGGCAACAAGTCATATTCCGATAATATTGTTAACGGCAAAAGGTAACCTGGAAAGCCTCAAAACCGGTTATGAAGAAGGTGCTGATGATTATATTTCTAAACCTTTTCAACCTCAAATTCTTAAGACCAGAATTTCAAATTTAATCCGTAATCGAGAAGCAGTACAACGCTTTTTACAAAATAAGGAGCTTCCTCAAAAAGTAGAAGAACCAAATTCTCCTGCGCTGAATAAGGAAAAGGAATTTTTAGCAAAACTTGACGCGATCATTCACGAAAATATAGGTAGTGAAAACGAAAATGTATTTGATATCGCCAAAGAACTGGGAATGAGTCGTACCTCGCTTTATCGTAAACTTAAATCAATCACCGGGTACAGTATCAATGAATATACACGTAATTTAAAACTGGAAAAAGCCGCTGACTTGATCGAGAATCAAGAATACTCCGTTTCTCAAGCAGCGTACGAAGTAGGCTTCAATAGCCCAAAATATTTCAGAAAGATCTTTAAAGAAATGTATGGGAAATTACCCTCTGAATTTAAATCTTAAATAAAAAAGTCCCTTCTTCTGAAGGGACTTTTGTCAGGAAATATAAAAGTTTAGTTTTTGATTAATCTATATGAACTTTTAGAAGTTCCATTTGATAAATTTAAAATATAAACACCAGATGAAAAGCTTTCTATATTAATGACAGTATTCTCTTTGGTTATTTCTTGATCAAACATTTTCTTACCTAGCATATTATAAATCTTAATTCTACTGTGTTCTTCAACTCCATTTTTAAACGTCAGTTGGAGAATGTCTTTAGTAGGATTGGGATATATCACAACGGCATCTTTCGAAAAACTATTTGTATTAGCTGAGTCAGGGATTCTTAGCGTTGCTTCTTCAGATGATGGCAATGTGAAAGTCCATTGCGCAGCATTACTTGTAGTATTTGCCCAAAGAGCTACATCATCACCATTATTGGTTCGGCTCATTCCGTCTAAAAACATTCCTGTAGCTCTATTCTTCAATTGAAAGTGTGTCCCATCAACAGAGATTAATTCCCATTGGGCATCAAAACTCGTTGTATTTGCCCACATTCCACAGGCATCGCCATCATTGGTTCTGCTTAAACCATCAAGAAATAATCCTGTAGCTTTATTTTTTAATTGATAAAAACTTCCTTCCACTTTTATAAGATCCCACTGTGCATTATCACTCGTAGTATTAGACCATTGTTTTGCGTTAGAACCATTAGCGGTATTACCCATTCCATCTAAGAACATTCCAGTTTCACGGTTGCTCGCTTGAAAGTACGTTGTTTCAGAATTCAATAATTGTGAAATTTCAAAACCGGGTAACGCATAATTATAAATCTTGAAATTATTTAAACTCGCCTGTAGCATAGGATCAGGATATTGGCTTCTACCTATATAATTTTGAACAGGCTTAAATAATAAAGGATTAATTGTGCCCTGAGTATTTTCTGCAACCAACGCTCCGTCAAGATACATTCGGGTACCCGTAGTACTTATAGTTATAGCAACATGTTTCCATACATTTTGTGGTAACTCCGGGCCTGTCAAGTCTACTGATAATCCATCGTTTACGATACTGAATTGCAATTGACCGGAATTATTATTAGTGGTTAAAAACATATTTTCTTGTGTACTATTACCAAAATCAAATATGCGTTGCCAATTACCTCCACCACTCCAATTAATCCAAGTCGCGATAGTGATCTCTTGATGATTTGCCACATCTGGCGGCAATTGAATGAACGCATCTAAACCATTTAAAGCAACAGCTTGATCATTTTGATTACCTGAAACATAAGATACCCCACTTAAAAACGCAGCGTGATTCAAGTTTATAGAATTATCTGACACGGTATTTTCAAACAAATATTCTGCTACTAGAGCTTGCTCTCCTGTTGCCAAAGCAGTAACGGCCGTAGAGTTTGACGATCTGTTTAAAGATTGATCTTCTGCACGAATCTGATAGGAATAGGTTACACCGGTAAGAACAGTATTGTCTATAAAACTATTGGCTGTTATATCTCTGGCAATCGTATTATAGTCGCCACCTGTTGTCGCTCGCAAAATGGTGTATCCTTTTAAGTCCCCTTCAGAATTTGCTTGCCATTCTAATTTTATTGAGTTTTCAAAACCTTCAGCTGTAAGGTTACTAGGCGTTGCAGGTGCTATAAATTCAACAGCTGCATCTGCCGGAATTAAACGCCATTGTTGATTTTGACCGCCATTTTTTTCCCATTGTACAATATTTCCTCCCGAAGCGGTACTAGCGCCAAAGACATCAAGACAATGACTACTTTCTCTACTTCTAATATAAAACCAACCATCCTCACTATAGTCTAGATACCACTGTTGATTACCTCCATTGGCTAAATCCCATAAATGAATGTTAGCCCCGTTATCTAGACTAAAGTTGTTCAGGTCTAGTGATTTTGAAGTATTCGACACTGGCTGAATTCTATAATAGCTAAAGTCACCACCTATACGAGAATCAACAGGAGTTACAGTAAATTTTTGATTGGTTGCGCCTGTATAATTTCCCTGTTCGAGGTTGGTACCATTTTGTGTAGAACTTCCCGCAAGTTGCGCAACTAAACCGCTATTGCGATTAACTAGAATATATTCTCCATCAATTGCCGGCTGAATGTCCTCTCCCCACGTAATATTAATCACACGCTCTGCATTGGTCTGACCATTTGCATACCCATTTCCTCCGGGCATTTCTAAATTAAATTCACGTTGAGGTCCTATTCCATCGTAATATACCGCTCTTTCTTTTGAAATATAATTAAAGGTTGTAGTAACCGCCTGACGCTCTGAACTCCCCGCAAATGCCTGAATTTTATCATCTGGTGTGCGGTAAACCGCTGCGGCTGTCCAGTTTGGTCTATGCTCTGCATATGCTATTCTATTACCATCAAATGCTTTTACCATTTCGCCTCCGGCTAAATCAAGATCTGCCCACCAGATACCACTTTGCATACCATATTCATAGCCCACAAGAGCCTCTACAATATTGTGCAATTCATCTGCCGAAGCATGATGCCCGTTACTACGTACCAGCGGAAAAAAATCAGCATAACTATCAAAACTTCCTGCTAATTGATGCGTATTTCCTTCATTTACCCCTGCCGGAACTAAAAATTCATACCATCCTTGAGCCTCATCACAATTTAATGTGCTTCCGCCGGTCAATCGTATATTGTCAAACAAAGGATTGGTATTTAAAAGCGCTGTGATATCGTACATATCTTGTGCTGAACCTTGCCCCCAACCATAGTCGGGTTCATTAAATGCTCCTACCGTTATTATGTTATGACCGGCATCCAGGTATTTTTGAGTAGAGACTTCTATAAGTTTCTCCCAGCGTTGCGGATTTCCCACATAATATTCGTCGACAAAAGGATGGTCGCAGTTAAGAACTAGATCTGTATTGGTTCCAACATAAGTGTTAATTAAATATACCCGATAGTTCAAATCGTCAAGTTGCTCCTGAGTCAGATCTGTATCGTTAATTAATGGATATGTAGGTTGAAAAGACGCTCGTACCATATCGACCTGGTCGAGCCCCATAAATAGAATATTTCTTCTAAAATTCTGTTCATTAGCCCAAGCTAGATCTGCTCCAAACTCAACCGTTTTTGAAATTCCGGTATCGTTTACATCAAAGAGAACATTTCGATCTGCAACATTTTGAGCTTTCAGAACATCACTAGCACTTGCTGTTTGAGCACTTACTATTGTAAGCTTCCCCCGATTAGAACTGCTTAATTTTCCAAAACTTGTTTAAAATTATTGTTTTTCATTTTCTTGGGGCTAGCCCCAAGAAAATGCAGCTTTGCATATTGCACCGGTGATATTTTGCCCA
>Ga0208449_1000439_pt1 | contig 29665 bp, 36 predicted proteins | sample MalvireepMed_s17_FD_184247 | JGI IMG/M metagenome (GOLD analysis project Ga0208449, IMG submission 184247) | Marine viral communities from the Global Malaspina Expedition - Malaspina viral metaG DeepMed_s17 (SPAdes) (version 2) | ecosystem: Environmental > Aquatic > Marine > Oceanic | place...
TTCCTGAACCTTATCGAATTGTTAGAAAGAAGACAGCTAAACTAGCTAATGCTATTAAAACAGTGGCAGTTATACCTGAAACTCAAAACGATGTTCAGACTGCTAGAGCAGCTAGTAACATGATTAATTGGCTCAGAAAGAAACTGAACTGGTTTCTAATTGAGCGGGCAGCAATTCAAGAATCAAGAATAACAGGCATGGCTTGGATTAAATGCTTATGGCTTTTAGATAAAGAAGAAAAGGATAAACCCTGGAAAGGATTTGATATGACTATGCACTCTGTTGACCAAGTGTTGATAGATGATACAGCTACAATCCTTGATGTGTTTGAAGGAACTTATAAATGGTTAATTAACCGATACGAAGCAGACTTAAGTGAACTAGAAAAAAATCCTAACTATGATCAAAAGGATTTGGACATGCTCAAGAAACGAGGAGGAGGAGATGTAACTGGACAAGACCCAACAGTTCTACAACAAGCTAGATTTATATTCGAGAGAGAACAGGAAGGAGGAGACCAGTTTTCTAAGAGGTTTGAGATAACGGAATATTGGGGAACGTTTGAAGTTGATGGCGAAGAAGATGATTACTTAATCGTTCTAGCAGATAGGAACATTATACTCCGAATGGAGAAGAACCCTTATAAAGATATTCTAGATAATCCAATTCCTTTTGTTCCTGTTGTGGCTAACCCATTAGGACAAGAGCTATATCCCATTGGAGACATTGAACCAGCCGAAAAATTGTTTAATGAATTGAATGACACCCGAAACCAAAGAATGGATGTGGTTACCTTTAACATTGATCCCCCAAAGGAAATCCTTAATGCAGCTAACATTAACGAAGAAGAACTGTTACCAAGACGAGGTTGGTACTACCACAGTGATGTGCCAAACGGAATCAGATGGATTCCACCAGACATGCAAGGAGTTAGAGCTGCTATCGAAGAAGAAAGAATTATCAGAGGAGATATCGCTCAGGTTACTGGCATCCTAGACTTCTCTGCTCCAGGTGCTGTTCAACCAGGTCTGGATATAGATACAGCTAGAGGAACTATCATCGCTAAAGGTGAAGCGGATGTATTAGTAGCTGACGAGATTAAGATTCTAAAGGTTTCTCTAAACCATTTGTATCGCATAATCCTTGCCTTCTCTCAAACCTTCCTAGACAAGAAGTTTACTGTTCGAGTATTGGAAGATGGAGCGGAACAATTCCACATCCTAGACAAAAAGTCTATTCAAGGAAACTTTGACTTGGATGTCGAGATGAAGACTCTACAAGATACAACTACTTCACAACAGCTTAAACTCTTAATGTTGAATCAAGCTAAAACTATTCCAGGAGCTAACATCGGTAAGTTCTTTGTTGATGTACTAGAGTCATTTCAAGATAACGTTAATATCACTGAGTACTACCAACCACCACAACCGCCAGGTCCTGTGCCTCCAAAGATTAGTATTGGTTTAAGAGGTGAGCTTAACGAAGTAGAAGTAGATGAAATCTACAAGACTATCCCAGGTGTAGACCCAGCAGGAGCTGATCCTCTACTCCGAGAATCATTACGTGAACTTATGAAAGGTCCAGAGGAATTAGCAGAAGTTAAAGACAAACGAGAAACTAAGATTAAACAAGACTTAGGTGATATCCAGATTGAAGAGATCACTAAAAGCGAAGTAAGAGAAGAAGAACGTGGAGGTGAAGCATCCAACGTATGATTAAACTAAATGATGATGAAAAGAATTTCGTTAGAGATACAGTTAAAACTGAGGGATGGAAACATATTAAAGTAATGGGAGAAGAGAAAATAAGAACATTAAGGAAGATGGCTACACAGCCAGAGATTGAATTAGAGAAGCGACTTTGGTACTCGGCTGAAGCTCTCTCAATAGAAAACTTTTTCAAACAAGTGATTAATCTGTTAAAATAAACTATATGGCAAAACTTTCCACAAAAGCACAATCAGCCATATCAAGAAAGATAAGGGAAGTAAGGAAGAAAGGTGTCCGTGGGAGAAAGGTATCTCTCAAACAAGCGGTTGCCATTGGCCTCTCAGAAGCCAGGAGAAAGGGATTTAAAAATCCTTTTAAAAGGTCGGCAACAAGAAAAAAGAAATAATACAATGTCTCCAAGAGTAAAAATCACAGGTGGAAGTAGACACTTTCCTTACACAACGGCTGGCAGAAAAGCTGCTAGGGCTCATGTTGCAACCCTAAAGAAGCAAGGATACAACGCTCGTCTAGATGAGTCGTTAGGTATGAGACGAGGTAAAGAAGCTGGTAAGAAGATGACAATGAAAGGTAGACGAGATGTAAGTAAAGGAGTTCGTAAGGCCGCTGGTCGGCGTGCCTACAATGTCGGAACAATGAGGTAAACCTATAGATTATGGCAAGAACAGCAAGAGCAAAAAAGTTAGCTGCAGCAAGGAAAAGACCAGGAGGTTCTAACGTTGGACGTTATGCAGGAGTGAAAGCGTTTGCAGGTCCTTCAGGTGGAGCTCCAGCTGGAAGCTACCCAATTAACACTAGAAAACGAGCCGTTGCAGCATTAGCTTATGCTCGCAATGCACCAAGACCAGCAGGTATTCGTAGAGCAGTTTACAAGAAGTATCCTTCTCTCAGACCAGCTGCTGTGAGGAAACGAAACAAGTAGTCGAACTAAATCAATTAATTAAAGTAATATGGCAGAAGGAAGATTTCCTCCTTATCAAAAAGGTCCAAAGACAGTAGCCACTTTAGGTAGCTCAGACCCAGTAAGGAAACAGGATAATGCTTTTCAAGCAGAGACCAAGACTCCTTATAGTTACAAGTTGAGCAAAGACCCTAATATGCCAACTGTTACTTTGGAAACAAATCGAGCGGGTAAGATTGGTTCATTAGACATAGATAAAACTAATAAACCATTAAGACAAGCATTCACAAAGGAATGGTCTAATCCTTACCAAAACCTCGGCACTAGATGGGTAAGACCAAACGAGTTTGAGTCTACCCCAGGTGCATTCAATAAATAAATTAAGTCGCTACATTAATATACTTTATGGGTATAACTCCTATTCTAAGTTCTCGCTTTCTTGGAGTAGGACTTATACCTGTAAAGGTAAAAAAAGATAAACCTATGGATAACGAGAATCAAGCCCCCGTTATTCCCTCTGGTACAGAACCAATCGGAAACGATGGAACTATTACTAGTCGGGATACCGTTGGACAAGCTCATCAGAACTCGCCCACTCAGGTTCAGTCTGAGTCTGTTGGCAGTCTTAATGCTCAACAGCCAGGTGAAGTCCAGGCCTCTTCAATAGAGACAACCTTCGCTGAACTTGCGGCTAAAAAAGGTTGGCAGTCGCCAGAAGATATGGCAAAAGCCTACGCACACTTAGAAAGCCACAACACTAAAGTCGAAATGAGCATGGCAGAGTTGGCGAACGCACGAGAAACTGAAGAACAGGAACTTCCTCAAGAGTCATCTAACGAATCCGTTGGACCAGTCGAGAGTCATGATGAAGCCCTCCGAGTTGTTCAGAATATCGTCAAACAGCAAACGAAACCCCTTCAGGACCAAATAGCTCTAATGAATCTTTTTAACAAGAGTCCAGATGCGAAGAACTACGCTACGCAAATGGCTAAAGTAGTTAAAGATAATCCAGGAGTTAGTTGGGAGGTCGCTTACAAGGCAGCTAAATTCGATGACGTTAGTAAGCAAGCTAACGTACAAGGAACGCAAGAAGCACAAGACATGCAGCAATTAAAACAAGCTGCAATTACAGGAGTAGCTAAACCAACTCCTAGAGACACTCGGTCTGTTGAAAGTCTTGTGGAAGATAAAAGCATTCCCCTATCTGAGATCAGGAAAATGATCTTAGAAAAAGAGAGATTCTCTCAATAGAAACATAAACTAAATTTAGAAACGCATGCCTGCAATTGATATTGGTACATTTACAACGACTACGTCGTTGACGAATACCATTAAAAGTTACTATGACCGCATGCTTCTCGAAACTTTAAATCCAGAGACTAAGTTCTTTCAATTCGCTGTTAAAAAGCCCCTTCCGTTAAACGAAGGTACTAGCGTTATTTGGAACAGACCACGACGATTGGGTTACGGTCAGAAGGTTACTGCTGGTATTAGACCATCTGCTAACGTTCTTTCCACACTGAAAGTATCATCGCTCATTGAAGTTTATGGAGGTTACACCGTTCTTGAAGACACTGTTGAACTAGCATCAATCACTGATGTTCTAGACATGGCTACTCAAGAATTGGCTCACCAAGCTGCTGAAACGATTGATAAGTCAATCATGCAAGCAATCCTATTCTTCGATGACCCTAATACTGCAGTGTCATCCATCAACATTGTCAAGACATCTTCTGAATTACTTATTTCAACAGATAACTTTGTTGCAAATACTTACAGTAATGTGTTGATCGCTGTTTCCGATATTAGACGTTCTGCTGGCGAACTCCGCCGAAGAAACGCTCCTACAGTGGATGGACAGAACTACATCGGTATTATTCACCCGTTGATTTCTGAAGACTTACGTTCTGACAGCACATGGCAGAACTGGCATCAGTACACAACTCCTGAGTTCTTATACAGGGGTGAAATTGGAAGAGTTGAGGGTGTTCGATTCGTCGAAACTACTCAAACCCCAGTTTCTGCTGGTTCTGGTAATGGATTTGCTATCTCTGTTGCTGGTGGTGTATCCGCCCTAGCATACGGAACTGTAATCTTTGGTCGCTCATTCTATGGTGCAACCGAACTGGATGGAGGTGTTAAAACCTTCTTAGTACAAGGTCCATCTAAGTCTGACCCATTGAACCAATCAACCACTTACGGTTGGAAGGCACACTTCACCTCTAAGGTGTTGAACGTCTCCTCAGGTTTGATTCTTTGGACTGGCTCTGATGATGTTATGACTGGTACTTCATCTACTTCTGCTCGAGAAGACGCAGGTCTTACTTTGTCCGCAATTCCAACTTCTACTTAGAATTGGGATGAAGACAAGTATCGAAGTGGCTAACCAGCTTTATAACTCAATGGTTAGGGGAAGTTTATTAGCTTCCCTTTGGTGAAGAATTAAAGGTCGTCATCAAACATTAAGCTAATAAATAAAAAAATGAGTTTATCCGACGGAAGAGACGATAACAATAACCAACCATTAGGTGAAGGGTTTATTACTTTAGCTACTTCAGCAGCACATGGATTAGTATTTCGCTCTCCAGCATCTGCTAATGCTTACCGTATTGCTAACCCAGCTCAGTTCAAACAACCATCTCATGGGGAACATAACACCGAAGTTCCACTAACTCACTCTTGATATGCCTATTAAAAAAGCAGTAAAAAAATCTGTGGGAAGACCACGGAAAGCTCCTAAAGTTGAGGTTGAAAAAGTAGTAAAGAAACAAGTAAGTAAAGTTGATAGTTATGACGAGACTTTATGCTGGAACTGTGGAATGAAAAGGACTCATAGATGCTTTAAAGGTAGCCGAAATCAATATCGCTTTTGCGGGATTGACTGCTTTAATGCAGACCAAACTCCCAATGACGCAGATTAGGGTGGAGAGATTGTCTTCACCTTTTTCTTTTATGTGGTATAATTAATTAGTTAAGTACTTTAACGAGCATTATGAAAATAGCCGTAACAGGAGCGGCAGGATTTATTGGGAGTAACTTCATCCATTACATGGCTGACAAATATCCCTCTTACGACTTTGTCCTTATAGACAAGTTGACCTACGCCGCCAGTGAACGAGGTTTCAGTTGGGAGAACCTCGAAAAATTTAAACACAACCCACGCTTTAAATTCTTTACCGCAGACATCTGTGATGAGGAAGCAATGTTTGACGCTTTGTATATGTGCAACGCGGTAGTTAACTTTGCGGCTGAATCTCATGTAGGTCGTGCGATAGTAAAATCAAATAGACATATTCACTCCAACATTATTGGAGCAGGAGTCATTGCTGAGGTAGCGATGAACTACAATATGCGAATGGTTCATATTAGTACTGATGAAGTATATGGAGAAATTGAAAAAGGAGTCTTCAGCGAAACAGACAGACTTCTACCCAAAAATCGTTATTCAGGAAGCAAGGCAGCGGCAGAAGTATTTACTTATTCTTACCTGTTTCCTCCTCATAACCTTGATATTCTTTATACAAGGTCTGCTAACAACTTCGGAAAATACCAGTCCCAAGAGAAGTACGTCCACGTTATTGCCGAATGCATCGCCAAGAATAGAGCTATAACTGTTCATGGTGAAGGGACAGAGGTACGAGATTGGCTGTGGGTAATAGACAACTGTTCAGCCATTGACCTTGTTTTACATAAAGGAAAAGCAGGAGATTTTTATAACGTATCCGCTCATAACGAATTATCTAACCGCCAGTTAGCTGAATTTGGGATTAAGCATTTTGGAGGGGAAATAAAGATGATAAAGAACCGACCAGGCAATGATGCTCGGTACGCTTTGTCTACCGAGAATTTAGAGAATCTAGGCTGGAAGCCTAAATGCTGTCATAAACAAGGAACATTCGAGCGTGAGATGGTAAAAACAATTAAGTGGTACATAGATAAATATAAAAATGGAAAATACTAAGATTTTAATTTATGGCGATGGTTGGTTAGGGAATCGGTTAAACGATTACTTTAATGAACAAAAAGGATTCTCGTCTATGATCGAGAGAACTGACATCAGAGCTGTCGGAATGCAACCTATCAAGGACCTGACTAATTTTAATGAGTGTGATGTAGTTATCAACGCTGTGGCTAAAACAGACATTGACTGGTGTGAGAAGAACAAAAACGAAACTTTCGGCATCAATACCTTAGCTGCGGCTAATATAGCTGGATTGTGTGAGGATCATGGCAAACTGCATGTCTTTATTTCCTCAGCTTGTATCTTTGAGAGTAAAGATAAAGAGGATGTCAAGACTGAAGAAAGTATCCCTAATCCTAAATGCTTCTACGCTTTATCCAAAGTTGTAGCAGAACATTTGATATTAGAAGCTAATCCTCGATCAATTATTATCCGACCTCGATTACCTATCTCCGCTATTCCACATCCACGCAATACTCTGAACAAGCTCCTCGGCTATGAGAAGCTCAATGATAACCAAGAAACAGTTACGATTGTTGAAGATATGTTCCCTGTTTTATTAAAACTAATGACTGATGGAGGGCATGGAGTCTTCCATCTAGTCAATGAGGGTACTATCTCACCAGCAGAACTAGGAGAGAAAATGGGACATACCTTTACAATCCGTTCTAAAGAAGTGCAAGACGAAGATATGAAAAAAGAGGGTAAGGCTCAACGAGTAACGACATATGCGACTTCGGTAAGAAACACTCTATTACCGAATGTAAGAGACAGAGTGAATGATGTGGTCGAGGAATTTAACAAAAAAGAAAAGGAGGGCAAGAATGAAAGTGCCTCAACATCTAAACAGAAAAATCTTTAGAACAAAGATTTGGCATCAAGAACTAAGTAACATTGGTGATTGTACCATCGGGGCTGATTGTATAATTCATAGCCATGTATGGATAGGCGATGAAGTAACGATTGGTCGCAACTGTAAGATTCAAGCGGGATGCTTTATTCCTAACGGAGTAACAATTGGAAACAATGTCTTTATTGGACCTCATGTGGTATTCACCAATGACAAACATCCTCCATCTGGAGGGAAGCATTGGATGAAAACTAAGGTCAATGACGGAGCGTCTATCGGAGCTAACACCACTATCATTCCTGGTATTGAGATTGGTGAAAGTTCTCAGATAGGTGCAGGTTCGGTTGTTACCAGAAACATCCCTTCGCTTGAAGCCTGGTGGGGTAATCCTGCTAAGTTCTACTCAAAGAGAGTCAGCGATACTAGCGACTTTCCTATGTAACCTACGGGAGGGGGTCAAACCTCCCATTTTTATGAAAATCCCATTCTGTAAAACAACACTAGGAGAAGAAGAAAAGAAAGCTATTTGCGAAACTATCGACAGTGGCTGGGTTGTACTTGGTCCTAAGTCCAAAGAATTTGAAGAAAGGTTTGCTGATTATGTTGGAGGCAAGCACGCTATCTTTGTTGATAGTGGAACTGCAGCTTTAGACCTAGCCGTCAAGTATATAAAAATCCATAGAGATTGGAAACATCAAGCAAGTCTACAAGTTCCTAGCTTAACTTTTGCTGCTACCGCAGAAGTAATAGTTAATAATGGATTTAAGCCAGACTTTGTAGATACTGAGACTCACTCTCTTTTAATTAACCAACCCTATCTAAATGGGATTCATGTGCATCTTTGTGGAGAAAGAAACAAAACAAATGCACCAATTTATGACTCAGCTCACCGCATCGAAGCGGATGATGTAGCTAATTCCCCTTCTATTTGGTGTTATTCCTTTTACGCCACTAAGAATATGACCACTTGTCAAGGGGGTATGATTGTTACTAACTATGATAAGGAAGCGGAATGGTTCAGGTCAGCCAGAGATCATGGCTTAGATTTTGGGACAGCCGAAAGATACAAAGGAAGATACAAACAATATGACATCAAGTTCGTTGGTTATCGGTACAAAGGTGATGATCTTAGAGCTTCTATTGGAATTGAGCAATTAAAAAAGCTCCCAGCAATGACTAAACGGCGTAATGAGATTGTTAATAAATATAATGAGGGACTTTTGGAAAGTAATACTGGAAACCACGTTTATCCTATTCTTGTTAATAATAGAGAGAACTTTATGGATCATATGCACGAGAAAGGAATACAGACGACAGTACATTTTAGACCATTGCATGAAATGACAGCTTATAAAAAATATGCGTTAAAAGGAACTTTGCCCAACACAGAATGGACGGGAGAACACATAGTTTCATTACCTCTTTATCCCGATATGACACCCAAAGAAGTTCAATATGTAATCGATGCTGTAAAAGAATATGATTAAAGGATTTACATGCGGAGCTTTTGATTTATGCCACGCAGGGCATATAAAAATGTTTAAAGAAGCTAGAAGCCAATGCGACTATCTCATCGTTGGACTGCAGACTAATCCAGCAATAGATAGACCAAGAAACAAAAAGAACCCAATTCAGTCATTAGAAGAAAGATGGATACAGCTATCAGCTTTAAAATATATAGATGAAATACATATATACGAGACTGAAGATGATTTAATAAAACTGTTAAGGAAACTAAAGCCAGATATAAGAATCATCGGAGCTGACTGGAAGGAAAGGAAGTTCACAGGGCATACCCTAAAGATTAAAACCTATTTCAATACTAGAAAACATAATTACTCAACATCAGAATTAATCCACAGAATTAGACATGAAAAAAGAAACTAAATGGGCGATTATAGGACTTGGCTTTATAAGCCAACGACATATAGATGCTATTAAAGATATCGGAGGAAAGATCATCGCTGGTTGTGATATTGATGTGGAAAAACACCAAAAGCTACCTAAGGAAACAGCCTTTTTTGACCACTTTAAAGATTTAATAGAGTCTGAAGAATTTAAGGAAGTTGAGTGGGTTAGTGTTTGTACCCCTAACCATCTTCACTATGTACATGTTATGGTGTGTATCGAGAAAGGTAAAAAAGTTATTTGTGAAAAACCTCTAGTTACATCGGTAGAGCATTTTAATAAACTTGAAGATGTAGCTAACGGTAACCTATTTCCAGTTCTACAACTCAGACATAACCCTGAATTGCAAGAGATAAAAGAATGGATTGACAAAGATCGTCCTGTGTTGGATGGAGAGTTAACATTGAGAATGCATCGTGGTGATTTCTACTGGAAAGGCTGGAAAGGTGATGACAAAAAATCGGGAGGGATATTATTCAACATAGGCGTTCATTATTTTGATTTATTATTCTGGTTCTTTGGTAAGCCAGTGGAGTGGAAGATAGAAACTTTAGAAACAGACTATGCCAAAGGAAAGATTTGGTTTCCCAATGTCAATATCAAATGGGAGCTGTCTCTAAAAGCTCCAATGGACAATCAGTTTAGAAAGTTTGTAATCGGAGAAAGAGACATAGATTTAACAAGACATTTTGAAAACTTGCATACGAAAGTTTATCAGGATGCTTTGGAGGGTAAAAAAGTATCTCTCAGTGAAATTGGTCGAACAATTAAACAATTAATACAAATGAATTAATGGATTTCTTTTATTCAGTAAGCTCAATAATTGAGGAAGATGTATCGGTAGGACAAGGAAGCAAGGTGTGGTATTTCACCCACATTTGTCATAGTGCAAAGATAGGACGAGATACTAATGTCGGAGAAAAATGTTACATCGGCGAAGGGTCTATTATTGGTGATGATGTTAAGATAGGCAACAACGTAAACATATATCCTGGGACTATTATCAAGAACAAGGTATTTATCGGTAATGGTGCTAACTTCACCAATGTAAGGAAGCCATTTGCTTATCGCAAAGCTAAAAAGATATTGGATATAATCATTGAAGATGAAGTTTCGATTGGTGCAAACGCAACAATAGTGGGAGGAATTAAAATTGGTCGGAGAGCCATTATTGCTGATGGAGCAGTAGTTACTAAAGATGTTCCAGACGAATGCTTTGTCGCTGGGAATCCCGCACGAATTAAAAAGAACTTAAAAGATTTTTATGACCACAAAAAATAAAGAAGCAACAATTAGTTTTATCGTCCCTTGTTATAACGATGCCGACACTATTGAGAAGATGGTGTTATCTGTTAGAGATCAAGATTTACCTAACATAGAAATTATCGCTATTAATGATGGCTCAACCGATAAGAGCAAGGAGGTATTAGAGAACTTAAAAGCTGTAGGATTAATAGATAAATTTATCAACTTCGAGAAAAACAAAGGTGCTTGCATAGCAAGAAATAAAGGAGCAAAGGTAGCGACAGGAAAGTATCTAGCGTTCCTTCCAGCCGATGCAATCCTTTATGCAGGAATGGCACGGATATGGCATGACACTTTAGAGGACTTCCCAGAATATGACTTTATGTACGGAGGGTATCGTTTCATTGATGAGGATGGCGAGCCATTGGAAGGTCAAGATTATATGGGAGGAGCTTTTGACCCTTATCTATTAGAAGTAACTAACTACATTGATGGCTCATTCCCTATTAGGCGAGAGAAGTTTTGGGAATATGCTAAGAAAATGAATCAACCAGACGGACTCTGGGACTCGAAGATTAAATCCTTACAAGACTGGGATTATTGGTTATCAGTAGTGAAGAACGGAGGAAAGGGAGTTTTTGTTCAAGATATATTCTTTGGCACAACAATTCCTCATAAGGGAGGACTGTCTTATGATTCAGCCGAGAACTGGCTTGCTAGAACTAATGCTATTAAAAAGAAGCATGGTATTCCAAAGAGAAAGCTATGCGTAGCTTCACTAGGAGCAGGGTTTCATGCCAAAAGATTAGCTTATATTCTGGGAGCAGATTATAAAGAAATGCCTTCGTTTAAACCGCATGAATATGACGCTCTTTATTCCATTGGTTTCTATCCGCAGTTTGGAGTAAAGCAAGACCAGATGTTCTTCAATAATCTTTATAGACAAGAAGAAGGGAGAACACCAGCTAAAAAGATTGTTCATTTTGTAGGTACAGATGTATGGCAACTATTTAATGTTTCCCTCAACAATCTAAAGGTTTGGCGTAATTACTTTAAGAATGCCGTTGATGAAGTTTTGTGTGAGAGCGACTTTATTCAAGACGAGTTAAAGGAGTTGGGTATTGACGCTAAGATAGTACCTTTACCGCCAGCCAAGCTCTATAAAATGCAACCACTTCCTAAAGACTTTACCGTTGCTTGTTATATGCCAGCTGTTAATAGGGAGTTCTACCGACCAAAAGAAATGCAGGAAATAGTTAAGAAACTTCCTGATGTTAAGTTCAAGTTCTTCGGTAATCCTAGACAAACAGGAGAAGACCCAGCATTAGGTAAGAACTGTGAGTACATGGGTTATGTTCATGACATGGAGGGTTTCATTAAGGAATGCTCGGCTATCATGAGATTTCCTCAACACGATGGATTACCTATCAGTGTCTTAGAGTTTATCCTAGCAGGCAGACATTCAATCCAAAGTGTGCCTATCTATGGAACGTTGAGTCTTAAAAACTTTACAGTAAAACACGCAGTAGATGGTATTAAAAAATTAAAAGAAATGTGTGAGGAAGGTCAGAACAAAAAAGGATCGGCTCATTGGAGAAAAGTATTAAATCACAGCACATACCGAAAAACAATGAAAAAGTTATCCACTTATGACCCTAAATCTTATTGGGAAAGCCGAGCTAGATCATGGTCAGACCAAGCTAGAGAAATGAAGATTGAAGTTGATGAGGTGCAGAAAGTATTTAAAGAAGTAAATGCTAAAGATGTGGTTGATGTTGGGTGTGGTGATGCTCGGTGGTATACTCATCTCAAAGAATGGGGTGTGGAGAAGTATAAGGGTATTGATATCTCACAGAATCTAATAGGAGCAGCTCAATTAAGATTCCCTCATGAAAAAGACAACCTAGAAGCTATTAAGGTAGAAGATTACAAGCCAGAGAAAAAGCATGAGCTTATCTTTTCTTATACTTGTTTTGAACATATAACAGCTAAAGAATGGCCTAAGGCAGTTAAAGCATTAAAGGCGATGGGCAAAAAGCTACTTCTCATAGAACCAATGGGATTCCCATCAAGATACTATTGTCATGACCATCCTTATGAAAAGAACTTCAAGGTCTTAAAGAAAGTTAAGCTAAAAGATAAGACAATTCTATTATGCGACCTAAAGTAAGCGTTATATTACCGACATATAACAGGTGTCAGTTATTGGCGTTTGCTATTCAGAGTATATTTGACCAAAGTTTCAAAGATTGGGAATTAATAGTTATAGATGATGGTTCGACAGACGAGACAACTAAGCTTCTTACTGAATGCTCTAAACTAGAACCACGGTTAAGATTTGTTACGTTAGAGCATAAAGGGTTGGTTTCAGCGTTGCATGTAGGGAATGAAATGGCTCAGGCTGATTTAATTGTCAAACAAGATAGCGATGACCTAAGTTTGCCAAATAGATTAGAGAGGGTTTATAAAGAATGGAAGAAAACAAAAGCAGACTTCATCTATCATGGAATGTACCAAGTATTCTATGATAAGACTGGGCGTATGAGAAAAATATATATATCCGCTCAGAAAATAAGTGACCGTATCTTAAAGGAACAATATATTTCGGGAGCTTTTTCTTATACTAAGGAATTTATAACGGAAAACCCTTACAGAATGTTGGAATGCTCAGAGGACTGGATGCTAATAATGGATGCCTATTTAAGAGGTAAAAAGATAGCCATGATAAATGAGGGACTGTATGACTATGCTATGAGAAATGACTCCAACAGTAAATTGGGTGAAAAAAATGGAGCTTATGTTAGAGACGAAAAGAAAATGAGAGATATTCTTAAAAAAGAATATAATATTAACAGTTTTAACTATCCTAATCTAAAATGGAGAAAATAAAAGTAAGCGTAGTGATGCCCACCTACAATAGGGCTAGAGTGATCCAGCATGCGATTAGAAGCGTGATTGACCAGACCTTTAAGGATTGGGAGCTAATCATCGTTGATGACGGCTCAGACGACCATACAGAGCGAATTGTCAAAAACTTTGCTTATCCCAAAATTGTCTACCACAAAGCAGAACATTCTGGTTATGTGTCAAAGGTGAGGAATATAGGGAATAAACTAGCTAAAGGCGATATAATAGTCGTTCATGACAGTGATGACGTTGCCTTTCCAGACCGATTAGAGGAGATTGTCAAGTGCTTTGAGCAACATCCCTATGCAGAAGCTGTCTATCACGGAATGTACCTAAAGTTTTACGATGTTTATCACGACTCCATTGTAAGAGGAATAAGACCAGTTCGTCCCTACTCGAAAGACCATCTTTTGAGTGAGCAGTATATTCCAGGTCAGATAGCCTATAAAAGACATATAATCATGAGACATCCTTATGACGAAAGAATAAGGTGTTGTGATGATTACCAGATGTTATTGGAGTTCGCTCTTAACGATGTGAAGTTTCAACCTCTCTATAAGAATTTATACGAGTACACCGATTCACCCGATTCTATCAATGTTCATGGAGAAGCTGTGGGTTGGCGAAGGCAAGATATGAAAGTTATCTGCAAAGATATATTGCGTGGCAAGTATGGGATAGAAGCTAGAGCTGAAATGTTTAAAAACACTGTAGACAAAAATATAACTTCAGTAGACGACTTATGAAGATATACACCGTAGTTGGAGCTAGACCCAACTTTATTAAAATAGACCCTAAGCTAAAACAAACTATTGTTCATACTGGCCAACATTACGATTATGAAATGTCGCAGTCTTTCTTTGACCAGAGAAAACTTCCTAAACCAAAATATAATTTAGGGTGTAAAAAGGTAGGGCAAATGATAGACAAACTAACCAAGCTATTCCTTGAAAATAAACCAGATATAGTGGTGGTTTTCGGAGATACTAACAGCTCTTTAGCAGGTGCATTAGCCGCCGCTTACGCAAAAATACCAGTGGCTCACATAGAAGCTGGTGTCAGAAGTTATGACTGGGAAATGCCAGAAGAAGTTAATAGAGTTTTGATTGATCGAATTGCAAAGGTTAAATTATGTCCCAACCAAGATGCAGCAATCAATCTCATGAAGGAAGGGATTAAAAAAGGAATCCATGTGGTAGGCGATTCTTCCTTTGATGCACTGAATAAGTTTATGCCTGTTAAAAGGACTAAGGACTATAAAAAATACATGCTTCTTACGCTTCATAGAGATTTTAATACCGACAATAAGAGCCGATTAAGAGACATTATGAAGGCGTTAGATTTATCTAATGAACGCATTATCTTTCCTATTCACCCTAGAACCAAGAAGATGCTCAGGAAGTTTAAGATAAAAATTCCTAAAAACATTGAGGTTATTCCTCCGCAAGAATATAAGAGCATCCTTTCCCTAATCTCTAATTGCACCAAAGTAATTACTGATTCGGGAGGAATCCAAAGGGAAGGTTATTGGATGCAAAAGCCAGTCATCATTCTAAGAGATACAACAGAATGGACAGAAATAATTAATAAACGGGGAGGAGTTTTAGTTGGTGCAGATATGAGAAAGGTCTATGATGCAGTTAAAGATTTTAAAGGAAGACCAATCACTCCTCCTAAATTTGGAGCTAATAAAAAAATAAGAGACACCTTATACAAATATGTCTAAAAAGAAACCGAAGAAAAAAGGAGTAGATGTTTTGGGTAGGATGCCCAAGAAAACAGAAGGTCAGTTAAATGTTTATTATCACGTAGCAGAAAATTCTGGTGTAGGATTCTATCGTCAATATCTACCAGCCAAAGTATTAAGAGACTTGGATATACAAAATGCAACGATAAGTGATTTTAGATTTGGCAAAGGAGATCACGCTTTAATGGATATGCACACCTTATTTGAGGTTGCTATGTGGGCAGATTTAATTGTTGTAGGGAGACATGATAAAGGCGATTATTACGCCCAATGGGGAGGGATACGAGAGTTTTTTAACATGCCGATAGTAATGGATACAGACGATAATGTTCAGCATGTGAGACCGAGCAACCCTGGCTATACAGGTTATCACCCAGGGTCAGAGGCTCTGATGTGGAACAAGCACGCTGTTGGTAAAGTTTTTGATGCCATCACTGTAAGCACCGAGAACTTGGTAGAAGTTTATAAAGAGGACAATCCTAAAATCTATCATCTTCCCAATAACATTGATGTTAAGGAGTGGGAGAAATACCCTATTAAGAAATTTGATGACGGCAAGATTAGAGTAGGATTCATTGGCTCGTCTGCTCACACAGAAGGAATAAAGATTATTAAACCGCCATTAAAGAGAATCTTAGAAGAACATTCTAATGTGATTCTTTTCATGACACATGTTTATAGATCTCATTTCGAGGATTGGCCAAAAGAGCTGAAAGACAGAATAGAGTGGATTCCCTGGTTAGAGCTGGAGACATGGCCTAAAGAGTTAAGAGCGCTCGGATTGGATATCAGCTTAGCTCCATTAGCAGATAATATGTTTAATCGAGGAAAGTCTAATTTACGCTGGATGGAATACTCAGCTTGTAAATGGGCGACTGTCGCCTCGGATGTTGAGCCTTATAGATGTATCAACAATGGCAAAGATGGTATACTAGTAAAGGAGAGGAATGAATGGTACGAAGCTATTGACAGCTTGGTAAAAGATGAGAAGCTAAGGTATAATATAGGGGAGAACGCTTTTGAAAGAATCAGTAAAGATTTCGACATAAGGAACAACTGTAAGAAATGGGATGCAGTGTACAAAGAAATTCATAAGAAGTACCACGATTTCTTCGGAAAGAAAAAGGTTTTCAAGAAGGTTAAGAAAGGTAAATATAAACAATTAGCTTAGGAAAATATAACCTAAGCACAGGTTTAAAGAAGAGCCAGCATCTGCTGGTTTTTCATATATAAGATGGCATTAATATCATCAACAGGATCAATAAGGACTGAGATTGCTCTGCGACTCAATGAAGCAGAGAGTGATAACACAAGTACTTACACGGGTTGGATTAACCTTGCCATGAGAGATATCACCAATACTTTTGGGTTCGCTCCTTTTCTCTATGCTTCGGCTAATAAAGCTCTAACAGCAGGAACTAGATTTTATACAATGTCTGCTATCGCCAGTGATTTTGAAAAGATGAACACAGTTACCTATCCAGGTGGAGATGTAACCTTGCAATACCTATCACCACAAGACTTTGATATTTTACAACCTTCAGCTACTGAAACTGGCATACCAATGATATACACTCTTAGAGGTCAAGGAGTAAACGCTCAATTAGAAGTCTTCCCAGTACCAGGAGGAGGAGTTACCTTAAACTTTGATTATCAGAAAGAAATACCTTCGGTTTCAGCGGCATCTGCTATTCCTGAAATCCCAGAGAAATACTATGAAGCTCTAGTTCTTTATGGAGAATCCTTAGGATTAAGACGGAGAGGGAGAAGTGCTGAAGCTATGCAGATTAGAAATGAGTACGAAAGAATGAAGCAACAAATGATTAGAGATTTGAATAATCAGACTACGGGAGTTAGACAAATTCTCACCACCAGAGATGTTACTAGAGTCAGAGGTCGTTCAACTGACCCAGTTATAAATATGTTTAATAGAATAAATTAATGAACGAAGTAAAGTGGCTTGAAAAAGATAGAGAGGCAAATCCGAACAGGCATCCAATGCCAGAGAATAGACCTGTAGCCGAAGATGTTGGACCAGAAGCCAGAGAGATTAGTGAGTTTGAAGCTAGAGAGGGACATCCGTACATCGTTGAAAAATTAAGAATACGTAATGATTTCAGAATAGACCCAGCCGTAGAAGCTAAAGCCTTAGCAGTAGATGATTTTATAAGAGGTCAATCGCATGCAGAAACAACAGCTGGTTATGATATGACACTGACTCGCTTACTGGAAGGATTACCCGAATCACTAGAAAGCATACTATTACAAAAAGGAGGAGTCAGAGTTTTAGAGAGAATGTTCACCGAAGCATCTATCAGCAACAAAAAATCATCGGATGGATATTTGGAGGAATATAGGCATAAATTAGCAATACAAAAAGTCGCATCGCTAAAACATCAATTAAAATTAGCATTAAGAGCAATAGCATAACATGGCAAAATTAATATCAGTACAAGAAATTCAAAACGCTAACTGGGACACAGATGTAGATGCTCCCTTAAGCGAGGGATATTCTTATACCAACATAACCACCTCTGCACAAACTCTAGTTAAAAGTGGAGCAGGGTTTTTGAAACAAATAGTGATTGGAGAATCCCCAACCAGTGCGTTCAGATTATATGACAACACTGTATCAGGTGGAACTACAATAGGAGACATTGGTGCTGCCACTGCAGACGGTACCACAGTCCAGTATGGATTGAAATTTGATAACGGACTGGTAATCAGTTCAGGGTCGAGTGATACAAATATAACAATAATTTATAAGTAAATATGCCTATTAACGACAAAGGAAGAATGGAAACCAGTCAAGCGGTGGTGAATGCTACTACTGCTATCTCAGGTGATGGTACTCCTGTTTTTAAGGTATCCTCTATTACTGCTGGTGGAACGCTTACCCTTGATGGTGACGCTAGTAATAACCGAATATCAGCTTTTCAAACTGACGCTGGAAATCTAATGATGTCCGCAAAAAGCGATGACGGAGGCTTGTTAAGGGTTTCAGCACTTCAAGGAGATGCTTCAACTCACCGCATGTCCGCTATTCAAGGAGATGCAGGTAACTTAATGGTGTCTGCCAAGAGCGATGATGCGGGCTTGCTTCGTATGTCTGCCGTTGGAGGAACAACTGGGGACAGTGTTCTAGTAGATGGACGTGTCCAGACTGTATCAGCAATGGTGTTAAGCTCAAAAACCGTTGATTTTAGCGGTTTAGCTACATCAGCTAGTGAGCAATTAGCAGTACGAATAGGAACTGAAGACGCTAATGAGGCATCTGTTTCAGCAAAAAGTGATGACGCTGGACTGCTCAGGGTATCTTCTATCGGAGGTGATGGAGCTAATCACAGAGTATCCGCTATTCAAGACGACGCCTCAAACTTAAACGTCTCCGCTAAGTCAAAGGACGGAGCATTATTACGTGCTTCGGCTGTACAAGATGACGCAAGTAATCTAGACGTATCGGCTAAATCAGAGGATGCAGGTCTATTAAGGATGTCAGCCATCGGAACTCTTACCGTTTCAGGAACTATTGATGTAGACCAACCAGACGCTGATAATCTTAGAGTGTCAGCTTTCTCTGATGATGCTGGAACATTCCACGTGTCAGCAATTGGAGATGTTACAGTAGTTCAAACAGACGCAGTTAATTTAGATGTTTCAGCTAAGTCTCTCGATGGAGGTACTTTGAGAGTATCGGCAATTATGGCAGACGCTAGCAATCATAGAATATCTGCTATTCAAGCCGATGCTTCTAACCTAGATGTGTCAGCCAAGTCAGATGATGCAGCCTTGCTACGCTCCTCAGCTATTCAGGGTGATGCTTCCAATTTGATGACATCAGCTATCCTTCAACCAGATGCAGGAACGAAGTTATCTATCTTTGCAACTTCTGCAGGTGTAGCAACAAAACTAGCTGTTAAGGCTTCTAAAGCAAACCTATACGGCTACCAACTAGGAAACCGAGCAGGTGTTGACCAATGGTTGACTATGTTTAATGCAGCTACTGTGGGAGCAGTTACATTGGGTACAACTGTACCTGATAAGGAAATCTTTGTACCCGCTAATGGTGGTGCAAACTTAACTTGGTCGATTCCACCAACCTTTAGTGCTGGAATCGTTGTGGCTGTTGTATCCGCACCAAATGGTGCTACAGCAGGAGCTTCAGCGATGTCAGTTAGCTTGGACTATCTCTAAAAATAAATAACTCATAACTAAAAATGGCAATCGCATTTGACGCAGTCTCTTCAGGAGGAGGGAGTGGAGCAACTTCTGAAACCTTCTCTCATACGTGTTCAGGCACAAACCGCCTTTTATTTGTTGGTGGGTTTAACCAAGAAGCTAGTAGTACAATTACTGGCGTAACATATGATGGAGAGGCTTTGACGGAAATAGCCAGCAGTTCCCAAACCAATAACTCGGTTAGTTTATGGTATTTAATAGCTCCTGCTACGGGAGCTAATGATGTTGTTGTTACGAGGTCAAGCTCAACGGATGCTTTAATAGGAGTGGCAGTTAGTTATACAGGAGCTAAGCAAAGTGGAGTTCCTGATTCTGATAATACAGGGGGTTCTAGTTCGGGAAGCTCTTTAACCATTAGCACGACAACTGTGGAAGATAATTGTTGGATAACTGGTATCTTTAGAAATGAAGTGGCTGTTAACTCTGCGGGTTCTAATACCACAATGAGAAATTCAAGCTCTATTGCTATGGGTGATACTAATGCTGACCAAAGTCCCGCTGGCTCATATTCAATAGGAACTACTTGGAGTGGTTCAGGAAGAAATGTGGGAGTAGTAGCTTCATTTGCTCCAGCTCCAGCAGCCGTCACAACAGTCGTTAGAAACCTGATGACATTAGGAGTAGGAAAATAATATGGCAATACTAACATTCAACAATTTTAGAGGAGTGAACCTAGCTGAAGACGCTTGGAAACAAAACTTCGGTAAATATGTAATGGGCGTTGATGTTATTGGTATGCACAATAATAACGATACGGATGGTCTGCCAGGAGTTTTACAAGGTTTACGAGTTATGGCCGTTGGAACAGAAGCAGGCTCACCCAATGAGATAACTGACTTATGTCGTAGGTTTGCTCTGAATAATAGCGTATCTTCTAATGCTTGGGCTTTAGGGGATGGTTTAAGAGTCTATGAAAGAGTGGGTACTACTTGGACTAAACGTTATGCAGGAGCTGGAGTGGACTTCGTGGCAGCTAGAAATACAACTGATGGAGGAGGGTTACTCGCTTTTCAAGATTCTTTATGGGTAGTAACCAATGGAGATGTCAATAGACTTACAGCTCCGACTGGTGGACTTACTGCTCCATATAATGACGGAACTAACAATGCTAACTTCTCATCTACTACTAGCTCATCAAGGCCATCTTTAGAGTTTGAGGAAAAAGCGTATTTTGGAAATAATAACTTTGTATCCTCTTTAAGTGGAGACTCTACTCCTATCTGGACACAAAAAGCTCTCACTTTAGACAGTGAGTGGACGATTGAATCAATGGCTATTTATAGTGGACGCATTTATATAGCCGCTCAAAACGGTAGCTTTTCACGAGTGTTTTCTTGGGACGGCTCATCGCTATTTCCAATAAGCACTTTCAACGTTTTTGGTGAATCTACAGGACTTCAACTAATTTATTTTGACGGAAGATTATGGGCTATTAGTATTGCACCGACTTCTAATAACACCCAGTTTACTAATATTTATATTTTTGACGGGGCTAGTTTTCAAAAGTTTTTAGAGTTACCAGCAGGCATTCATGCAGGGCGAGATGGAGCTACTATTTACGATGGCAACCTACTTATAGGTAGTACGGAAAGCAGTAACATAGCTAGCTACGGAGATGGTGTGGGAGGTATTTGGACTATCGGTAAAAAAGCTCCAGGACAACCATACGAACCTGTTTTAGCTTACAACCCTTCTAATGGAGTTACTGAGACCACAATAGGAGGGATATTCGCCGTTCCTAACAACTTGGTGTTCGTAGGAACTACCAACAACAGTTCTAGTGCTGATGAGATTTGGGAATTGCAATCTACTGACCAACAAACAGCAGGGATTTGGAGTTCAAATCCTATTGACGCTGGGTTACCTGACAAGCCAAAGATGTGGCATGGTATTCAATTAAACACTGAGCTTGACCAAGACACTTATAACTCTAATAGGACAATTACTATTAGCTATAAAGTTGACCAAGCATCATCTTTCACAACATTAACAACTGTTAGGGGGGAGGATAGTGGGACTTATCCCGACCCTAATAGATACATTCCTATCGGAGTTACAGGTCGTAATATAGAAATTAGAATACAAATTAACACCTCAGGTTCGGTAACTACAACTCAATTAAGAGGCTTTTCATTAGAGTATTCAGAAGCTACCAGATAACATGCCACAAAACATAGAACCACAACAACCAAGATTAGTTGAATCACATTTTCACAATGGGATGGACTCTCCTCGTGTTGATTATCAAAACCTTGACAGAGCTCCTAATTTAATAGTTACCGCTGTTGTAGATGGAGCGGATGCTAGAGCCCAAGAGTTTTATGACAAGTTTTTTATAGCTCCTTATGTGTGTGAAGTTACAGCTATAAGCGAAGTTCATACTACAGCAGAAGCTACGACTGATCCTTACAGTATGCAAGTACAAAGACTTCAAGGAACAGAAGCAACTGGGAGTGGAGATAACTTATTAACCACAGCTTTTGACTTGACAGGTACTGCGGAAACAGTAGTTAGTGGGACTTTAGTAAGTACAAATGTTAGAATACTAAATAAGAACGATAGATTAGCCCTCCGATTAGAACAAGCCAGTGGCTCAGATTGTCAAGATGTAGTCGTAACAGTTTCACTCAGAAGGGTAGACTTATTTCAATAAAAACTATGCCATCATTTTTAGAACAATTAAAATCACTCCCCCTCCTCTTTGGTGGACAACGCCGTAGAGCACGGACTTCACAAGTACAAGCAGAAGCACTAAAAGCAAAACTCGCTCAACTTCCTGCTGGAGGCGAACAGGTAGATATAAGTGAAACAGTAACTCCTATTGCACCAGCCACTCCTCTTGCTCCAACAGGAGTAGGAACAACTCCTACTGCGGGAGGTCAAGTTGGTGTGCCAACTCAACCCCTTCCTCCAGGAGGCGTAACTCAAGTATCTCCTGATGCTGGTCTTGGTGGAATAACTGCAGAGTCACTAGCACAGTTTAGAGAGTTGATGGGTCAACAGAGAACTCCAGAAATGATAGAGGAAGAAGCACAAACTCGTCAGATTTTAGAACAACTAATCCCCTTCAGACAACAATTAATTCAAGCCCAAGCTCCTTCCGAAGCCATCACTCAATTAGATACTCAGATTGGAGAAATGCAACGACAAATTGCAAGAACTAGACCAGAAGCATTAGTAGGTAGGGCTGAAACATTAGCAGGTGCTGAGTTAGAAGCTAGAGCTCGGAGAGCTCCAGTTCAAACAGAACTCACTGAATTGTTATTTCAACGCTCTGCTCTCGGTCAGAGAAGAGCAGCTCAAGCACAACGAGCTCAAGCTGGAATAACAGCACTTGGAGAAGAGATGGATATTAGAGAAGCTATGGCTCAATTAGACCAACCCGCTGAATTACCTGCTGGAATCCAGACAAAAATCTTTGAGAGAGCTTTCCCTGGACCCGCAAAAGCACCAAGTATATCAGAACAGATAAGGCTTGCGGAAACTTTCGATGTTCCTTTTGGAACTCGTGCTGCAGAATTACTTGGAAGAAGGCCTATTGTAAAACCTACTACACAAATGAAAAGAGAGCAGGGTTATGAAGTCATTGGAGAATTAGTGGAGACTACCCCTGGAGGCACTTATGAAGAGTTGTTTGCCACAGCCCGCAGACAAGCTCCCAACCTAACTGTGGGTGATGTTAGGGCAGCTTTAGAAGAAGAGGGTGTTATTAAAGGAGGTAGTAATTTGACCGATGAGATGTTGAAAGCTATTGCTCAAGAACAATGGGATATAGTGGCTATAGAAGAAGGATGGTTTGAGGACACAGCATCTCTTCAAAAGAAAACGCTTGCTGCATTAGAAGACATAGAGGAACTAACAACCGAGGAGGGAGAGATTATAAAGCTATCTCGTCAACAAAGAATGAAGCTCAACCAGTTTGTTAAACTCCTAAAAAAGAAATAGCTATGGCAACCTTACTGACAAAAGTTTCTTTAAGACCCTCGAAAAAAACACCCGAGGAACAGCCACTAACACCCTCTCCTCGTAGGGATTTTCTTGGTTTGCTCACTCCTCGTCCTGCTCAGGCTGCTCCAACCACTAGACAACTTTTTGAACGCTCACGTTTAAGTGCTCCTGTTCGAGCTACACCAGTTCCTCGACAGAAGCCAGAAGATTTTATAAAACTAGGAGAGGAAGCATTAGCTGCTCCAACTGCACCAGCTGTACCAGCTGCACCAACTGCTCCAGTTGCACCAGTTGCACCAACTCCAGCTAGAGAGACTTCTACACAGAAAGCCATGAGAAGACTAGCTATCCTTGTACCTCAAGCGGAACAAGCCCGCAAAGAGGCTGAATCTTTTACAGGTTTGCGTGGCTTAGGCCGACTTATCACTGAAGATATACCAAAAGCATTCAGAGGATTACTCGATCCTACCACTGAACTGCAACCTGAATATCAAAAATTGTATGAAGATTTAAAGAAAAAAGGGGTATCCGATGAGGCGGTGAAAACTCATATTAGAACTTTAGTAACTAGACGCATAGGACCATTAGGAGAAAGACCTGATCCTTTCGCACCCCTGCCAAGCGTTACAGTTGATATTGAAAATGGAAGAGTAAAGCTCAGTAGTCAAGCCGTAGGTTTTGATGTGGGTTCTTTGGAAAGAGTAGCTGGCAAATTAACCAGAACAGCTATTAATAGAATCTCTCGAATAAATGTCGTTGATGATATTTTTAAATTACTAAAGAAAGAAGTCCCTGAAGTACCAGCCACTGTTTTGCGAAAAGCATCCCAAGCAGTTAAGGATATAACCGACCCCACTCAAGTCAGAAGAACAATAAACACAGTTTTGAAAGAATCTGCTGAGGAGGTAGAACGAGTAGGAGTTCCGAGAAGAGTTCCTGTGAGAAGACCTCCGACTGTTGAAAGACTTGGCATCGCTCCTCCTGCTGCTCCACGGATAGAGAGAGGGGAAGACGTACTGTTGAGAGAGCGAATCAGAGCAGAAGCCAGAGGAGCTCGAGCTGCTAAAAGAGAACTTCCAGAACGTAAAGCTGCTCGTATGGAACTTCAGGCAACTATAAATAGATTAGGCCTAAAGAAATGGGAGAATGTTAGAGCGGCAATGAAACTTCCTAGAAGCCTTAGAGCCATGAGTCCTGAGCAGATGGGACAGCTGGAAAGTGTATTGAAACAATATAAAACTGCTGATGAATTTTTGCCAACAAGAATGCTGGAGACTTTGACTAACACTGAGTTAGCTGGTCTTAGAACCGATAGAGAGGTGCTAGAATTTTTAGCCAAAAAGAAAGGATTGACAGTGGAAGCAGTATCCAAAATAAAGCCAACGGACTTTGGTAAGTTTGAGAGAATGAGAGATATAAGGCTCGCTCGACAAAATCCTTTTCTTGAAGAGATGGTACTAAGGAAGAACAAGACCTTTTTGGAATCTAACGCTCGGATAATAGAGCTTTCTGATGAAGCTGATAAATTAATTAAATTAGCTCGTAGATCAAGAAAGGAGGGTACGATTTTGGAAAGGCTAGTCCCCACTGATCCTCAGATTGTCAAATGGCTTGAGGCTGATACTAAAGCCCGAACTAAGTTAGCTGAAAAGATGACCAGTGAAGAATTGAGAGCTGCTCAATATATGGACTCAGTCTTCAGAGAATATTACGACTATCTAGTAAGAAGAAATGCTGGGAAAAAGCTTTCCCGATTTGAAGACAAATACTTCCCTCACATCCGCAGAGATTTCTTTGAGGGCTGGAAAGAAGATGGATTCCTTAAGGCATGGAAAGAGTTGTTTGATAAATATGCTCAAGACTCCAAGTATTTGAATATCTTGGATGAAAAGACTGGCAAGATTCTTCCTTATCAAAAATGGATTGGATTTACTCAGTTTAGAACAGACAAACTTGTTCCTACCAAAAATGCGGCTAAAGCCTTTGAAGGATATATAACTTCTTTGGAGAAAGCTAGAGGTTTGGATGCTATGATTCCTGAAATGATGGCCTACGTTCATGTTCTTACTCCTAAAGGAATGACCAAAACAGGCCTGAAATTGGATGATAGATTAAAGACATTTGTAAAAGAATGGATAAATGTTAATAAAGGCAGAAAACCAAAACGCTTTTTTGCCCCTGGAAGTCGAGTAGATTTGGTGATGAGAGCGAGTATGGCTGTGACTCGAATGCTCGATCTTGGATTTAACTTTACAACTCAGTTGGGTGCACCACTAGGAGAGAAGGCGGCGAATATTACAATGCTCAAGCCTAAAGCGTATGCCACAGCTATGGCACGTATAACTACAAAACAAGGAAGAGCAATCGTAAATAAATACGAAAACTTTGTTGGACGCTCTTTCTTCAAGGATTTAGCTAGAGCTTCAGACAGTGCAGGAGATAAGTTAATGAGCGGTATGTTTGCGATATATCACATGGCAGCTCGTAATGCGAATGAGACTTTTCTCTTAGGAAAACTAACTCCTAATGAATTTAAAACAGGAATAGTATCTACTAAAAGACTCGCTCAAATACAACTCGAGATGTCTAAGTATCGTGTAGTAAAGGGAACCGAATCAATTATGGGAAGAACTCCTGAAGCACAAATGGCACTCCAATATAAAAGTTGGGCCGTTCCAATATTGGAATCTACATTAACAAATATTGGTGACTTTACAAAGTTAATAAAGAAGGACGGAATAAAGAAAGCTATGGCATCTGATGCAGGAAAAGAACTCTTTTATTCTATTGGTATTGGGACAGGAATTGGTGTCTTGTCCTTCAGTTACTACCAAGAGTTGGCAGAAAAGAAGGACAGGACATTCTTAGAGAACACGATTTACAAAGGAATAAGAGATGCTATGAGCATGATTGGAGCACTCAACCCTGTAGTCTGGACAGGGGTAAGAGTATTAGATTTCTATGGTGATTTAGCTATAGCCATAACTGATTTAGTAAAATTAAGTAAAATGAAAACTACAGGAGAGTTGAAAGGATTAAGGGCTCTCAAGAGAACAATTACTCCTTCTATAATCAAACAAGTTGTTCCTCGTGAAGAAGTAGCTAAGAAAAAGAAAGGCCGTCTCAGCACTGGAGTTAAATTGAGATGAAAAACAATACTGACAACTTGAAGCAGATTGAAAGAAGACTGGAAAATATAGAAATCCAAACGACCAATCACATCAGCGGTATTAAAAAGGATGTATCGTGTATCAGAGAAGACGTAACAAAAATAGGTACGGATGTAACGTGGTTAAAGAAATTCTTTTGGTTAATAATGAGTACATCGACAGGTGCTATTCTGGTTGCTTTATTTGGTTTAATTCTTAGATGAAAACACGCAAAGAGTTTTTAGATAATATAGGGTCTCCTCTTAAAGATGTTAAGTGGAAAAAATATCCCTTCGGTAATGTCAGACAATACTGGGCAGAGAATCCCAGACTCTATTCAAAGTTTTTTAAAGAGAACGATCAATTAAATTATCATGTGGCTGGACATCCAGGGATAGACGTAGCTACCTTTGAAGGAGACGATGTGTTGTCAATGCACGATGGATATGTCTATGCTATTAAAACAGACCGCCACTCACTCGGCGGTCTAGTCATTTGGATAGCAAGTGATGAGTTAGATGACAATGGAGAAATCATTGTAGTTTCCTCTGTGTACGGACATTTAAGCGAAATTAAGGTCAATATAGGACAACGGGTAGAAAAGGGCTACATCATCGGTTTAGAGGGTAACACGGGCTTTGTGATATCAGGAGGTACTCCGTATTGGGGAAATGCTCCTGCTGGTAAGGGAATCCACCTCCATTTTGGGATGTATGAGTTCAAAGATGGAAAAAAAAGGTATAATAATCCTATGAAGGGTTCGCTTGATCCTTTGCCATTTATCACCGAGGGCAAAAATGTAGAGGGGCTAATGATAGTTCTCGCAAATATAAAAAGCTATCTCACCTCTTTGTTGAGTAAGTTTTGAGTAATAACAAAAATAGAGGTCTTCTCTGGCTAATCATTATAGTGCTAACCGCATTCACTATCGGTTATGTCATGTCAGATAAGATGGAAAATAAAGATGTTCAATACATTCCTCCACCAACTCTGGAAGAAAGATGGTTGAGGAGAGTGTTACCAGTATTAAAACAACAAGAGAGCGGTGGAGATCCTTATGCAATAAACGAGGAAGACGCTAAGAAAACAGGTTATCCCAGTATTGGGTGCTACCAATATCAACCGCCTACTTTTATAGAAAAAATTAAACAACATGACTTATTACCAGGTACTGAAGAAAAGGAATATATGAATTGGATTAATGATTGTGAGTTCCAAGAAGAACTCACTAAGTTAGTGTTATTAGAGCCTAATGGCTGGAAACACTGGTATACTAGTTTTATGTCCTTGAATCTTCCAAGAAATCCTAAAGAAGGAAGTTCGGGAACAAAGGTCGCAAACAACTAAACAATTATCATGGAATATTTATTAGGTGTAGTAGTGGCAATCGTTGTAGAAGGAGTTAAGAAGTATGGTCAAACCGAAGGATTTGGCACGATGATTGCACTATTGATTGTGTCTCTTCTTGGAGGTTGGGCTTATACTTACTTCCTCGCATTTCCATTTTGGGAAACTGTTGCACAAGCGTTGCTCTATGGAGCAGGTCTTCACAACTTAATTCTTAAGAGATTAATAGACAACAACTAGACTAAACTTATCGAACAAATTACACAGTCCTCTATTGCTAAGATAGAGGACTTGGTATACTGGAAGTATGGCTAGTAAACATCTATATAATCACATACACAGATTTATAACTTATTGGAGGGAATGACACTAGCCACCAGCAAAGGTCGTTTAAAAACCAATATACAAAGATTATGTACTACGAAACAAAAGACCCTCAAGTCTTGCCTCTTCTCAACGAAGAAGAAGCTGCTGTTGCTGAGGAAGAAGTAGCAGAAAGTGTAGAAGAAAGTAGCGAGGAAGAAGCAGCTCCAGAAGCTGAAGCAGAGGTTGCATCAGAATAGAATTTGACGTAACAGTCAAGTTAAAGAATTAGCGGGGTTAAACCCGCTTTTTCTTATGAGGACACTCTTCGTGGTGTTTTTTCCCAAAATTGCAATTAAAGCAAAGTATTTGATATTTATTCGGGAAATTATTTTTTATAATAGAATTATATAGTTGAATTCCGTGCATTCTTTTTTCTTTCGTCTGGGCTATAGGAATTATGTGATCTATACTAAGGAACTCTAACATTGATTCATTGCAACACTGACAACACATTTTCTCGTTGGTATAATAAGATATTATCTCAAGCCTCATCTTAGTATTTTTAATAGCTATCGAAGCCTTCATTAGTTGAGCTCTTTTTTTGCCATAAGATTTATATTTATCTGGATTCTTTTTTCTCCACTCCTGAACTCTTTTAATGTTCTCGGCTCTATTTTTTTTGTAGAGCTCTTTTCTTCTCTTGACAATTTTCTCTTTATTATGTTTATAATATCTTTGGTTATAAGTGTTTGATGTCATACACATAACTTAACATAACGTGTAACAAGTCGCGAGTTATATCGTTATAGATATAGAGTATACTTTTACGAGTATCCGTGAGGACATCAAAGCTCCCTATATGGAATAATGCCGAGGGAGCTTTTTTGTTTTATTATGGTATCCTTATTTAAGGAACTATTGGGGAGAGACAGGAATATTTAAATAAAAATAGTCTAGACCTCTATTAGATTCCTCGTAACTTATCGTTGGTTCTCCACTCTAGGAAGCTGAGGTTAGGTACTGATTCAACAGCAGAACCACCTTGTAGGGTAAGGTGGTTCTACCTTTTAATAATAAAATGAAAGATTGGTTAATAAAAACTAGGAAGCTACGCCACGACATTTACGAGATATTAATCTGGGTAGTAGGCATAGGATTGGTAATATACTGTTTTGTAAAATGAAGTGGCTTGATGAGATAATGGCTGCTGATGTCTTTGCTTTTATAATTGCCATTACTATCTTAGGTTGGGTTTTCTATTATTTCCGAGATTGGTTATAATGAGAGTAGCTTCTTCTTTAGTAAAGTTCAGAAGCAATAATTGAAAGACGTTAGGATTGATTTGCCTTGAAATGGTTTGTGGCTCGTCTACTCCCGTTAAGTAAATTGTGTCCATAATATACAAGACTGCCGAAAGGCAGTTTTGTTTA
>Ga0208449_1000440_pt1 | contig 29618 bp, 25 predicted proteins | sample MalvireepMed_s17_FD_184247 | JGI IMG/M metagenome (GOLD analysis project Ga0208449, IMG submission 184247) | Marine viral communities from the Global Malaspina Expedition - Malaspina viral metaG DeepMed_s17 (SPAdes) (version 2) | ecosystem: Environmental > Aquatic > Marine > Oceanic | place...
ATTGCGGGATCGTGCTTTCGGTCGAGCGCGACGGAATCGAACTGGATCACCACGCCGCCAGCCTCTGGGGCGTCGAGTGGAATTATCCCGGCACGGACAATTGCTACCTCACCACTGTTGCGAACGAGCTGTTATCCGAGGCGCTGGACGCAGGCCGCGCCGCTGCGGCCCGGCTTGCTGCGACCGTGACGGGCTGGGCTTCGACATGAGCGTTGCCCGCACCGTCACTGAATTGCTTGGGCCACGGCCCCGCATGACGCTTGTCATTGCCGAGGCCCAGGTCGCCGAAATCTGGGTCGAGGGTCGCGCGCCCCTGATCACCATCCACGACTATGACTGGGGCGAGACCGACCCAGAACCCTGCCGCGACGGCGACGGCTTTCCCTTCACCAAGATCGACTGGAGAGGCCCCGCATGGGCGCTGGGTCTCTCGCTTCACCCGCCAGAGAAGGAGACCTCCATGGCACAGCCCGACCTTAGACACATCCCGCTCGACGAGCTTCGGATTTCAAAACTCAATATGCGTCATGGACGAAAGAAACCGGACGTGTCCGACATCCTGCCATCAATCCGCGAGAGCGGTTTGCGGCAGACTTTGCTGGTCCGCCGCGAGGGCAAGTATTATGGCGTCATCGCCGGACGCCGCCGCTTCTTCGCGTTGAAAGAAATCGCCAAGGAGACAGGCGAGACGCCGCTGGTCCCCTGCGCGATCATGACCGAGAAGGATGCGGCGTCCGCGATTGCCGCCTCCGTCATCGAGAATGTCGGACGCCTGCCAGCGACAGAAATGGAGCAATATGAAGCGTTCAAACGGCTGCATGAGGAAGGCAAGGCAGTGGAGGATATCGCCGCCTTCTTCGGCGTGACCGAGCTTATGGTGCGGCGTGTGCTCGCGCTTGCTTCGCTCGCCGAGCCGATCCGCAAGCTCTACGCCGAGGACGAGCTGGACCGTGAAACGATCCGCGCGCTGACGCTCGCCACGCCCGACCAGCAGGCCGAATGGCTTCGCCTCTTCGAGAGCGAAACCGAACGCGCCCCGATGGGCCGGTCGTGCAAGGCATGGATAACGGGCGGGACCACGATCACCACCGACAAGGCCTTGTTCGATCTTGATGCCTATGAAGGACAGGTCACTGCCGACCTCTTTGGCGAGCATGGCGTCTTTGCGGATGCGGATCAGTTCTGGCAGGCACAATCCGCCACGATTGCCGAGCGGGTCGAGGCCTACAAGGAAGACGGCTGGAGCGATGTCATCTGCCTTGAGCGCGGGGCGTATTTCCACCGCTGGGAGTATGTCCAGTGCGCCAAGGAAGATGGCGGAAAGGTCTTCATCGAAATCCGCCATGACGGGACGGTCCAGCTCCACGAGGGACAGCTGACCTCCGCCGAGGCCCGTAAGCGGCAACAGGGTTCGAAAGGTGACAGCGACGCCGTTCCGGCAGCCGTTCGGCCAGAAATGTCCGGCCCGCTTGCGGAATACATCCTGCTTCATCGCCACGCTGCTGCTCAGGCGAGTTTGGCCACATCACCCGCGATTGCTCTCCGCTTGATGGTCGCGCATGCGATGGCGGGGAGCGCGCTCTGGGACGTGCGTCCTCACGAGCTTCGCGTCCGGAAAGATGAGACGCAAGCGAGCGTCGAAGGCTCGGCATCTGTGGCTGCACTCGCCGAAAAGAAGGTTCAGACTGACGCCCTGTTCAAGGCGCTGAACGTCAATCCGGCCCTTCGCCGGAACGGCGACGACTACCGCGTGTGCGAGCTTTTCTCTGCGCTGCTCGCCATGTCGGATGAAGAAGTCCTGACGGTTCTGGCAAGTGTCATGGCCCGGGCGCTCGAGGCCGGGAATGGCATTGTCGAAGCCGTCCTGCATGTCTGCGGCACCGACCTTTCGGCGGCGTGGAAGCCCGACGATGTGTTCTTCGATCTCACGAAGGACAAGCGCGCCATCAATGCGATGATCGGAGATATTGCGACCCTGTCGCTCGCGGAATCGTGCCGCGCCGAGACGGGCAAGGCGCAGAAACAGGAGCTTGCGAACCGGATCAGCGGGGAGGGTTGCGAGGCCAATCCTGACTGGCGACCGGGCTGGATGCAGGTGCCACCGACCCGCCTTGTCGACGGGGCCGGATCACCGCCCGCCGATGCGTGGACACGGATTGCGAGCCTGTTCGAAGCGGGGGCGGAAAACGCGTCCGATGAGACGCCTGAGCATCAGGACGCTGCCTGAATAATCGTCTCCTGTTCAGCCAGCTTGAGGAGCCGCCCGGTGCCTGTCACCGGGCGGCTTTCCGCTTTCTGAGGCTGGGGATTGTGGCTCCGATACCTGGGCGACCCATGAAAATGCCTTCAAAAAAAAATCGCGCGTCTTGAGGTCTCGATGGACAATCGAGACGCGTGTGATGAGGGGTCTGATTTCTTCCCGAAAAGCGTGTCACTGACCCCTTGTTTCCGTCTTTGCCTTGAAGACCTGGACGCGGACTGAGCGGCCATGAAACCGCCTGCGGCGAAGAAATTTCCCCGCCGCTTTGCGGCTCCTCGCGCAGCAAATTTCATCGCCCCAGGCGGTGCTCCGCATGCGCTTCGCCCCTATCGGGTTCTAGCCGCTCAGCCCCCGTCCGGGCGGTCCGGCGTCGACGGGGACAAGGGGTCCCCGGGAGACACGCCAAGGAAAGAAAAGGAGACCCCTATGGCAAACGCACTCGGATATGTCAGCGAGACCAAGTCCGGCTTTGAAGGCACCCTCGCAATGATGAACCTCTCTGCCGCAATCCGCATCGAGAAGAATGCAGAAAAGACCGAAGAAGGACATCCGGACTACCGCATCTATGCCGGTGAAACCTCGACCGAAATCGGCGGCGGCTGGATGCGCAAGTCGAAGGCATCGGGACGCGACTATGTCTCGCTGACGCTGGCAGACCCGCAGATCGGACCACGCCGGATTTTCGCAAACCTCGCCCCGGTCAAGGGCAAGAAAGGCCGGCACGTCATTCTCTGGAACGCGCGCGACTAGGGTAGATCACAGCCTTGCCAAGCCGCTCCGGAGACACCTCCGGAGCGGTCTTCTTTCATACCGAAAGGGTCTGCAACGAAGGTGCTGATACGCCTATCAGCGCTGCATTCTAACGTGAGGGTTCTTTGGGGATTCAAGGGTGTCGCGAGCGTGTGGTGCAAGTTAGACACTCTTAATCTGAGGATGAGTTGGCAGTCTGTCAGGGCTTCGAGTTGCGTAGAGGAAAGGAGAAGCAACGCTATGACAGAGACAAATAGAAGTGGAGAGGAGCTTCGACCCAAATCAAACCTCCCAACCCCGACCGAATGGATGAACACGGATGAAACCGCTGACCATCTCGGCCTCAAACCGAAGACCCTGGTCAATATGCGTTCGCTGGGAACAGGCCCGGTTTATCACAAGATCGGCGCCAAGGTCTGGTATCGCGGCAAGGACATCATCGCTTACACCAATGGACGTAGGTTCATGGGGACAGGCCTTCGCGATGAGTCGTAGAATCGCGTTGTTAGGCATGGGATGCGGGCTAGGCCTCATGGTCTCCGCCAGCATTATCAACCGGTCCGACTTCATCTGGAACCGGACGGAAAGCATGCCCAAGGGCCTTTACTTTGTTGACCGGTCGGCGCGAATTTCGACAGGCGATCTGGTAGCGTTTGCGCCCTCGGATGAGGTTCGACATTGGCTGAACGATGAGGGAATTGTTGGCTCCGACTGGCCCTTGTTGAAGCATGTTGCGGGCCTATCCGGTGACGAGATTTGCAGATGCGATACGCAGGTCTCCATCAACGGGATCACATCTGTTGATGCGCTCAAAGTAACCGAGTCCGGCAGCGCCCTTCCCGTCTGGCAGGGCTGTCAGACCCTCAAAGCCGGCGACGTTTTCCTGCTCAACTCTCATCCCCTGTCAGTCGATGGACGATACTTCGGCGTTCAGGACGGCGCGCGCATCATTGGCGTCGCCAGGTCCATATGGACTTATGGCAACCGGTCGGCTGAGGATCAGGCGACCGTCAAAGCGATAGATAGCGGGACGGGAATGGCTTCTGTGTCCCGGAGGGCAAGATTAAGGGAGTGTCACCCAGCGACACATAACCCATTGTCTGCACATCCTTTTTCATGTGACCCGGCGCCGGAAGCCGGGTGCACGGATTTGCAATCCGCTGCACGCTTGGAGCCGTGAGCGACGATTTCGACTTCGTTCCCCGCCTTGGGAAGATCAGGTCGAAGGGTAAGGCAAAGACCCAGCTGAAGCGGCTGAAACGCGTCGTCGCGAAAGGGCGGCTCTCGACGCGCGGCCGCAGTTCTCTGCCGCCTGGCGCTGTGCGTCATGCTGGGCGTGGAAAAGTACAGGCCGCCCTTGCCCGGCACTGGTCCAACCAGCGGGCCCGGCGCGTTGTCGTCAAGGTCCATATTGCGCGGGCGGGTCCAACGGGCGCGGCGAGTTTTGCAAAGCATGTCGCCTACATCCGCCGCAAAGGTGCCGGGCGCGAGGGAGAACGTGGAAAACTCTATGACCGGAGTGTCGATGAAGCCGATGTAAAGGCGTTCAATGATCGGGCCGACGAGGACAAGCGGCAGTTCAGGCTGATCGTCTCTCCGGAAGATGCCGAGCAGATGAAGGATCTGACGCAGTTCACGCGGGAGTTCATGAGCCAGGTCGAGAAGGATCTCGGCCGCCGGCTCGATTGGGTGGCCGCCAATCATCACGACACGGGCCAGCCGCACGTTCATATCGTGATCCGCGGCGGCAATGCGCGGGGTGGAGAGCTGCTGATTGATCGCAAGTACATCACGCAGGGATTTCGGGCGCGGGCGCAGGAGCTGGTGACGCTCGAGCTAGGACAGCGGCGGCTGCGGGAAATGGCAGCTGCGAGGTCAAACGAGGCCGAACGGGTAGAGCTGACGGCGATCGATCATGACATTGCCCGTTCGCTTACCGACGGACGTTACACGCCGGAGACTGAACGGGGCGGAGTGTCGAGGTTTGATAGTGCAGTCGTTAATCGCCGTCTTCGGTTTCTGGAGACGCTTGATCTCGCAGTGCGGCAGGAGGATCGCCGCTGGGCCATGCGAGACGGTTGGCAGGATACACTGCGGGCCCTCGGTAGGCGCGGAGACATAATCCGGACGCTGGCCAACGCTGAAGGCCGGAAAATCGATGTGTCGCGTCTGCATGCCCTGCCCCGTGATTTCAACTCGGGCGGCGAAATTCTGGGGCGGCTTGCCGCTACTCTGCCGGGTGATGAATTGCGGAATGGAACGATCGCGCTGATCGAAGGCCTAGATGGCCGGGTGTGGTCGATCGAGATGACCGAGCAAGAGGCGGTTCAATTGCCGAAGTCAGGCGGGATTGTTTCGGTTGGGCGGGTAGCAGTTGAGCCGAAGCCAGCAGACCGGACGATTGCAGCGATCGCTGAACGAAATGGCGGGGTTTATTCGGACGAGCTGCACGAGGCGGCTGATCCATCGAGTTCGCCGGCGTTTCGGCTGGCACACAAGCGTCGGCTGGAGGCTCTGAGGCGGCTCGGTGTTGTCCAACGAAACGCTGATGGGAGTTGGGTGGTCCCAACTAACTTCGAGGAGCGAGCACTGCAAGCTGATGCGAGAGGGCAGACCCTCGGAATCAATGTTCACTCCTGGCTGCCGATTGGAGCGCTTGTTGAACGACAAGCAGAGACGTGGCTGGATCGGATGAACGCTGATGTGTTGGATGGCGCAGCAGGTCCATTCGCGGACGAGCTACGAAAATCGGTCAACATCCGGAGGGCTTGGCTGCGAAGCGAAGGCTACGCGCTGGATCAGAACGGCCAGCTGATACGAGAAGTCGCAGAGCGCCTCAGGAAAGAGGAGTTTCAAGCTGCAACAAGGACGGAAAGCATTCGCGAACGGCTGCCGTTTGTGTCTCGAGAGAACTGGAGAGACTTTTCCGGGACGTACTCGCGGCACGTAGAACTGGCGCAGGGCCGGTTTGCTGTGATTGTGGGGCGAGATCACTACACGCTTATTCAGGCGTCAGCCAGGAATTCCATCTGGCTAGGCCGCGAAGTTACGCTCATCCGTTCGCCTGGTTCCATTCAGTGGACGTTGGGGCGGTCTCAAACACGCAGCTCCTGAGGGCGCAGACGTAGCCATTGGTTCCCAAACGCTACAATGGCCGAGAGTGACCCATTGCCCAATAGCGGCAGGCCCATTGTCGACAAGGATCAAGTCTCGAAAATCTTGTATCTCATAGCCCCGAGAATGCGGCCAGCCTCCGACAGGAGGTGGAACTGCTGCCCAGCGCCGGTCGGCTGTCCATACGACAGGGGATGGGCTAGGCGACGCCTTTTCGCAAGCGTCTCGGCAAGCTGTGGCACTGCCTCGCTCGTTCAACACCGATCAGTGATACCACCCAGTCGAGCTCGATATTCCTCACACGCATGCGCGCATGGATGAGCGCCCGGTGGACGGCATTTGCGAGTGCAGTCTTCGGCAGTGTCGACGTGATCGCGGCGTTCGCAAAAACATCAATTGTTGATGCAACCCTGAGGCCCGGAAAGGCGTCCTCGCATATGCGCCTCGCTTTCCGCTCGTCAATGATAGCCCAGGATGCCGTGTCATCGGCATAAGCAATGGTCGCAGCTTCTCCGTCATCCAATGAATCGACGGTTGGACCAGATACGAGATCAAAAAATGTTGTCTTCGCCTCGGGACCAAGATCAACCAATTCAACCACACCGTCGCCGACGAGACGCTGCAAGTTCTGGCTTGTGTCATAGCCCCTCAATTGTGTGCCTCTCAAGAGTTCGTCATGCGCGGTCTGAGTGACGAGTGGGGCATGGGGCAGAGCTTGCAAAATGTCCCCTGCAATATTCGTCGCCAACAAATTGATGACAACGCTGGTGTCGAGAACAATCCGGCCTTCTTCGTGATCAAGGCAACTGGAATACGGCATCATCACCCCCTTCCAGTTCATCCTCGAGCTTCCTAATATCGGCGCGATCTACGCGAAGCAGTCCCGCCAACTGACCTTCACTGACAAGACCCCTGCCAAGCGCGGCAGCGGCCAGTGTGTCGAGACGGAGAGACGCAAGAACTCTTGAGGGGGCGATATTCTTTTGCTCCACAGTCGCGGTGCCCAGGACTTCCTCGGCCTGCGCATTCGAAATGCCCCCATATTGTTCAAACCAGTCCCAGGTTCCCCGGGCAGCGAGGTCCAATTCTTCCAGCCGCCGGACGATCGCTTCTCGCGACACACAGAAATAATGAGCGAGAAGGACGACATGGCGCCGGGTCAGCTTGGTCGCACCTGCGGTCATGTCGGAGAATTTTTGTGCGACCGCCCGCGGCGGCATTAGAAATACACGACCGAACGTATCCGCATATCTCTCTTCTCTTGAATCGCGATGATGACTGTCGCTGAAGACCTCTGGCCGTCGGCGCGTGGCGACGATGTGGCCCGTCTCATGCGCCATAGTCTGGTTTTGGCGCTCAATCGGATGGGCGGCGTTTAGCAGGAGGCAGGCGCCGATTTGATCGTCGTATGCGAAAAGCCCTGAGACCTTTGCCTTCAACGGTCTGATATAGACTCGCACGCCAAGATCGAATTCCAGAAGACTTAGCACGTCGCGTACAGGGTTCATTCCCAGCCCTAGCCAACGCCGGAGTTCCAACGCGTCATTCTCGGCTTGTTTGCGAACATCGCCGGGCAGTAGCGGACGTTCCGGCGGCAGGTTTGTCGCTCTTTGCAGTCCGAGCAGATTTTCAAGCTCGACCTCCGCGCTTGCCAGCTGGTTCAGGATTGCTGCGGCGCCCTCAACGCCCGGCAAGTGCGCATCCGGCAATTTCCGGAATCGCGGTACGAGATCGACATGGATGGCGTCCCGGCGAAGAAGCTGGTTCATCGATATTCTATAGAGGTCGGTAAGCGCTTTCAGCTCCCCACCTTTTAAGGGCCGCTTGCCTTGCTCGATGGACAGCAACGTCGTCCGAGACATGTCGACGGCCGCCGCCGCCTCTGCTTGGGTAATCCGCTTCGTCTCCCTTGCAATTCTCAAGCGAATGCCAAGCTCTTCCTTGGACAGGATATCAGTCGGTCGGATCATGAAGCCTCCGTCCACTTCCGGATAAAGGATGTTGCAGGCAGAGATGTGAGAAACGCGTTCCACTCACTTGCATGCTGATCAAGAAGGCCTTCCAGTCGGCATAAAGCATCATCATAGCTCATGCCGAGCGTCTTCGAGAGCAACAGTGCCTGCCTGCCAGCTATTGCGACATATTGCGGGGTCCTTTGCAGGTGAGCGAGGTGATCGAGGTGCAACACGCCCGCCAGCCCATACTCAAAGTACGCCTTGTGCTGATCGCTTAGTCCTGCGTCAGCACCATCCCAAAAATTAGGCGCGCCCAAATTCTGCCAAACATAAGTGTCGTCGGCCTCTTGAAGACCAGCCGCATGCAGGCTCAATCGACGCAGAAGACAGGCCGCGCACATACCGCATTGGCGATGGTGGCCGTCGATCGACATTTTCTGAGGGGACTGCCAGCAAGACCGGGTGCGTGCCCAGGAATCGTCGTCAGGATATAGCCGGTGGAACTCAGCGACGGTCTGCCCTTTGGTGTTCCAGATCACAGGATGCTCATAGATAATATTGGTACCAAGCATGTGGCCCAGGAACTCTGAAACCGTATATGTGAATCTCGGATGGGTGCGCCAGTCGGTGGCCGCCTGGCCGACATTCACAAGTGCGGGACCGATCGCGCCCTGGCCACTTTCGGGAACGGCAACACGGTTCGCCTTCGACAGGTAGGCCGCCAGGCCGCTGACGATTGCGTATTTGAATCCACGAGAACGCCCGGAGGATTCTTTCTTCAGACTCGAAACGCGAAATGGCACTGCGGTGAACGGCATGTGCTTGCGTCCGCTCTTCGGAGCATCTGCGATTTTTCTGGAGCTCAGCCGGACGCGAACGAGTTTTTCGCCAAGCTCATGGTCGATGATGGCTGAAACTGCTCTTGAATCCAGTCCGTCACTGAACGGAACGACCATTTTGGTCACACCTTCTAGGGGCAGTGGCTGTTGCCGTGCAGGTGCCTGTGGCACGGGCGTTTCATAGAATTCGAAGTTCCAGATGTCTCCTGTCAGGAGTTCCAGAGCCCGGCGCAAGAAGCGCTGCGTCGTCTGTTCGGACCATAGCGTGACGTCATGAACAGGCATGCGGACACGGAACTTACGCGCCCAGTCCATCTGCGCCCGCTTCTTGCTGTGATCGGCGTAGTCGACAGCTGCCGCCAACAGCAAGCAATCGTAGACGATCTTCTGGTTCCCGCATGCGAGATAGCTTTCCAGCGCCTGTGAGTCGAGACGAACCGCCTCGCCGATCACGCAGGCCTGATATCCGTCAGCTACCGGCTCGCCATAGGTGAGTTCGACACTGAATTCAGGGAAATACGGCTCCAATCTCATTTGAGAAGCTCAGGGCCATCCTCAAGCCCTCCATGGTTGCCCGCGACGACAGGCGCACGAATGCCTGACGGCCGGTCTGATGCGAGGTCCCGCACAATGCCGTCAAACTGGGACGAGCGAAGGGTCAGCTCCGCGCGGTCGCGAACGCGGTCGGCCCGCGAGGGTGAGGCTTCACGCTTATAGTGTTCTTCCATAGACCGGATTCCTTCGCCGCCATGATCGAGGCAGGTGTTTCGGATCGCTTCTTCGTAGGCCGCTGCGCCGGACAATCCTCGCACTGCGGCATGCTCGGCATAGTCGACCAAAGAGCGGGCGACGGGTGAGAGCGACATGCGGTCCTGAAGTGCGGCCAGATCCTTCGCGGCCTGTTCCTTGAAGAGTGGCATCTGATCGCTGACGCCCAAGAGACGCTGCACATCACTGCGCAGATTTTCCGGAGCATTGCGCAAAATGTCTTTCCGGATCGCCTCGCAAACGCGCTCCGCGCGCTGCTCTGAAGTCCACGCATCCCTGTCCAAGCTCTCGGCTGCCAGTTTCCAGGCAGGCGGCATGTTCAGACTTCTATGAGGGCCATCGCTCATTTTCGACTCCATATGTCAAATATGTGCTTCAAATAATCAACAATGTCAAATTCGACAAAATTGGCATTGTTCTCCTTTGTCTGGGAAGGTCGGCGATTTCAGATTAAACGGGCTTGAGACAGTGCTTTGTGAAGCTGTGCTCCAGAAACGAGCCAAACCGCTTTTGCTGTCTCAAAAGATCGGCGAGATCATGCGACCTTCCTTGCAGATGCGAGTTTACACAGTTGAACCGAGGGTCATCTGTCGGAGATTTCGGCCTTCCGAGAACGGCTCTATCAATGTCTGCTTTCAGGATAACGTGGGCACACGGGTCTACCCAGAACTCCCCCGAAATCCCATCGCATCTGCCAGCCCGAATGGCATTATTACGCCGAGCCGCTGCGGAGGTACCAGAACATTACTCCAACAAAGTTCCTTCTCGGCCAGTTCCTGTTGACGCTATTCCTGATCACCTGTTCGGTGTGGATCGCGACGCAGTGGGTAGCCGGCGTTCTGGACCATCAGCCACGTTTGGGCGGGGCGTGGTTCGAGCTTGCCGGTCAGCCTGTCTACAAACCCTGGCGGCTATTCCAGTGGTGGTATGCCTACGATGCTTACGCGCCAGACGTATTTGCGCGTGCGGGTTTGATTGCCTCGCTGGGCGGCTTCGCCGGGATTGTGATGGCGATCATCGCGTCGCTGTGGCGGGCGAGACGCGAGAAGAATGCGACGACTTATGGCTCGGCGCGCTGGTCATCGGTTCGAGATGTTCGGCGATCTGGTCTACTTGGTTGGTCAGGTGTGGTGCTGGGTCAGTTCAAAGGACGCTATCTCCGGCACGCTGGCGCCGAGCATGTCATGGCCTTCGCACCGACCCGGTCCGGCAAGGGTGTCGGGTTGGTGATCCCTACCCTTCTTTCCTGGACGGGCAATGCCATCATTCATGACATCAAGGGAGAGAATTGGGCACTGACGTCGAAATGGCGGTCGGCCTTCTCTCGATGTGTTCGTTTCGATCCGACGGATTTGTCGAGTTCCTGCTTCAATCCCCTACTGGAAGTGCGGCTTGGCGCGCACGAGGTGCGAGATTCGCAGAATGTGGCAGACATTCTGGTCGATCCGGATGGATCCCTCGAGCGGCGAAGCCATTGGGACAAGACGGCGCATTCACTGCTCGTTGGTGCCATCCTGCATGTTCTCTATGCCGAAGATGACAAGTCGCTCGCAGGAGTGGCGACGTTGCTCTCTGATCCAGCCCGGCCGATCGATGAAACGCTTGAGCGCATGCTTGAGGCAAACCATTTGGGAAGCCGCGACCGGCCCTTGACACATCCGGTTGTGGCGGAAGCGGCGCGTGAGCTTTTGAACAAGTCCGAGAATGAAAAGTCGTCGGTCGTGTCGACGGCGATTTCATTTCTAGGACTCTACCGCGACCCGGTCGTTCAGCGGGCGACATCCGGTTCGGATTGGCGGATTGAGGATCTTTTTCGGAGTGGAAAACCTGCGTCATTGTACCTGGTTGTTCCGCCGTCTGATCTGTCGCGAACAAAGCCTCTAATGCGGTTGATCCTAAATCAGATTGCACGACGGCTTTGCGAAGAGTTGCCCGATGATCAAGACCGCCGGCAGACGCTGCTTATGCTGGATGAGTTTCCGGCGCTTGGACGGCTCGACTTCTTCGAGAGTTCGCTCGCCTTTATGGCGGGGTATGGGATCCGTGCCTTCCTGATTGCCCAGTCATTGAACCAGGTCGAAAAGGCCTATGGGCAGAACAATTCCATCCTCGACAATTGCCATGTCCGGATTGCATTCGCGACGAATGACGAGCGCACGGCCAAGCGTATTTCCGACATGCTCGGCACCACAACGGAGCAGCGAAACCAGAAGAATTATACAGGGCACCGGCTCGCGCCCTGGCTCAGTCATGTCATGGTCTCTCAACAGGAAACCCAACGCCCGCTGCTGACGCCTGGCGAAGTAATGCAGATGCCGGCTGATGATGCACTGATCTTTCTGGCGAGCCATCCGCCGATCCGCGCGAAAAAACTCCGATACTACGAAGATCGAAATTTTACCGAGCGGGTCGGCACGCTGCCGCTTGCCGCTGCCGGTGCGGATACATCGCGACTTGGCGGCTATCATCGATCTGGACCATCGCCTTCGGACGGCAATGCAGGCGGGCTGGCGCGAGCGGTGGGACCGGACATCGGCGATGAGGATGAGGTCTCGCAGGATATTGCGACGGATGAAGAGCGCGCGCCGCAACAGCGTGGCGGCATACAGGACCAGATCGCACGCTACTACCTTCAAGTTCAGGAAAATGGCGGACGGGAGCTTTAAAACATGGCGCGCAATCCAAGGCTTCATGTCCGCGTCTCTGAAACGAACCATCGCAAGGTGAACCAGTTCTCTGCTGAGCATGGTGTCCACGTCGGCACGCTGATCGACGAAGCTCTGTCCCTGTTGTTTACACCGCCTGAGGACAGGCCCGATGGGGCGATCATCCAGCGGCTGGAACGGGTCGAAGATCAGATTGAAAAGCTGGAGACCGGAACAGCTTTCCAGACGGACCTCTTGATCGAATTCATTTTCGAATGGTTACGGCAGCGACCAGGCAAGAACCCGTTCGAGACGCCGGCAGAGGCGGCGCGAGCGCGGGCGGAATTGCAAGCTCTGACTAAGCGCGTTGTTGACCGCTCCAATCCGCACATATGGAACTAATTATCTCGTCCGACTAAATCGATTACCTTCCAACCCTGATTGGTAGCGGGCTCTAGCAAATCCAGCGCTTCGGACTTTCGTATTGCTAATCCAAGCAGTTCCCGTGGCCTCGTCACAGCCACGAATACGTTGGTCGCAGCAGTTAACTTTGCCCCGGAGTAGAGCTCGTCTGTGAGACCAAACGCGCGCGGAAGCACCGCAGGCAAGTCAATGCAATGGTCCTCCTTCCTGCTGCCTTTCCAAACCTCGCTTTCAACAACAAGTACCCCATCCACGCTCTTCCCCTTAACCGAGTGGATAGACCCCAAGTGCACCGTGAGATCGTCGAATTGGACCAGTTTCGTAGAGCGGCGTTCACAATCGGCATAATCGACCTTCTGTTCAGCTAAAAAGCTGCAAAAGTCCTCGATATCAACTTCGGAACTCTGAGGAGCCGGTCCAAAAAACGAAAGCAATTCTTCCATAAAGGTCAACCACGCTGACTCGCTCCACACCGCATTACCCGCAAGCACATGGTCCCGGAGCAACCGACGCACGTCCCGAGGCAACGCAACCCTCCGATGTGCCAACACTCCCCAGATGTTTTGCGCAGTAGCCGGTCGATCATTCGCCGTTTTCCAACCATAAGCACGCGCCAGTCCAGCCACCCCTAGAGCGAGCAGATCACTCACCTCTGCGGGCGGCCGTCCTGCAGCATGATGGATCGCTGCCTTCTGGAGCTGCCGACAAAGATGGTTTGCTTTCGATCGCGATCCACTTTCGCTGCGATAAGAGGGGTGATAATCGACTAGGCTTTTTGGTTGCCACGCCCCCTTTTTTCCTACCAAGCTGTGACGCGACGCGACCATCCAAACGTCTCGCTTGCAGCAATCGGCGCCCCATAGCGCTCGCGCCTCTTCGGCGAAGGTTCCAACCACCTCCTCAATCGTAGCTTCATCGAACAGGATCAAAACCCGCGACGCTTGTTGCGCGCCCAGCCCGACAATGGTCTGGGACTGGCGCGTGGTCAGTCTGCTGGCAAAATCAGCGATCTCACCTCCGAACCTGCGGCTTGCGTCCAATGGGATGCAGCCGGGACCCGGCGTCCAGTAGGTCGGGCTTGGTCCATGATCCTCGTAGAGCGTTTGATTGCTATCCCCGAGACGCTGAAATGCCGCGCCGTCATGCTTGAAGATCAACTCTAAAAGCCTGAGCTGTTCGCCATTTGTATCCTGAGCTTCATCCAAAATTGCGAGCGGGAAGCGATCCCGAAGCCGCCCAGCTAGCGCAGGGGTTTCCTGGAGCGCGCGCAACGCAAGCGCTGTCATGTCAGAGTACCGATAGAGCCCGCTCCTGACCATAGAAGCCTTGAGCTTTGCGAGCGCCTTCCCGCAATATGTGTCAGCGCCGTGCTGACCCTTTTGCCGCTGCACCTTAAGGCTTTCTGGCTCATGCCCTAAGTCATCGAATGCTGGATCGAGCGTAAGATTTCCAACCCACTTGCTTACAGTTGCGTTAGCCCTCTCGGCATGCTTCTTCAAAGCCCAGAAGGATGGATATCGCCTCAGTGCCTCAGCTTCAAATGCATCGTCATCAATTTGGCGTACATGCCAACCCAGGCCCCTGAGATAGGGTAAAGCGAGGTACTGATTGATAAAGGCAGTAACCGTGCCCGTAAAATGAGGGTACGCCATCAGTCGCGCAGCGGTTGGATGACGGGTGATGATGTCTTCGACTTCAGTCCGTGCCGCGTTAGTGTGCGAGATGACGCATACACCTCGCTTGGTGTTCGTCCAATTGCGCGAAAGCAGTGCAAGCTTGGCGGCGAGCAGCGTCGTCTTGCCATTACCAGGAGCTGCCTGAACGTCGCAGGAATTGCGCTCCGCCAGGAAGTCAATCTGACTCGGATCGGTGAATTCGCAACCGCCAAGCTCGTCGCCAAGTTCTGCGAGCAGTTCGGGCGTGAGCGGCAATATCTCGAACACAACGCTATTCCCCCTTCACTGCAGCGTCTTCTGTCGCAGCACCGCCGATCCCCTCGTTCTGAGCCTCTGGCTCTTCCGCAAACACAGGTGCTCCGGGGACATAACCTCCTGTTACATAGTCGATCGCATGCACCAAATAGGGCGGGAGCCGATCGCGCATCTGCGCCGGCGTATCGCTGCGTTTCCGTAGTATTGCGGCGAGTTGCTCTGCGACTGCTGCCTTAGATGCTTCCTTGTCATGGACAGGCTGGTAGATCTTGACGGCGATTTCAGTCGTAGTGAGTCCGGCCTCTTTCCAACCGGTATAGGTTTCAGTGGCCTGGTTTCTGATCTTTGCTAGCCGCTCAGGGTTGCGACTGCTGGTTTTCGCGAGTTGAACCGCTTGATGAACGCCCTCGGCAAGCTCGGGCCGGAGCGCGAGGTCGAACTCAAGTGTCCAGCTATCGGCAATGAAAGCGTCGACAGGGTCGCCTACGTCGCGCCGCAACGTCGTCAACCGTGTTGCAAGCTCCTCCTCAGTCAATTCATTCTCGGTCTTGCGCTCACCGATCAGATCTTTCGCCTCATCGGGCGGGATGTCCCTGTCGGGGATTAGTGCCACTGGCACAGCGATCGCGTTGCCGGCCTTGCGTTGTAGAATCCGACTGTAGCGGAACAGGCCGCGGTGACCGACATTGACAATAGAAACGCCGTGGCGGCTGAGGGGGCGGCCCAGCTTCTCGGCAATCGCCGGCAACAACAGATGCTCACCGTCACCCTCGACGACAATCAGCGCGCGGGCGAAGAACAGGTTGGCCTTCGTTGCGTCGAGGAACCGTCGAAGGAACTCATAGTCATCCACTTCTAGTCGTGTATGCGCCGCTCCCAGTGGAAAGGCGCGGTGACCGACAATCATTGTCATGGTTTCAAGCTCAGCGGCGGCCGCGAGCTGTGGACTATGTGTGGTAACTAAAACTTGAACTTGCTGATGGGTCTCACCCTTTTCGGGGTCCGGCTTGGCAGCACGGGCCGCGAGCACTTCCATGAAAAGCGTTTGGTGTTGCGGATGCAGATGTGCCTCGGGTTCCTCAATCAGCAGAAACGGAACTTGATCAGGGTGCGATTGCAGCAATAGCAGTTCGGCCGCCATATACAGCAAATTGTTATAGCCAAGTCCTCGCAAGACGCGCTCGGACCCAACTTTCGCATTCAGATAAAGTTCAAATCGCTCAAGAACTTGATCGAAGGAACCACCGGCACCAAGATCCAGCGTAGCACTAAGGCGATCGTCTACAAAAGATAATTTGTCCAGAAAGCCAGTATTCACGCTGTTCGCAACTTCACCCACAGCGGAGTTTCTTCGTACCGCTTCGTCCGCCGCCAAAAGAGTATCATGGAGCGTGGTATCTCTTCCTTCTTCTGCAGGCTTGCTTTGCGACCCCATACTCGGCATTGCCCCTAGAATTCGTGATAGCCGCGATCTCCGACCGGCGCGCATCTCACGCTCTGCGTCGCGCAGTGGCTTTAGGTATGTTGCTTTGAGGTATTCACGAAGCTCGCCATCGAGGGGCAGCCCTTCTCCATCAGGACCCGCACGATGTTGGCTAGAAATAGCGCTTCCACCACCAGGTGAGAGCCGCCGAACGGCTCGCAAGCATACATGCAAGCGTAATTTTCCTTGTTGATTGGTGCACCATTCCAGAAAACGTGCCTCTTCGTCCGCACTCAAATCTTCGAATGTGCAGCGAACTACGAAGTCAGAAAGACGGGCCCCTTGGTCGTTAACGTGAAAATCGCTTTCATCGGGACGAATGTAATCATCTCCGCGCGTCCACAGTACGTAGCGGGCTGCGTCGATAATTGCGCTCTTGCCGGCATCATTAGGACCAACGAGAATGTTAAGGCCGGGCGAGAGCTTTAATTGAAGCGGTGCTTTTTGATCAAAGCAACGAAACCCGCTAGCGAAGATCTCTGAAATATACATGCCTTGCCTATCTCGATTTGCCTCGCGCTAAAAATACAGGGTGCGCCCTCAATCTGGAAAACATTCGCCTTAGGCTTTGGCAAATATATCAATGCCCAGAGCCCGCATAATTGACGCTGCTTCTGCTATAAGATGAAATTGCTGCGCCGTCCCAATTGGACGAGAATGAGCTAGGGGCAGCCTGATCGGATGCAGCCTTTCCATCGATGTTTCAAAGTGCTGCTTGCTTATAAAGACGGGCTGAAACACTTCTCGCCAATGTTGCCTAAGAACAACTATGTCCTTCAACTCCATAAAGTTGGCGTACTGGATCAAATCCAACGGACTTTCGCCGTGTTTCACCGCCTCATTGCGCCTATTTTCCCATTGTCGTCTCAACTCTGGATCAACACGAATGTTCATCCAGTCCTGTCCAAAATGAGATTGCATTCGGTCTTTGACTGCGCGGCGGAGGTTTTGCTCAACGGCCGTCAACAGCATGTAATGTCCGGGGTGAAACAGGTGCCCGGGATCGCTGTCATCGGTAGTGGGGGGCAGCGGCGCGTACTCGGATTTCATTACAAATCCCGTTTGTATTAGAACATCGCACATACCCGAGGGCGCGATTGCTAGTATCGATGCATTCATTCCAGCTTCGACATGAGCTTCATCGCGTTCGTCCGGCCCAGCGTCGGCACCTACATCAATCGGCTCACCGAGATCTTCGTCGATCTGCTCGCGCGCCGCGTCATCATACGGCGGCCGATCTCGAAGAGCGTGGTTCAACCGAGATAGGACGGCAAATCCTTCGAATGAGACGCTTGCTATTTCTGCGTCGACCCAGGGAACCTTCATACCTATCATTTGGGCTTCTAATTTCGCCGCCCAAACGGATTGAGCTCTCAGCATCTCCTCAAATGGCGCGACTTGTTCTGCCAGTTTTAGCGCTACTCCCGCTAAGCTAGAGAAATCTGGCAGCACGTATTGTGTCATTGACAGACTTAGCCGATCTGCCTGCAATCGAGCTGCTTCCAGCTGCTGAATAACTGCTGGGCTCGCCAGCATTTTTTGAGCTTGCTCTAAGAGCGCCGATTGCCGATTCATTTGTTCGAGCTGCGCAGCCAATTTCAAGGATACGCTATCGTCTGAAATTTTTTGGAGCATGCGCTGCAATGACGAGTCAGGCTGCAGCACGCGTTCAAGGATCTCCTGCTGCTTCCGAAACGGTTCCAAAGGCCCTTCGGCCAGATCGCTCAATCGCCGGATACGTTCGAATTCGTCTTCAATTCCCACAATCTGTACTTCTCTTGATAATGCGGATGAGATTCCAATCTGTGCACCCGCGTCGGCAGCCATTAGCTTTGGTATTCCAATCAACCTTGGGATTGTAATTTCTGATTTCTGGTTTTGTACCAGAAACTGGCGCTATTGCACGTTGATGATGAAGTTCGATTTTCAGGAAAAGGCACTTTCCTGATCTTTTGATTTCGACTTTGAGATGGACGGAGGTGTGCCGTCCAATCCCAGCAAACGACCCTCAGCATCCTCCTACCTCCCGCACGCGCCTTTCGTGTCCTCCGGGCCCAACTGTACGGCAGCATTTGGTGCCCCGATGCTGGTTCCATCACTGATGAGGACCACGCTCTGCCATGTCTGCCCTGCCCCAGCCCAGCGAGACCGAGACTCGCCGAACGGCGATGCTCCGCACGGCCTTTGACGGGCCGGTTGGCGCCGCACTGGCAGCACCTGACACGATCGAGATCCTCGCCAATCCCGACGGATCGGTCTGGGTCGAGAAGGCAGGCTTTGGTCTGCAGCGGGCTGCGGAGACTCTAGGCCGCGCCGAGCGCGAGCGGATCATCCGGCTGGTCGCTTCCTCCGTCGGTGAGGCCTGCGACCGGGCCTCACCCATTGTGTCGGCCGAACTGCCAGGCTCCGGCGAACGGTTCGAAGGCATCCTGCCGCCGGTCTCGGAAGCGCCCTGCTTTGCCATCCGCAAACCGGCTGGTCAGCCTATCGCGCTCGATACCTATGTCGAGACCGGTGCGCTGACGCCGGCGCTGTGTGTCGCGCTCAGGCAGGCGCTGGAAGACCGGCTTAACATTGTCGTCGCGGGCGGGACTTCGTCCGGCAAGACGACCTTTGCCAATGCTTTGTTGTCCGAACCGGTTCTTTCAGAGGACCGGATCGTCATCCTGGAAGACACGCGCGAACTCCGTTGCTCAGCAGAGGACGTGACGCAGCTCAGGACGCACCGGTCCGGCATCACACTCCGCGATCTCGTGCGCTCAACCATGCGGCTCCGACCTGACCGGATCATCGTCGGCGAGGTGCGCGGCGGCGAGGCGCTCGATCTCCTCAAGGCCTGGAATACCGGCCATCCAGGCGGAATCAGCACGCTTCATGCAAACTCAGCCTCCGGCGCACTCACGCGGCTCGAACAGCTGGTCGAGGAAGCGACGACTGCCCTTCCCCATGCCCTGATTGGCGAAGCGGTCGACGTGATCGTCTTTATGTCCCGCGCGAGCGGCGCGCGCCGCGTCGAGCAGGCACTCCGGATTACCGGCTTTGACGGCGCCGAATACCGGACCGAGCCGCTGGCTGCCCCTTTTCTCAACATTGTCAATTAAGGAGACCGACCGATGTTCTACGACCAGATAAAGGCCCTCAACCGATCGCTTCACACCGGCGTACTGCTGGCTTCGGTGAGCGTGTTATCGCTCCCCGCCCATGCCGCGGGCACGGGCATGCCCTGGGAAGGCCCACTCGACCAGATCCTGCAATCGATCGAAGGACCGGTCGCCCGGATCGTGGCGGTGATCATCATCACGCTGACCGGCCTGACGCTCGCATTCGGGGAGACATCGGGCGGATTCCGGAAGCTGATCCAGATCGTGTTCGGCCTCTCGATCGCCTTTGCGGCCACGTCTTTCTTCCTGACCTTCTTCAGCTTCGGCGGCGGCGCGGTGCTCTGATGCTCGACGGCTACGAGATCCCCCTCCACCGCTCGCTCGCCGACCCCATCCTGATGGCAGGCGCGCCGCGCTCGGCCGCCATTGCCATCGGGACGATCGCAGCGGCTTTGGCGCTCGGTCTCCGGCTCTGGATACCGGGTCTTGTGGTCTGGGTGGCGGGACACTCGCTCGCCGTCCTCATGGCCCGGTCCGACCCCGACTTTCTCGCCGTTGCGATCCGGTCTGCCCGTCACAAGGAACATCTTTCATGCTGAACCTTTCCGAATACGCGGTGAAACCGGAACACCTCTCAGACTACCTCCCCTGGGCGTGTCTCGTCGCGCCGGGCGTCGTCCTCAACAAGGACGGCGCCTTCCAGGCAAGCTTCCGCTATCGGGGCCCCGACCTTGAAAGCTCGACAGAAGCCGAACTCGTTGCGGTCACCGCACGGGTCAACAATGTGTTCCGCCGGTTCGGGTCCGGCTGGGCGCTTTTCTTCGAAGCGGTGCGGGCGGAAGCGGTCTCGCTGGAAGAGAGTGAATTTGCATGCGCTGCCGCCTGGCTGATCGAGCAGGAGCGGCGCGCGGCCGCCGAAGAGACCGGCGCCCGGTTCGAGAGTGCCTATTACCTGACGCTGCTCTGGCTTCCGCCCGCCGATGCGACGGGGCGCGCTGAGAAGGCGCTGATCGAGCGCCCGGAGAAGCGTGACGGCCATGACTGGCGCCAGCGGCTCGACCATTTCCAGACGCGCGCCGCGCAGACGCTGGACCTGTTGTCGACAGCTTTGGATGAGATGCATCCCCTCAGTGATGAGGAGACGCTGACCTATCTGCATGCCTGCGTCTCTTCCAAGCGCCACCCGGTCGCTGTGCCGGACCTGCCGGTCTTTCTCGATGCGGTGCTCGCCGATGAAAGCTTCGCGGGCGGACTGGAGCCGCGGATTGGCGAGGCACACCTTGCGACGCTTACCCTGCTCGGCTTTCCGGCCTCGACCCTGCCCGGCATGCTGGATGAACTCAACCGGCTGGGCTTTTCCTATCGCTGGACGACGCGCTACATCGCGATGGACAAGGCCGAAGCAGAGAAGCTTCTTGCGAAGAAGCGCCGGCACTGGTTTGCCAAACGCAAATCCGTTGGCGCGGTCCTTCGGGAGACGCTGTTCAACGAACAGGCCGCGCTGCTCGACAATGATGCCGACAACAAGGCACTGGACGCCGATGCGGCCCTGCAGGAGCTCGGTTCGGACCTCGTCTCCTACGGATATGTCACGACCACGCTGACACTGATGGGCGCCTCCCGCGAGGAAGTCGAGGAACGCACCCGCGCCGTCGAGCGGGTGATCAATGGGCGCGGGTTCACGACGATCCGCGAGACATTGAACGCTGTCGAAGCCTGGCTCGGCTCGCTGCCGGGCCATGTCTACGCCAATGTGCGCCAGCCGATCCTCCATACACTGAACCTCGCTCACCTCGTGCCGATCTCTTCAGTCTGGGCAGGTGATGCGTGGAACGATCACCTCGCAGATCGCGCGCTTATAGAGGCCCAGACCGAAGTCACCACGCCGTTCCGGCTCAACCTGCATGTCGGCGATGTCGGCCATACGCTGATCATCGGCCCGACAGGCTCCGGCAAGTCGGTGCTCCTGTCGCTCCTCGCGGCGCAATGGCAACGATACGAGGACGCGCAGGCCTTCATCTTCGACAAGGGCCGTTCGGCGCGGGCGGTGACGCTCGCCATGGGCGGCACCTGGTTGCCGCTCGCGGGCGATGAGCGTCCGGCGCTGCAACCTCTGAAAGACATCGATACCGAGCGCGGCGCGAGCTTTGCCGCAGACTGGCTGCTCGGCCTAATCGAAGCCGAAGGCGTGACGGTCACGCCGGACCTGAAGTCCGTCTTGTGGGACGCGGTGCAGTCACTGGCTTCAGCGCCTGTTGCCGAACGGACGCTGACAGGGCTCAGCCTGATCCTGCAATCCGATACGTTGAAAGCGGCGCTGCACCCCTACACGCTGGAAGGGGCCTATGGGCATCTGCTCGACAGTGATGTCGAAGCGCTCGACCTGTCTTCGGTTGCCTGTTTCGAAATGGATGAGCTGATGCAGACGCCGTCTGCGGTCGCGCCCGTCATCACCTATCTCTTCCACCGGCTGGAAGACCGGTTCGATGGCCGTCCCACCTTGCTTATCCTCGATGAGGCCTGGCTGTTCCTTGATCATCCGGTGTTCGCCGCGCGCCTCCGCGACTGGCTGAAGACCCTTCGAAAGAGGAATGTCGCCGTCGTGTTCGCGACCCAGTCGCTTGCCGACATTGAAGGGGCGTCCATTGCGCCCGCCCTGATCGAATCCTGCCCGACACGGATCTTCCTGCCGAATGAGCGGGCCTTGGAGCCGACCGCCCAGGCGATCTATCGCCGGTTCGGCCTCAACGATCGCCAGATCGACATTCTCGCCAAGGCGATTCCGAAGCGCGACTATTACTATACATCGCCGCTTGGCTGCCGGCTCTTCGAACTTGGCCTCGGTGAAGTCGCGCTCGCCTTCTGCGGGGCCGCCTCGCCGGCCGACCAGAAGCTGATGGACGGGCTACTCGAAGCCGACGCTGAAGCGGGCTTCGCCCGGTGCTGGCTGGAGCTGAAACAGCTCGGCTGGGCGGCGGACCTTCTGGCCGGACAGCCCGATGCAACCCTCCCTCAAATCGCTGCTGAATAGGAGCCCCAACCATGAAAGCCCTTCTCTCTTCCGTTGCCCTTGCTGCCATTCCGCTGTCAGGCCTGATGGCGCCGCCTGCCTCGGCCCAGCTCTTCGGCGGCGGCATTGTCTACGACCCGACCAATCATGCCGAGAACATCCTCCAGGCGGTGCGCGCCCTGCAGCAGATCGACAACCAGATCCGTCAGCTCACCCATGAAATCGACATGATCGAGAAGATGGCGCGGGATCTTGAGACGCTCCCCGTCGAGGTCGCCCGCGCCATCATTGCCGACCGCATGCGCCGGATCGGCGAGCTGATGGAGGAAGCCGACGGCATTGGTTACGGCGTCGAGGAGGTCGAGCGCGAATACGAAGACCTCTATCCTGAAACCTATGGCGAGACGCCGCCTGCCAATGCGGTCCTTGTCGAGGATGCGCGTGTCCGCTGGCAGCAATCGCGCTCGGCGCACAAGCACACGCTGCTGATGGTTGCCGAGACCGTCCGCGACAATGAGCGCGACGCCGAGGCGCTGACCGGGCTTGTCGAGGAAAGCCAGACAGCTGTTGGCAATCTCCAGGTCCTGCAGGCTGGTAACCAGATCGAAGCCATGTCGGCCCAGCAGCTGATGCAGATGGAAGCGATGATGGCCGCCCATTACCGCGCCGAAGCGCTCGACCGGGCGCGCGAGCTCGAAGAAGCCGAACGCGGCCGCGCGCGCCTGCAAAGCTTTCTCGGGAACTAGACCGCCATGGAAGAGATGGGCGTCATCGACCGGTTCCTCGAAACCTTCATTGCCTATATCGATTCAGGCTTCGGCCTGCTCGCGGGCGATGTCGCTTATCTCACGACCACGCTGATCGTGATCGACATCACATTGGCCGGGCTGTTCTGGGCGCTGTCGCAGAATGCCGATGTCATATCGGGGCTCCTGAAGAAGGTGCTCTATGTCGGCTTCTTCGCTTTCATTCTTGGCAATTTCTCCATCCTGGCCAACATCCTCTTCGCGAGCTTTGCTGATCTTGGTGTGAAAGCGGGCTCCTCGACCCTGACGGCCGAAGATCTGATGCGGCCCGGCTATATTGCGGGTGTCGGGTTCGAAGCGGCGCAGCCGCTTCTGCAAGAGATCGGCGACATGCTGGGGCCGATCCGCTTCTTCCACAATTTCATCCTGATCGCCGTCATGCTGATCGCCTGGGCGATCATTCTCGTCGCCTTCTTCGTGCTGGCGGTCCAGCTCTTCGTCGCCATCCTGGAATTCAAGCTGACGACGCTGGCGGGCTTTGTGCTTGTGCCCTTCGCGCTCTGGAACAAGACCTCGTTCCTCGCCGAACGCGTCCTCGGCAATGTCGTCACCTCCGGCATCAAGCTTATGGTGCTCGCCATCGTGATCGGCATAGGCTCGACGCTGTTTACTTCGATCACGGACGCCTTTGGCGGGCCGGGCGATGTGACCCTCGCCGAGGTCATGGGGACAGTCCTCGCCTCCATCGTCTTTCTCTGGATGGGTGTGTTTGCGCCCGGCATTGCCTCAGGCCTCGTGACCGGCGCGCCGCAGCTTGGCGCAGGCTCCGTGGTCGGCACGACGGCTGCTGTTGGTGCAGGCGCTGTGCTGGCAACGACGGGAACGGTCGCGGCAGGACGCGCAGCGCTTGGCGGCGTATCCGGCGCGGTAAAGGCCGGGGCCTCCATGACCGGCGGTGCTCGCACCTCCTACGACCTCGTCCGCATGGCGTACGGTCATTCTGGATGGCGCGGAGCGGCAGCAGGTATGGCCGGTGTCGCGCAAGCTGGCGGCGATACGCTCCGCCGGATGGCAGAACGGCCGTTTGCCTCTGTCGGCAATGCCTATCGGCGCGGCAGCGAGGCCGCTTTTGCGGCGACCGGCGGCACCATGGCGGCGGCGTCCGGCGACGCACCGTCTACCCGGTCGGCCAGCCCCGCCTGGGCGCGCCGCCTGCGCACAGAACAACGCCTGCAACATGCCGGCGCGATTACGGTCCATGCCCTGAAGGACGGTGATCGCGGCATGGCGGGCGACAATCCGAAACTCCGAAGCGAAGAGGACTGATCGACATGGCCTTCCGGCGTACCTCCACCCATTACGGGCAAAGCCCGCATCCCGAAACGCCCTATCAGAAAGCAGGCCAGGTCTGGGACGAGCGGATCGGCTCTGCCCGCGTCCAGGCGAAGAACTGGCGGTTGATGGCGCTGGGACTGCTCGGGCTCCTTGCGGCTTCGTCTGCGGCCCTCGTCTGGCGCAGCCTGCAATCGACCGTTACGCCCTATGTGGTCGAGGTCGATGATACGGGCGCGGTGAAGGCGGTCGGGCCAGCGTTAGCGCGTTATGAGCCCACCGACGCGCAGATCGCGCATCATCTGGCGAATTTCATCTCCGATGTCCGGAGCCTGTCGATCGATCCGGTCATCGTCCGGCAGAACTGGCTCGCCGCCTATGACTATGTCACCGACAAGGCCGCCATCACGCTGAGCGACTATGCCAGAGACAATGATCCCTTCGCCGAGATCGGCCGGCGTTCGCGCAGTGTCGATGTCGTGAGCGTCGTGCGGGTGTCGGACGAGTCCTTTCAGGCCCGTTGGCTCGAGAAGACCTATGAGAATGGCGCGCTCACCGGCGTGAAACGATTCACCGGGCTTTTCACCATTGTGAATTCCCCGCCGCGCGATGCGGAAACGCTGCGCGCCAATCCCCTCGGCCTCTACATCCACAGCCTCAATTGGGGCGAAGACCTTGTCACAGGAGACAACCAATGATCCGTACAATGAGCCTTGTATCCGTTATTGCCTTGGCTACGGCCTGCGCGAGTGTTCCGCCGGAGCCCGTCAGCGAAGATGCCGCCTTTGTCGAAGCGGCTTTCGTCGAAGAGGTGCCCGAGCGGCCTGTCGAGATTGTTGAGACGCCGACCGTACTTGCGCTGCCCGGTCAGATGAAGCCGGTCGAAGGGACGAAGCGCACAGTCACACGCGTCTACACCTCGCCGACCGAGACCATCCGCAAAGGCACGACCGAGGCGCGGATCGAACCCTCCGTCGATGGCTATGTGAACGCGATCCAAGTCTATCCCTATACCGAAGGCGCGCTCTACCGGCTCTATGCCGCGCCGGGCCAGGTCTCCGACATTGCGCTTCAACCGGGCGAGACGCTGGTCTCGGTCTCGGCGGGCGATACGGTCCGCTGGATTGTCGGAGATACCTCGTCCGGGTCCGGGGGCGCAGCTCGCGCGCATGTTCTGGTCAAACCAATCTCGGCTGGTCTTTCGACCAATCTAATGATTGCGACGGACCGGCGGACCTATCATCTGGAACTCGAAAGCGTGGACGGCACCTATATGGCGGCCCTCTCCTGGCGCTATCCGGCGGACGAACTGGCAGAGCTGGTCTCCCGCAACAAACTGGCGTCCGTCCGCGAGGATGCGTCGATTGCGCCGGGCGTTGCGGTCGACCGGCTCGACTTCGATTATGTCATTGAGGGCGACAAGCCTGCCTGGCGGCCGGTACGGGTCTTCGATGATGGCCGGCAGGTCTTCATCCAGATGCCGGCGGGCCTTGCCACCATGGACGCCCCGCCGCTCTTCATCCTTGGCGCGTCCGGCGACGCTGAACTCGTCAATTACCGCCTGCGCGGCAATTACTACATCGTCGACCATCTCTTCCGGGCTGCCGAGCTCCGTATCGGGGAGAAAGACCAGACCGTCGTGCGAATCCGCAAGCGCGTGCAGCGCTCCGGCCTTGCCAGCCTGTTCGGAGCCGAAGGATGAGCGAGCCGGCCCCCTTCCCGAAACAGGCCGATGAGCTGAAGCTGCGTGCCAGGCCGCGGCCGGTCACGCGGATCAACCGGAAGGTCCTGATGGCGGGCGTCTGCCTCGGCGTGCTGGGCCTCTTTGCCGCCGCGTCCATCGCGCTCGATCCGCCAAAGGCCGTCGATCCGGCAGACCGGCAGGAGCTTTACAATACGTCGACCAAGCGCGCGCCGGATGGGCTCGCGGATCTGCCGAACTCCTACCTCAATTGGCGACCGGCTGGTGACACGCCAAGACTCGGCGCGCCCATGGCGGGCGACCTTGGCGGTACTGTCGTTGCGGAAGAGGAAGAATGGGGCTTAGAGCCCGACTGGAATGTCGCACCGTCGGATGATTTCCGGCCATCGGCCGAGGATGAAGCGATCCGCGCGCAGAGACTGGCGGATGCGAAACTCGCCGATGCCGCCGGAAAGGCGGGGGTGTTCTTCGATGTCGGTAACCGGCAGTCACTAGCCGGGTCGGTGTCTGCACCGGGCGGGCTACCGAATACACTTGGATCGGAACTGCTGGCGCTGGCCGCCCAGGGTGCAGGGGCGCCGGGCTTTGCGGGTGCCCCCGATCAGAATCTCCAGGCAGAGAAGATCGCGTTCGCAGCGGAAAAGCGGGATGGCGACATCTACAACCCGCATGATGTCGAAACCCCCGTCTCGCCCTATCAGGTGATGGCGGGCACGCTGGTCCCGGCTTCGCTTGTCACCGGGCTGAACTCCGACCTCCCAGGCAATGTCATCGCGCAGGTGACCCAACCGGTCTACGACACAGTCAGTGGCTCGCATCTGCTGATCCCGCAGGGCGCGCGCCTGGTTGGGCGCTACCAGTCGGAAGTCTCTTTCGGCCAGGAGCGCGCGCTCCTGATCTGGGACCGGATCATCCTGCCGGATGGCAGCTCGCTTCAGATTTCCGAGCCGGCAGCCGACGCGCAGGGCTATGCGGGCGTCTCCGACAGGACCGACCATCACTGGGACCGCGTCTTTGCGGCCGCGGGGCTCGCGACGCTACTCGGCATCGGCGCCGAACTTGGTTCGGATGACGATGATGTCGAGCGAGCGATCCGGCGAGGGTTCGGGGAAAGTGTGTCGGACGCCGGCCAGCGTGTCGTCGACCGCAATCTCGGCATTCAACCGACGATCCGTATACGTCCCGGCTGGCCGGTGCGGGTGATCGTGACACGGGATCTCGTGCTGCGGCCTTACTCTGAAGGAGGCCGGTGATGAGCCTGCGCATCGGACAACTCCCGGACCGGACGCCGGTGAAGCTCACTGTCTCGGTCGATCCCGATCTTGCTTATGCGCTTGCCGACTATGCGGCGATCTATGCCGAAACCTATGGCGCGGAAGAGAAACCTGAAACCCTGGTGCCTGCCATGCTGAACATGTTCCTCAGCTCGGATGCCGGGTTCAAGCGGGCCCGCAAGGCCCTTCATGCCAGAGCCAGCAAAGGAGAATAGCAATGGCGACAATCGGCACCTTCAGCCAGAAGGATGGCAAATGGACCGGGACAATCCGGACCATGACAATCAATGTTAAAGCCCAGATGGTCCCTGTGGCCGAGAAGGCCGAAGGCGGACCCGATTATCGGATATTCGCGGGCGGCGCAGAGCTCGGCGCAGCCTGGCGCGAGGAGAGCAAGGATGGCGAGACGCCTTATCTCGCGGTCAAGCTCGATGATCCTGGATTCGAGAAACCGCTGCGGGCCGCCTTCTTCGAAAAGGAAGAGGATGGCAGCGGCGTGCTGGTCTGGAACCGGCAGAAGCTGAACTAGATCAGCTTCTGCCTATAGGACCGTGAACCGCAAATACCCCAAACTCGTGCCTCGCGGTCGCCTTCCAAAGGCGATCGCGACACAAACTGAGCCTCCCGAGGACGAATTTTCTGGGGAAATAGCCCCATCCTGGGCAATTGAGCTCGCCGAAGCGCTTGCGCGATATCATGCGAGGTTGGCATATCGGAAAGGGTCATGACCCTAAAAGCCGCCATATACGCCCGCTATTCGTCGGATCTTCAGTCTATTCGTTCAATCGAAGACCAGATCGCCCTTTGCCGACAACATCTTGAACAGAAATCCTGGACCGAAACAGTCGTCTATTCAGACCGCGCGATCTCGGGCGGCGCGATGGTTACGCGCCCCGGCATTCAGGAACTGATAAGAGGCGCCGCGAACGGTCAGTTCAATGTGGTTGTCGCCGAAGCCCTCGACCGCATCTCCCGCGACCAGGCTGACACAGCAACGATCTACAAGATCCTCGCCTTTCACGGCGTGTCGATCGTCACGCTTTCCGAAGGCGAAGTCGACTCCATGCACGTCGGCTTCAAGGGCGTGATGAATGAGATGTTCCTGCGCGATCTCGCGAAGAAGACGCGCCGAGGTCAGACGGGAGTTGTGAATTCAGGCAGATCGGCCGGAGGGCGTTGCTACGGCTACGATATCGTACCGGGTGAACAGAATGGCATCCTGACCATCAACGAAGACGAAGCTGAGACCGTCAGACGGATTATGCGGCTGTTCGTCGAGGGAACGTCTCCGAGAAGCATCGCGGCTATGTTGAACCAGGAAGGTGTCGTAGCGCCGCGCGGTCCAGATTGGCGCGCCTCGACGATCAATGGACAGGTACATGCTGGCAACGGCATCCTGAACAACGAACTCTATATCGGCCGACGCATATGGAACCGCAGGCACAAGGTGACGGATCCTTTCTCCGGCAAGAAGCGCATGCGGGCTAATCCCGAAAGCGAATGGGTCATCAATGAGGTTCCGGACCTTCGGATTGTTGATGATGAACTCTGGCAGGCTGTGAAGCTTCGCCAGCAAAGGCACTCCCGGAAACGTGGTGGAGCAAAACGACCGACACGGCTCCTGTCGGGGCTCCTCGAATGCAGTGTCTGCGGCGGTCCGATGTCGATCGTTTCCCAGAACCGGTACGGGTGCTCGACAAGACGCGAGAAAGGCACCTGCTCGAACAATCGAACCATAGCGGCCAAAGAGCTTGAAGAGCGCGTCCTCGCAGGACTGAACAACGCCCTGCTTCATCCGAATGCACAGAAAGCAGCTGCTCGGGAATTTCATGCAGAACTCGTTCGCCAACAGAAGGCGACTGGCAGCGAACGGTTTCAGCTTGAAAAGGCTATCGCTGAAGCCGGCAGGCGCATTGACCGGATTGTCGATGCAATTGCCGAAGGGGTTGCGACCACTGCCCTCAAGCAGAAGCTGGTCGCCCTGGAAGCGGAAAAAGTTGAGAACGAGGCCAAACTTGCGGCAATGGGCAGCGAGCCTGTTGTGAGCGTTCATCCGAACGCGGGCGAGCTGTATGCCGAGCTTATCGGCTCACTTGTGGAAGTGGTTTCGGACCCGTCTCCCGATGCTGACGAGGTCCGATCCATCTTGAGGAAGACCATCCAGCGGATTTGCCTTGAGCCGCGCAAAAATGAGAGCGGCTATAACCTTGTTATAAAAGGCGATTTGGCCGCCCTGATTTCTCAGGACGGCCAAACTACTCTTATGATGGGTGCGGGAGTAGGAT
>Ga0208449_1000453_pt1 | contig 28346 bp, 13 predicted proteins | sample MalvireepMed_s17_FD_184247 | JGI IMG/M metagenome (GOLD analysis project Ga0208449, IMG submission 184247) | Marine viral communities from the Global Malaspina Expedition - Malaspina viral metaG DeepMed_s17 (SPAdes) (version 2) | ecosystem: Environmental > Aquatic > Marine > Oceanic | place...
TATGGGTAACACTTACCGTAGCCGAACAATTATCAGTAGCTGTAGGAGGTGTTAGACTAGTCACTTCACATTCCGCTGTGATGTTAGACAAGCTAGCTACATCAGGAATCGGAGCAGTCATATCCTCGATCACTACATCCTGAGTTTGCGTACTCGTGTTGCCACTGGCATCTGCATAGGTCCAGGTGATGGTCATACTTTCCGTGATCGGTAAGGTAGTGTTATGGGTAACACTTACTGTAGCAGAACAATTGTCTGTAGCTGTGGGTGGCGTTAGACTCACTACTTCACATTCCGCATTGATATTAGCCAATGTAGCCACATCAGGAATCGGAGCAGTCACATCCTCGATCACTACATCCTGAGTTTGCGTACTCGTGTTGCCACTGGCATCTGCATAGGTCCAGGTGATGGTCGTACTTTCCGTGATCGGTAAGGTAGCGTTATGGATTACTGTTACACTTGACGAACAATTATCAGTGGCCGTTGGAGGGGTTAGACTCACTACTTCACATTCCGCAGTGATATTAGCCAATGTAGCCACATCAGGAACAGGTGCGGTCACATCTGCGATGATCACCTCTTGAGTTTGCGTACCGGTATTACCACTGGCATCGGCATAGGTCCACGTGATCGTAGTGCTCTCCGTGATCGGTAAGGTGGCGTTATGGGTTATTGTTACACTTGACGAACAATTATCAGTGGCCGTTGGAGGTGTTAGACTCACCACTTCACACTCTGCGGTGATGTCTGATAGGCTTATCACATCAGCCACTGGAGCAGTCACATCCTCAATGATTACCTCTTGAGTTTGCGTACTGGTATTACCACTGGCATCTGCATAGGTCCAGGTGATGGTCGTACTCTCCGTGATCGGTAAAGTCGCGTTATGGGTAACACTTACTGTAGCCGAACAATTATCAGTGGCCGAAGGAGGTGTTAGACTCACTACTTCACATTCCGCAGTGATGTTAGCCAATGTAGCCACATCAGGAATCGGAGCAGTCACATCCTCGATCACTACATCCTGAGTTTGTGTACTGGTATTGCCACTGGCATCGGCATAGCTCCACGTGATCGTAGTGCTTTCCGTGATCGGTAAGGTGGCGTTATGGGTTATTGTTACACTTGACGAACAATTATCAGTGGCCGTTGGAGGTGTTAGACTCACTACTTCACATTCCGCAGTGATGTCCGTTAATACCAATACATCCGCCACTGGAGCAGTCACATCCTCAATGATCACCTCTTGAGTTTGTGTACTGGTATTGCCACTGGCATCCATATAGGTCCACGTGATCGTAGTACTTTCCGTGATCGGTAAGGTAGCGTTATGGGTAACACTTACCGTAGCCGAACAATTATCAGTAGCTGTAGGAGGTGTTAGACTCACTACTTCACATTCCGCAGTGATATTAGCCAATGTAGCCACATCAGGAATCGGAGCAGTCACATCCTCGATCACTACATCCTGAGTTTGCGTACTCGTGTTGCCACTGGCATCTGCATAGGTCCAGGTGATGGTCATACTTTCCGTGATCGGTAAGGTAGTGTTATGGGTAACACTTACTGTAGCAGAACAATTGTCTGTAGCTGTGGGTGGCGTTAGACTCACTACTTCACATTCCGCATTGATATTAGCCAATGTAGCCACATCAGGAATCGGAGCAGTCATATCCTCGATCACTACATCCTGAGTTTGTGTACTGGTATTACCACTGGCATCTGCATAGGTCCAGGTGATGGTGGTACTCTCCGTGATCGGTAAGGTAGCGTTATGGGTAACACTTACTGTAGCCGAACAATTGTCTGTAGCTGTGGGTGGGGTTAGACTCACTACTTCACATTCCGCAGTGATGTCCGTTAATACCGATACATCAGCCACTGGAGCGGTATTATCACTAACGGTTACCAGAGCTACACAAGTAGCACTAGCTCCATCCTCGTCTTCAACCGTTAAAACAACTGGGTTTTCGCCGATATCATCACAATCAAAGTGGTCAATATCAATACTAAGCGTCACCTCTCCTTCAGTATCTGATGAACCGTCATCTACTTCTTCTGGAGTAAGGGTCGCAATGCCAAGATCATTAAGATAAACAGTTATGTTTTTACAGTTAACATTCGGTGGTGCATTCTGCCCTTCAAAAGCCCCTATATCAATAGCATGCCTATTCAGTCTAGGTTTTCCTGATATATCAGTGTCACTAGTCAAGTCCCCACCCATATTGATGTAGGCTGTATTGCTTCCGGCATCAACAATCGCACTGGAATTCAACACGCTATAATCATCATTATCAGGATCTTTAAAAAGATCAAATTCTGTTATTTCTGATGCATCTAAGTTTTGGTTTGAAGTATCACTATTGTCTTTTATAAGACTATAACTGTACGTAGGAGTAGCCGTATCATTAATAATCTCTCCCCATATTATACTATTGGTTATGCTTGGGACTGAATTATAATAATTAAAAAGGGCAACTCCTGAAGAAGCCTTATTTTTTGCAATAGTTATATTACTTATAAACGGTGCAGCTTTATTACTGTTTGCTATACCCCCTCCCTGTGTATTTGAAGAATTTCTGTAAATAACACTATTAATCAGTGTTGGAGAACTTGCTATATTCAGTATCCCTCCTCCAAAACCCTCTGATTCGTTGCCATATATCGTAAGGTTCTTTAATATTGGATTGGCCTTGTTAAGAAAGATTCCTCCTCCAATACTACTTGACAAGTAAATATCATTTACGTCATAACCATCACTACCATTGGCATTACCTTTAGTAATTATAAATCCATCAACCTGCGCCTTTCCCATCTCTCCTGCTCCTATCAACACATGGTAAGTATTATTCGCAGTAGAACTTTTTGAATACGGATTTCCAATTTCCGGAATTGGATCACTCAAAACATCATTAAAATCTCTATCTCCACTTAAAATAGAAGTATTTTCAGTATTGCTTAAATCACGCTCGGCTAAGATTGATTCATTTCCCGCAAAACCGCCATACAACTGCACGTTTTTCACCAATAGAAAAGCATTGGACCTTCCTTCATCTTTACCGAAATTTTCATCCTTAGGGCTGTATAACGGAGTATAGGTTCCACCTGCCACCCAAATTTGTAAAGGAGTGGTCTCCCAAGAATCTTCCTGGTTATATTTGGCCCACTTCAGTGCATCAGCAAGTTCTGAAACAGCGTTAGCCCAACTTGATCCATCGCTCTCACCTGTACGCTGCTCTTTATTAACAAATAAAATATTATTGGTATTTGGTTTTAAATCAAAAGAGGGCACTTCATAAGTTCCTATATCTATAATTCCTTCAATCAACCTTGGATTACCCGCCAAGTCTATATCTATATCTAAATCGCCTACAGCTTGGATGTAAGCTTCATTGCTACCGGAATTTATAGCTGCTGAAGTATTCTTTAATATATAATCATTTAGAAACTCAGGGGCTAACTCGATTATGTTATTGGCTCCTATAATTCCTACCGGCAATGTGCCACTGTTTCCTGAGGTTTCATTAAAAAACAAGCAATGGTTGGCTGTTCCTGTACCTGATCCTCCATCATTATTGAAATTCCCGTTTATTCCTTCATTATTACTGAATATCGTATTTGACGCATCTATACTCCCTCTAAAGAAGTGCACGCCACCTCCACGGTTTGCTTTGTTATCAGCAATTGTACAGTTGATCATATTAATGGTCCCTCCTTCTGCCGAAATCGCTCCTCCATTGGCTGTTGCTTCATTTGCATACATCAACGTATTAATCAGCGCTATTGTACCACCAAAAGAGACCAATGCTCCACCAATACCTGAGGCTGTCGCAGCGGTATTATTTCGAAAAACACAATTGTAAATACTATTATCTCCGTTGTTATAAACCCCGGCTCCGGCTCGGCCAATTGCGATTAGAGCATCATCTGTGGCGTCGTCTGCATAGCCTCCTTGAATATAGAATCCATTCAACATAGCTTGGTTTCCCACCATAGTTACGACGGTATGACTATCCCCAATATTTTCGGTTTGGTCCTTATTTAAGTCTCCACTCAAAATGGTAGGATTTGCTACCCAGTCCCTTTGTGTTATGCTGGTTTCTGCCCCATTAAAACCTCCCAAGACCTCTACATAACCCGGGATTGTAAAACTATCTTTTTCATTTACCCCAGGGGTATAGCTTGCTCTTGCGACCCAAACTTTTAGTGTATTACTTTCAGACCAAGACGTCTCATTGCGCTTAGCCCATTCTAAAGCCATTGCAAGCTCGGGTACTGCATTATCCCAGTTCGACCCATCTTCATTACCTCCTTCTATATTTTTATCAACGTAAATGGTATTATTTACATCAGGTTTCAATACAGGTGTTTGCATTTCATAGGCCCCAATATCTATGGTTTGATAAATCCTACTATTTCCTGCAATATCAGTACCTTCAGGATTAAGCTCATTAGCCCCAGCATTTACTAATAAACTTTCAGTAGCAGGATACAAGCCATCATCTGATGTACCTAAAACACCATCGTCACCTTTCGGATTACCACTATTTAAAAATGGGGTTGAGGAAAGCAAATTAAAACCAGAATCGTCAATGCCATACGATTCTTCAATAAAGGTATTTTTTCCTATAACAGAAGACTCAGAACTCGTAGTGGATATATCCAAACTACTGTTATCAAAAAATACTGAATTGTATAGTTTCACGTTTGAGCTTCCTTCAAGCCTAATTCCTGAACCTTCATTATTAGTAAAAGTGGTATTAATTATGTGTGCAGAACCTCCCGTAATATGAATACCTGCTCCATAATATTCAGATGAATTCCCCAGAAAAATTGAATTGACAAAGATCGGGGATCCTTGATCTATATAAATACCTCCTCCACGTCCTTGACCAGAAGTTGTATTATCAATAAAAGTAGTATTTGTTAGTTTTGGGGTGCCGTCATTTATCCACGCCCCCCCTCCCCATAGAGAAGCATAATTTTCCTTAAAAGAGGTGTTTGTAATTCTTAGAGAAGAATCGTATAAACATAAGCCTCCGCCACCTATGTTATATATAGTCGTATCATAAATAGACGAGGTCTTCAGAGTAGCAGCACTTCCTTTAGTAATGGTTAAACCATCAATTAGTGCTGAATCACTTAAATTTAAAGCGATCATTACATGATTGGTAAGATCACTAGTGCTATCTGAATTCCCCAAATTACCGCTTAATACCGTTGGGTTTGTATAGTCTTGTTCATTTGTCCCCGCAATATAACCTCCCTTTAGTTGAATATCTTTATTCATCAAAAAATAGTACATTTTAGGGTCGTTACAATTGGAGCACCCACGTGATGTAGACGGCTTAAAAGTTTGCCCTCCTGCCACACGTATTTGGCCGCTAAAACCTAAGTCTTGTAAGGCTAATGCATCTTCTAAACGGGTAAAGGCATTCTCCCAGTCGCTACCATTATTAGCTCCTGTGGCTGTTTGATCTACATAGGCTATATTTCCCATTTCAAACCAAGAGAAATACTCATATGCACCAACATCTATAGCAGCCTCCAAAATTCTGGGAATACCTGCTATGTCTGTAATTTGTGCGTTATGAATATTATTCCCAGCATCGATAAGCACACTACCGACTGCGGGATATAAACCATCATCTGGTGTACCCCAAACACCATCTTCGCCTATTGGGTTGTTACTATTTATAAAAGGATTTGTTTCAAGCTGTGTAAAACCAACTTGTGTATAAGCGGTCTCACTAAAATTTTTAGCACTATCCGGATTTAAAGAAGTGGACGCTTCATTATAAATATCACCAGAACCATTATTAAAAAGTACCGAATTGTAATATGTGACCTGAGAAGAGTTGCTGTTAAAAACTCCTCCACCTTCAGAATGTGCTGAATTATCTACAAAGGTGGTATTGGTAAAGGTTGTTAAAGCATCATCATTATACACCCCTGCTCCATTATCAGCTGAATTTAAAAAGAAGGCTGAATTGACAAGATTCAGGGAAGCTCCCTGATTGAACATTGCTCCTCCATTATGCTCTGCAGCATTTACGGCAAAGGTCGTATTAACCAAAAGAGGCGTAGCATTCCTATTGTACAAGCCTCCTCCATAACCTGCTTCATTCCCCATAAATGAAGTGTTCATTATATTAAGGGAAGAATTGTCATTGAAAATACCTCCACCTTTGTTTAAAGGAAAAGTGTGACCATTAATTAACCTATCCCCCGTTCCATCTGCACTTCCTTCCTCTATAAGGAAACCATTTAATATTGCTGCATTGGTAAGATCCTGAGTCACTAAGACCGTAAAAGTATTATCACTTTTATCATTCAAGACGCCTATATCTCCACTCAGGATGGTAGGGTTAGTATAATCTTGTTTATCTGTCCCTGTCACATAGCTTCCTTTAAGCTGAATGTCCTTATGAATTAGAAAATAAGAAGCTCTCGGGCTGTCACATCCACTGGTACATAATCGGGAAGTGGAAGGCCTAAAGGTTTGTCCACCGGCAACGCGGATCTCTCCTGCAAAACCACAGGATTCTTGAAAAGATAAAGCGTACTCCAAACTTTTAAAGGCATTCTTCCAATCGCTTCCATTGTTTCTACCTGTCGCGGTCTGGTCTACGTAAATTATGGAGTCTAAGCCAAAATCACTACACGCTTTTACTTCATAAGCCCCAATATCTATAGTAGAATTCGAAATTCTATTTACTCCATTCAGATCCTTTTCTAGGCTTTTAGCATCGGTATCTCCTGCATCAACCGCAGGCGAATTGTAATCTAGTGTATACTCCGTATTATATTTTGGGAAAACAGCTTCTAAGTTTTCACTTCCGGTAATGTCTGGAGGAAGTTTGCCGGTGTTATCTTCTGTCTCGTTAAAAAACAAACAATGGTTGGCTGTTCCTGTACCTGCCCCTCCATCATCATTAAAATTACCATTTCCCCCACTGTTATTTGAAAAAATGCTATTCACCGCCTGTATACTTCCACTAAAAAAGTGCACCCCGCCTCCTCGGTCTGCCTTGTTATCTGCAATTGTACAGTTGATCAGATTAATGGTCCCTCCTTCTGCCGAAATAGCACCTCCATTGGCAGTTGCTTCATTTGCATACATCAACGTATTAATCAGTTCTAATGTACCCCCAAAGGAGACCAATCCACCACCAATTCCTGAGGCTGTGGCAGCAATATTATTCCGAAAAACACAATTGTAAATCCTATTATCTCCGTTGTTATAAACCCCGGCACCGCCTCGGCCAATTGCGACTGAGGTGTCATCTGTGGCATCGTCTGCAAAACCTCCTTGAATATAAACCCCATTAATTTCAGCATGATCAGCAAGTAAGCTTACCACCGTATGACTGTCTCCGGCATTTACAATTTGATCCTGATTCAAGTCACCATTTAAAATGACCGGATTGAGTGCCCAATTTCGCTGATCTACACTGGTCTCGTTGCCTGCAAAGCCCCCTAAGACCCTTACATGACCAGGGATAGTAAAAGATGCTGTTTCTTCAGATCCCGGCATATATGTTCCTTGTGCTACCCAAATCTGCAATGGATTCTCCGACCAGTTAGGGTCCTGATTATATTTTGCCCACTTTAAAGCTTGAGTAAGTTGTGGCACCGCATCGTTCCAACCAGAACCATCTTCATTTCCTCCTTTAACATTTTTATCTACATAGAGAATATTATTTACATCAGGCTTTAGAATGAATAATTGATTTTCCAGAGCTCCCACGTCTATGGTCTTATCCCAGATTCTGGGCTTGCCAATACCATCTGCCGATTGAAGATTAAAATCGTTAATCCCCGCATTTACTAAAACACTTCCATTAGCTGGAGATAAACCACTTATACCTGCAGTTTTACTACTATCTAAAAAGGGGTCATAGTCTAAAGGTGTAAAACTTATTGTCGAGTTTCCTAAGAGATACGAAGTCTCACTAAAATTATGAGTGCTATTTGAGGAAACAGAAGCTGTAGACGTACTTAAGTAAATGTCTGACGGAGTATTGTTGTATAACACCGAATTGTAAAGTATAGTAGAACCTAAAGAATAGCTATATATTCCACCGCCCTCTACCGCTGCAGAATTTCCTACAAAAGTGGCATTAATAATCTCTGGCGAACCGATTTCATTGTATATCCCTCCTCCATATTCTTCTGCCGAATTGTAATAAAACACGCTGTTTATGATACGTGGTGATGCATTTATATTATACATCGCGGCTCCAAGATCTGCTGAATTCTTACTAAAATGTATATTGATAAGGGTTGGAAAGGCCGAAGTATTATACATCCCTGCACCGTGGTTATTTCCTACAGATGTGTCATCAATACGCGCCACACCTGAACCATTTGCATTTCCCAGCGTGATATCGAACCCCTCAATTAGCGCAGCCGTACTAAGGTTTTTTGTCACCACTACATGATAGCTATTGTCCTCTTTATCATCAGGCACACCGATGTCTCCACTTAAGCGTGTTGGATTAGAAAAATCCTGCGTATCAGTTCCTACCACAAAACTGCCTTTTAGCTGAATATCCTTATGGATTAAAAAATATTTTGCCCTTGGATTATCACATCCGGAGGTACACAATCGTGCCGTTGAGGGATAGAAGGTTTGCCCACCGGCAATCCTTATTTCCCCTCTAAAGTTACAGGTTTCCTGTAGGGCTAAGGCACTTTCTAGACGTGTAAAAGCATTGCTCCAATCACTTCCATCATTATTTCCTGTAGCATTTTTATCTACATATACAATGCTATTATAGTCTTGACACGCATTGGGTTCATAAGCTCCAATAGCTATATTTTCATTCTGAATTCTGGGATTGCCGGCTAAGTCAAAATCTGTAAATACACTTCCTCCTGCAGTAGTATATGCCTCATTACTTCCTGCATTTATAGCCGGACTGCTTGTTTTTAAAGTAAAACCACCTTGTAGTGGATCCTCAAATTGAGGAGCAAGCATTAGCGTATTAGTCTGAATTACTGCATCAGAAACAGCTCCATCATATACCAAAGAATATTTTAAATGTGCTTCTCCACTTCCCCCATATTCAATATTGCCCTGATCTCCTGAATTATTAACCAAAATTGTATTTGCAACGAGCAAGTCTCCACCGTACAAGGCTATACCCCCAGCATTTGACGCTGTGTTATTGGCAAGCGTACAGTTGATTAACTCCATATTTCCTATCCCCCCCACAGCACCTCCAAGGTCAGTTGCCTGGTTATTATAAAAAAGACAATTAATCAATTTTGAAGTACCGCCAAAACTTATTAGTCCTGCCCCACCTCCATTACTCCCATCTCCTACTGCCTTATTGTTACGCAGTATACTGTTCTTCAGCGTAAACATACCACCTTGTCCTACATACACACCACCTCCCGTTCTCCCTATTGATAGCTGGCTCTCATCTGAGGGATCATCTGCATAGGAATACTCTACTATAAAACCATCAACAATAATATCAGGAACTGTCACCGTAACAACAGAGTGACTATCCCCTGGATCTGCTATTGCGTTTTTATTGAGATCACCACTCAAGACAGTAGGGCTTGCATTTAAATTGCGTTGACCAGGATCAGACTCATACCCTTGAAAGCCTCCTATAAGCTTAACTCCTTCTGGAATCACAAACGAATCGTATTCGGAGTCTCCCGGCATATAGGTACCCTGCGCTACCCAAATTTCAGATAGCCCACAATTATCAGATCGTAATAATGCATCCTGCAAATGGGTATAAGCATCTTTCCAAGAACTTCCATTATTGGCTCCCTGTGCTCTTCTGTCTACATAAACCACAGCGTAAGGATTGATCACCTCAACTTCTACAGTAGCTGAAGCCGAATTGTAGCCGTCATGAACCGTTAAGGTCACATTTTGTATTCCTACATCAGTACAATTAAACTCTGTTTTGCTTACTGTTTTTGTAAAGTTGGAATAGCAAGTATTCTCTGCTATACTGTTATCGTCTATAGCATCAGGAGAAAGCGTTGCCTTACCGCTGGCATCTAAATAAAGAGTTGTTGGCTTGGTTTTAACAATGGGAGGAACCTCCTTAACTATTCGATATTCTTTATAATAAGTTGCAGAATTTCCATGAGAATCTGTAACCTCTACAGGAATGTTTATATTTCTCCCTATATCTGCACAAGTAACCGTTCGTGAGCCAATATTAACCGAGTAATCATCACAATTATCTCTAATATTTAAATCAGCCTCCTTTGGTTTTATTTCCTTAGAAGTATTATTCATTTCAACCAACTCTAATGGAAACAAAGGCATATAAGGTGGTGAAGTATCTACCACGGTTACATTTGCGGTACAGGTAGCTCCATTACCCTTACCGTCAAGAACGGTAAGGGTTACCGTATTCGTACCAAGGTCTTCACATGTAAAAGTAGTTTTTGATAAAGACAGGGAGCTTACATAAAAATCATCATATGATCCTGCATCAAGATCTGCAGGTGATATTGTTACTTGACCATTGGCACTTACTGGGTCATCTCCATCAAGAGCAATTGTAAGGTCTTTACACAAAGCTACCGGAGGCTCTTCATCGTAAATCACACGGTATCGTATATACCCGTTAGTAGGGGTTGATGTTATGCCTCCTTCTGTATTGGCTATAGTAACAGCATTAGGATGTATAAATGAACGACCGCCGCCGCCGCCGCGTTCTAAATCTCCGGCACCACCGCCTACATACCCGGCACCTCCACCCCCCGCAGCTCCTTCTCCTATGATTACATTTGGACATGATGGCGCTGAATTAGGAATATAAGCCGCTCCCGCTCCACCTCCTGCCCAGCCGCAACCACCACGATTAATATCCCGAACTTCAAAATCATAACAAATATCAAAAATTGTAGTACAAGGGCCATATCGTAAGGCATAGTACGGGTGATATCCTCCGGCACCTCCTTCAGCCGGAGTATTCCCTTTAATTTCGTTATCAAAACGATCATCTTCAGGATAATCTTCATAAGACCCCCCTCCTCCTGCAAATAATGCAAAACGTGTACCTCCTTCCCCGTTATAACCACCTTGAACCAGTGCTGTATTCATACCTAAAGCCCCTGAGTATCCGCAGCTACTTTTTCCTACACGTGCTACTCCTCCCCCATAGCCATGAGAAACCCTAGCTTCAATGGCAGCACCACCACCTCCACCGGCGGCTACCGCGATAGGGTTTGTCCCATCACTATATCTAGCTATGGCTGTAGCACCTCCACCACCACCATTGGCAACTAAACTATGAGTCCCAGATTCTCCGCGAGTTCCTAAGAAAAAATATATGGGATCACCTTCATTATCTGCAGTTATAGGAAGCGTAAAGCGTACTGTCCCCCCTACACCCCCATAACCTATTTTATCTTCAAAAACACCATCCCAGGTAGCTGTCCCTCCATCGCCACCTTTCATTATAAATTCTATGCCAACGATACCATCATCACGTGTAGGCAGCTGAGCTGTAATTCTTGCGCGGGTTCTGATATCTCCCCCGCCTACAAATGAAAGGGTTTCCCACTCGCTACTGTTGAGAACGCCCACACCTCTATAGGTACGCTGTATGGTCTGTGCGAATAGTAAAGGTGAACCTGTTAATACTATTAAAACAGTAATAAGTGCTTGGAGTAAATACTTGTTCATAAGGAATATACAATCTATTCAGTGAGCAAGTTAATACGGTGGCATAGCACTTAAAATACGTAGCCCTACGTAGCAATAAAAGCTTTATGTGGCGTAATCAGGATTTTGTTTTAACCATAATACCAATGCATTGGGAGTTGAAGGCAGGCTTAACTTTTCAATGATATTACTTCGATGCTTTTCAACGGTTCGTTTGGATATAAATAAGGCTTCTGCAATTTGGGCACTCGTATACCGTTGTTCTATATATTTTAATATTTTCAATTCGGTGACCGTTAATTGATTTACATTCCGCTTGGTGGTATCAAAGTGTACCGTTTGCTTGAGTTTTGAACTTATGTACTTATCTCCTGAAACTACTATTTTTATGCAAGATTCCAATTCATCCAATGCCGAATCCTTGGTCAGATACCCTGCTATAGTTGCTCCCACTTCCTTTAGGATCGCCTCTTGTTTGTGTAAGGTAAGTACGATAATCTTGGTCTCAATATTCTTTTGGTTTAAATATTTTGCTATTTCGATTCCGTTTAATTTAGGCAGGTCAAAATCCAGCACCGCAATTTCTGGCTTATGCTTCAGAATCAAATTATAAGCTTCATTTCCGTCCTTAGCCGTAGCTACAATGACACAAGAAAGACCTTCTAAAAACTGTTTTGTGCCTTGAAGCATTAAAGGGTGATCGTCTGCTAATACTATACGTACCGAATTCATAAACTAGGTTTTCTTAATTTTTATGGTAACCACAGTCCCTTTATTTTTTTCTGAATGCACCGTCAATTGAGCATCCAATAGTTCCGCGCGTTCCTTGAGGTTTTTAAGCCCTAGACTGTTCATTTGTTGTTCTTTACTGCTAACATCAAAACCTACCCCATTATCCTTAACCTCAAAATAAACTGCGCTCGGCGTATCGTAAACGCGTACTGCGCAAGCTTTGGCTTTGGAATGTTTTTCTACATTGGTCAAACATTCCTGAATCATTCTATAAATAAAAATTTCTTTCTCTTTCGCAATACGATGATGTGCTATCTGTATGTCTTCAGAATAAAAAATTTCAGAATTGTTTTGAAAATTCTCAACGGTATAACTGATGGAATTAAGTAAACCTAAATTCTCAAATTGAAAGGGGTGTAAATGCTGTGATATACTTCTAACCTCGTCTATGGTTTGTTGTATCAATTCGGCATCTGTTTTTTGATCAAGTTGAGCTTTATGTTTTAAAAGTAGTAGATTTTGACCAATACTATCATGAAGCTCACCTGCAATGTGTTTTCGGTCTTGTTCTAAATGATCTACAAGTCGTTTTGCAAATGCCTGCTGAAGTTTCACCTTTTTTAGTGCAAATAATCGGGAGCGCCAGATTAACAATGCGATGGAAAGAACCACAATAAGAATGCCTCCAAAGACGAAACGCTGATTAACCATTCGATTTTCAAATTGCAACAATTTTATATCCTGTAAATTACGTGCGATTTGTAAATCTTTTTTTTCGGTCTCAAACTGTGTTTGTACATAAGCAAAGTTCCTGCGTGCTGCAGCTTTATTTACCGAATCTATAAGATTAATGTAATCTTTATAATAACGTAGCGCTTTGTGGCTGTTCTTTTGGGTTTCGTGAATTTGAGCTAGTAATAAAAAAGCTCGAGATAGTAATTGCCAATCACTTGCCCTGTTTAGCTTTACTAATTGTTCTAAAGCATAATGTTCTGCATCATCAAAGCGTGAATTAATAAGAGCATTTTGGCTTTGTGCCAATCTATAATAGCTATTTATAAAAGGAATTTGGTTATTTTTCGCTTCTAGCTTATTCTTCAAAAGGTTAAAATAGTAATTCGCTTGATCTTTATCACCTTGTCTTGAATAGGTTAATGTAGCAAAGGACAGCGTAAGTAAATTAACGATTTCTCCTACGTCTGCTTTTTGCTCTCTTAAAGCGAGGGCTTTTTGTATGTGGTATAGCTCCTCTTCAGGTTGATCTTGAAAAAAAGCATCAGAAGCTGCTCCCAGATGCGCGATTGCAATAACCTGTCCATAATTTTCTTGATTTTGAGCTTTGAAAATGAATTCGCGTTCTGCTTTTGCTTTATCATATATAGCATAATTACTAAAAAGACTGCTAAGTCCGCTTTTGGTCCATAGTAACATTAAGGTATCTTTTTGATGCCCAAATAGCCTTTCTGCTTTTTGAAAGTATGTTGCACTCTTGGTAAAGCGGTTGAGCTTATTACTATTTTCTGCTGCTTTTAAATAGGCATATCCAAACTCATAAAGGCTTGAATCCTGATTGCGCTCCATCATTTCAATTCCTTCCTTTAGCACTTCTAAAGAACCTTCGAAATCTTGAGCATAAGTTGCTGCCTCCGCATAATTAATGTAGAACTTTGCTTTCTCTTCAGATTGACTGCAATTATGGATATATGGTTTGAAACTTTTAAAATAATGATAGCTCTCTTTATGGTCAAGTTCTGTATATATCAGATAATCTCCTAATACATTTAAGTCTTTTAGTGCTTTATCATATTTACTCTTGCGCAATGACTCTTGATACTGCAACATCAATTGCTGAATATCTAAAGTATCCTTTGGTTGATTTCCATAAGAAACGTAACCGGCATAATAAAATACTATTAAAAAAACAGCGAGATATCTCAAAATCATGCATCTTACTCTTAAGAAAACAAATGTACCATTTCTACTAAGAATTGAAGATCTGTAATATTATTGGGGGATTGGAACATTCTATTATTCGCCCTTCATCAATACGGCTTCATAGTTCTCAAGGCAGGTAATTCAAGCTACCTCACATGGACAACCCCTAATAATTCCACCCAAGTTTGCGAATTACTACAATAAAAATCTTTAAATTTTTCTCCCGCAGTATGAAAAGAAAATTACGATTTCTGCTTGTTTAATACTGAAGTATCTTTTATAAATAGTTTATTGTAAGCTCTAAATTCTCAGTATTTCAAGTGTTTATTGATAATGAAACTCATCCAAGTTATACCAAATATAACAATGTGTAGAATTAGTTTATACTATTTAATTGCTGGATATAATGTATCCTATATGTAAAAGACAGCATCCTCTGGATAGGTCCACTGAAAATTCGTTTTAAGAACTCAGAAGAATACAACTTAATTTGCGAATGAAGCTTTGAATCAATTTTGGATAAATAAAATTTTATTTTTCTATCCTTTCCGTTAGCAATACATTGATATTTGATTAGAAACCTAAACATATGTTCAAAACAGGGTTTCTCGTATACACTTAGGTTTAAGTTGGTGTCATTACTTAAGTCAAAAAAAAGAAGCCTGCCCATATGAATATTTTCAAAAGGCAGGCTCAACAACAAACAATTTACTTAACAGGTTCCTCTAAGCGATAGGTAGCTGATCCGGTATGTGTTTTACCATAACGATCAGTTGCTCTGACCTCAACAATATGTCTTCCTAAGCTTAATTTAGTAGGTATTTTACCTCTCCATAGATGCGTACTCAAAATCGGGTTGCTTCCGCGTTTACCTGCTACCAGTTCTTCTGCAGTGTCCCACTCGTAAATAGCAGCTTCATAAGAGGGGTCCTGCTCGTTTACAAACATCATTTCGCTCCAGGCTCCATCATCCACACGGTATTCAACGGTATCACCTGCTGCACCCATAAAAAAGTTAGCATATATGCCGGCTTTGGTGTTTTTATTCTGCTCCAAAACTTTAGGGACAAAAATTTCTATCTGAAAATCTTCCGGTTTGCCCGCTACTTTGTAGTCTACCCTATATTGATTGCCTTCAAAATGAATGAACGCATAGCCTTTAGGCGTACCGTCGCGCATGGTAGATACAGGAATTCCTTCTGCATTTAATTTTCCTGAATACCAATCTCCAGAGGTCGTACCTACATTATACTCATGGTGCGGCCTTTTACCATACCAACCCTGTTCTTCAGTAAAATAATCCTGACGCTGGATGTGCGTATGTGCCGATAGACTCAAGGTATTTTCAAAAGGAGCTAGAGCTTTAAATAAGCGCTCGCGATCTTCATCTCTAAAAGGATCCCCTTCAGGCTCACTAAGCGGGATATGAAAAGCTAAAAGAATCAATTTATCTGTGTCAACGTGCTTCAGGTCGTTTTCTACAAAACGCAACTGATCTTCTCTAAATCCGCCCCAGTAGCCCTTACCATCACGCGGATCGGGATAAAGAATATCATCAAGAACGATCACGTGCACCTGACCGTAGTTGAATGCATAATTCGCCGGTCCAAAATGCGCCTCATAAGTCTCATCTGACAAGGCATCGTTCTCAGCATCAAAATTCATATCGTGGTTTCCCATCAGGTTAAACCACGGAATCCCCACACGCTTAATCGCGTCGATATATGGGTTGAACAGGTCTAGATCATTCCCAACAAGATCTCCCAGACTTAGCCCGAACACCACATCCTGAATTCCTTCTACCTCCGCTACTACACCTTGGGCAAAGTAGTCTACTTCTTGTTGTGTATACGGTTGTGGATCCCCAAAGATCAATGCGGTAAACGCTTGTTGCTCGTCTGCCGGAGTCAGTGCAAAGTCTAAGCTACGTGGTAATTTCCCTGTTGGAGCAATCCCTTTAAAATCTGATTGTGGAGAACCTTTCGGACGGTAACTGTAGTAAAACTGAGGTAGGTTATTGGCATTCACCGGCAAGGCATAACCCGCGGGTTTGATCACTGAAATGGCATCCCCATCAGCAACAGGCAAGGTATATCTTCCTTTAGCATCCGTAAGCACGACCGCTTCACCATTAGTCACCGCCACATTAGGAATACCTTTTTCTTTACGTTCTTTTTTACCGTTAGCATTAAGGTCTTCAAAAACATAACCTTTAGCTTGTTCTTGTGCCGTTAAGCCGGCGGTAAGTAAGCCGGCTAAAAGCGATAGTTTTAATGTGTTCATCATCTGAATTTGATTTTCGTTTAATTATTGTCCCACCATACTTTGGTGTTGATGCTATCTGCCCCTCCAAGCAGTTCGAGTGCCTGCTGGTAATTAGCCTGATTACTGATCTGTACATCTGACGGATAGAAAAAGCGCGACGGCATCATCGCATCGTTCAGCATTGCTTCGGTGGTAGGTAATTCTGGCAATCCCGTACGACGGAATTCAAACCACTGCTGATAATCTACAAAGTACAGCGCATAGTATTTCTGCAATAAAATCTGCTCGAGCGAACCATCATATGCAGCTACCGGATTATCGAAGTAGGCTTCGGTGGTTGTTGCCCCCAGCTGAGTAATCGCGGCGGTCACCCCGGCCTCATAATGTTCCTGAGCATTGGTGGTATAACCGCGTTGCGCCATTTCGGCCTTGATGAATTCAACCTCAGCATAGGTCATTAAAAAGATCTGCATTGGGTTTTCAACCTGTGCTCGGTTTAACGTGCTGGCATTAAACTCAAATTGAGATTCAGGTCCGGCATAGGCACTAGGAATCCCTTTATATCCAATGGGATTATTATCTAGATCTTGAGCTCCCGTTTGAATAATGGGACGGCGTGGATCTTCAAGCGCATTCAGATTATCAACAAAAAAGGCTGCCATTTTCACTCCTAACGGAAAGTCCTGCGGACGCCCCCACGGAGAGATATTAGGCGTTACTCCGGTTACCTGAAGTACTGCAGATTCTTCAACCGTTTCAAATACCGGATAGGTTTCAGGATCGTTGATCATTGCCGTAAGCTTTTGAAACGCGTTGGTTTCTGTACGGTTTGAGATACGCAGCAACAAACGCATGTGCAGCGAATTAGTAAACTTCTGCCATAAGCTTACGTCGTTAGCAAAAAGGATATCTTCGGCATATACCATATCAAGATCCTGATCATAAAGCGTATTTGCCCGTTCTAGATCGGCTAAAATAGTCTCGTAGATCAATTGCTGACTATCAAAAGTAGGATACAAATTACCTGCTTCTCCGTTTACTGCTTCGGTCATAGGTACAGGACCAAAAAGATCAGTAAGATTTGCATAAACCCAAGCTTTAAGCGTAAGCGCTACTGCTTCATAATTAGGATCTTCAGCGGCTACTGAAGCGGTTTCCATCTCTTTGATGTTATTCAACCATCGGTAATAATTGTACCAAGAAGAGTTTCCTATATTCTGACTCACATCATACCTGTGCAATCCACCGGAAACGCTGGGGAATGGTAAGGTAACCTGCATTAAGTCAAAGGTGATCGCGTGCGCTCTGCCGGCGTTATGACTTGCCAGCCCATAGATAATAGGATTGATCAAGGTACCCGGACTGATCTCTGCAATGCGGTTAGGGTCTTCGTTAACCTCCTCAAAATTGCCGGTACACGCGCTTAGTAACCATAATACGCTAAGACCGGTAAATAGTGTTTTTAAATTTTTCATCGTAGTGAATTATAAATTTACTCTTAGATTAAAACCATAGGTTGCCGGCGAAGGCATTTGCCCCATCTCGATTCCCGGTAAGATGGTATCTCCGTTAAGCGCAGCGGTTTCAGGATCATAGATCGGGAAGTCTGAAATGGTCGCCAGATTACGCCCAAATACCGATAGGTTAAGCGCTGTGATACCACTGTTGCCTAACCAGCGTTTAGGAAACGCATATTGCAAGCTCACCTCACGCAACTTCAAGAAAGAAGCATCAAACGAGTTTGATTCTACATTGGCTCTACGGTAGTAGCGGTTATACCAGTCAGGCGTAATAGCTTCGGTAGTGTTAGGGCTGTAGGTGCCATCGTCATTGAGCACCACACCGTCACCTACTATGAAACCTTCTTCACGCCCCATAAACGTACTGCGCAGTTTACCCTGTTGTGTAAGTTTATGATGAGATTGAGAATAGATGATTCCGCCGTATTGCCCGTCTAGCATTACATTAAGGGTTACGGGACCTAAACTAAAACTGTTGTACAGTCCGGCTTTCCAGTCTGGGCTGGCATCGCCGATGTACTGAATTTCATCAGGGTATGCCGGGAGTCCCCCGTTATCGTAAACGATCTCACCTTCCGGAGAACGCACAAAACCATAACCATAGATCGCTGTGGTGGTCCCACCTACTTTGGCCAATAAAGTAGCATTACCTCCTGAGCCAATTTCTTGTTGCCCATCAATACCGTCTGCTAACTCAAGTACTTTATTCCAGTTGCGAGAGAATGTAAGCGTGCTGCTCCACATAAAGCTATGGGTGTCAAAAATCTTTCCGGTTAGGGTAAGTTCGACCCCGCGGTTACGCACCTCACCAGAATTTAAAACACCAGAACTATAGCCTGTGGTAATGTCTAAGGGTACCGAAATAATCTGGTTCTTGGTAAGTGTCTCATACACGGTAGCATCCAGAATCAAACGGCTTTTGAGCAAACGTGCTTCAATACCCGTCTCATAACTCGTGGTGATCTCCGGTTTAAAGTTGGCATTGTATAAATTGGTAGGAACCGTCGCCGAGCTCGCAAACGCGCTTTGACTGTAGTATTTACTGGTTTTATACGGATCTGTGTCGTTACCCACTTCAGCAAACGAGAAACGGTATTTTAAGTAGTCTACCGCTTTAGGAAGGCTGAATAATTCAGACAGGATCACACTGGCATTCGCCGAAGGATAAAAGAACGAATTGTTAGCTTTAGGCAACGTACTTGACCAGTCGTTTCTTCCTGTAAGATCTAGAAACAACGAATTATCGAGTGAAAGCGATACCAACCCATAAAGGCTGTTTACCTTTTTATTGCGGTCGTAAGTTTGTACAATAGGATTATTGACTCCGTTTGCCAGCTTATATACTGCAGGAACTACTAGACCGTTTACCGAGGCATCCGTTCTGCGGTATTTATAGTCCATCGCGTTACCCCCGATCGATGCATTTAAACCAATTTTCTGAGTGAGTTGATTTTTATAACTCAATAAGAAATCGGTATTCACCTCCTGTTTCCAGATGTCCTGGGTTTCATAAAAACCTTGATTGTAGCGGTTGATGCTATACGGGCGCTGTTGCTCACGATCCTGATTGTAGGTATTTAACGAAGCGCGTAACATCAAATCAAAATTCGGAGCGAGATCTATATTTGTAAATACATTACCTACGATCTGACTGCTTGCAAGCGGATTAGTTGCTTCATAAGCGATCAAAAACGGGTTATCAATATAGGAGCTGAAAGGCTGAATCTGCTGTATTTGATTTTGTCCTTCCTGCCAGACGGGGCGCAACCAGTCTAAGTCTACGTTAGGATTCTGAAAAATCATAAAATAAGCGATAGAACCGTTATTATAACCTGTACTCGGTAGGTTGTCGCTACTGCGGTTGTTGTAGTTGATCACGGAACCTATTTTAATGTGTTCTGAAACCTGATAATTAGAATTCACCGAAGCAGTGATACGCTCATAACCGGTATTGGGCATAATCCATTCATTTTTAGAATGCCCAACCGAAAGGCGCATCGAGCCCTTGTCGTTGCCGCCCTGAAGCGAAAGGTTATTGGTAAAGGTCACCCCTGTTCTCCAGAAATCCTTTCGGTTGTCTTTATAAGCACGCCATGGCTGACGTTCTAGAGATTGGCCTTCTACAGTAGGGTCGTATTGATAGTACTCTTGGCCGTCAAAACGCGGTCCCCAAGCACTACTAGTGCTACCGGTATTGTTACCGTCTTCAGAACCCCCGTAAGAATAATAAGGCTCACCGGCGTCATTAAAACTTTTTCCGGTCCCCTGACCGTATTCATATTGCCAGTCTGGCCAACGCTGAATTACATCAAGGTTGACACTAGACGTGTAGGTAAGTCCTAAGCCACTTGTTTTTTTACCCGACTTGGTAGTGATGATCAATGCACCGTTTGCTGCACGGCTTCCGTAAAGGGCGGTTGCACCCGGACCTTTTAATACTGTTACACTTTCGATATCATCAAGATTGAGATCAGAAATAGCATTCCCATAATCAATAGGAGAATCTTCACCAATATAACTCGCAGAAGAGCCCGAAGTGGTCATCTCATTATTAACCGGAACGCCGTCAACCACAATTAGCGCATTGTTTCCGTTAGGATTTAAAGAGTTATTTCCGCGTAGCGTAATTTGCTGAGAATTTAAAGGTCCGCTTCCTGAGGAAACAATATTCAACCCCGCTACTTTCCCTTTTAATCCTGAAGACCAGTTTAAAGGTACCGCCTGCGCAAGATTATCCGATTGAATGGTCGCTTGCGAGAACCCCAGGCGCTTTTCTTCACGCTTGATTCCCAAAGCTGTAACCACTACTTCATTGAGTGCGTTTACATTTTCCTGTAAAACAATGGTAATTGCTGTACCTGGATTAGCAGCAACAGTCTGCGTTTCAAAACCCACAAAGGACACCTCTAAGGTTACATTTGTACCTACCGCTAAGCTAAACTCACCATCAAAATTAGTGGTTACTCCGTTTGAAGTTCCTTGTTCCATTACGGTAGCTCCCGGCAGCGGCACCCCTTCCTGGTCAGTCACCGTACCATTAACTTGTTGTTGTTCTGATGTTTTAATTACCGTAATGGTATTATTGATCTGAGTGAAGGATAGCCCTGTTTGCCTGGTGATCTGTTGCAGCACCGTGCTCAATCTGGCATCATTAACAATAAGGGTCACGGCTACAGTTTCTTTGAGCAAGGCACTGTCAAACACAAAAGTGAAATCGGTTTGTGCTTCAATCGTCTCAAAGGTTTCTTTTAGTGACGCATCTTGTAACCGGGTGGTCACAAAAACTTCGTCTACAACTTGATTTTTAGTATTGGCGCTGGTAGCCATACTGCTAAACAGCAGTAAAAACGCCAAAAAGTGTACTTTATGAAAGGTAGACTTTCTTAAAATTTGTAGTTTAGTTTTCATTTTTATTATGGCTATAATTTTGGATTTGTAGTCTTATTAAAATTCGACCCATTGCTGTTGCAGCAGCAATGGGTTTTTTATGGAGTAGTGTTGTTTTTTCGAATAACAAAGTGTTTTTGAGTTAGTGTATCTATTTTAAGGTTGTTGATCAATGCGATACTTTGTAGGACAGTCTCCAGTGGTTCTTCTTTAAATTTGCCTGTTATTTTTAATTCTTCGATATCGGTATCTTCAAAATCAATTTCGACATCATACCAATTCTCTAATATTCCTGCGGTTTTAGCCAGTGAAGTGTTATTCAGTGCAATGATGTTGCGTGTCCAGGCGCGTTGATCATCGCTGTTTGTTACACTTGCTATCGGGGCAGCTGTGTCTTTAAAAAGTACTTGCTGATCTTTTTCGAGAAGCACTCGTTCCTTCGTTTGGATATTTTCTACAGCTACCTTACCGCTGTTGACACTCACGTTTACCTCTTCTAGTTGATACGCATTGATATTAAATGTGGTCCCCAAAACCTGAGTTTGGATCATTCCTGTGGTAATTGTGAAGGGATGTGCCGTATCGCGTTGCACCTCAAAATAGGCTTCACCAGATAATTGCACTTGACGAGACGAGGTAAAGTCTTTAGTGTACTTTACAGATGAATTTGCATTGAGCACAATTACAGAACCATCAGCTAGGGTAAGACTGCGTTTTTCTCCTTTTCCGGTTTGTTTGGTAACCCATTTAGAATCAAACATTGACGTACTAAAAGCCGCTATACTGATGACCCCGATAAATACCGCTGCATAGGCCAGTATTTTTTTATAGTTGACAGTAGGTGTTGATGTTGCTTTAATTTTAGTTTCGATACCTTTTAAAATACGCAAGCGATTATGAGCCGAAGGCTTAAATTGCTTTTTAGGCTGTAGCTGCAGTGTATCTACAAACTGATGTAGCAGTTGTTCTTCTGCTTTGGTAGCGGTCCCCAGACGGTGTTTTTCGGCTAAGGTTTTTAATTCGTTTTGCGTCAAAATATCTTGCTTTTACAAGAAAGTCCCATTTTGACCGTAATACACGTAGTACTAAAAACGCATTTAATGGTTTGTTTAAATTGCGTACTACCGCTTTACATTACTGAAACATTAAAGTAACGATAAGCGAAAGCTCCTGAACTGGAAGGTTTGTTTTTAAGTGCTTTAGCGCATCGCTAATGTGTTTCTCAACGGTACGGATGGAAATGTTGAGTCTTTGAGCAATTTCTGCATTCGAAACTTCTTCAAACCTACTCAGCATAAATACGGTTTTACATTTTGGCGGAAGCTTGTCAATTTCCCGGTGCACTAAGGTTTCAAAATCATCATAATCCAGATTTGCCTCTGCACGTGCAGGCATTGCGATCTGTTCAAGAACCTCCTGATGTTCCTGAGTGAATTTTAAATCGCGCAAATGATTGAATACTTTATATTTTACCGCTCTAAAAAGATAGCCTTCCAAATTGATGATACTGGTATATTCTAACTTTTCCCAAAGGCTTACAAACACTTCCTGAATGATATCTTCACAAATCCTTTCCTCAGCATAAATTTGATAGGCATAGCTAAAAAGCCGTTGCCAGTACGTTTCAAAAACACGGTCAAAACCTTGCTTAGGCTGCGTCCTGAGCAATTGTTGCAGTTCGAGTTCTGTATTTTTAGAAACCTTATGTTGCATTTAAGTAGTACTTACAACAAAGGAAACAAAACCTTAGATTACCCTTAGCTCCTTAAGTTTACTATTGGGTTAAGAATTGATTACAAGTCAAAATTATCATTCTTAAAGCGAACATCTTTGAGCTCGACAGTTTCGAATGTCAATAGTGGTTCAATCTTGACTAGTTAAAAATCGCCAATACCTCTTTATAAATACGCTCGAAATTTGCTTTAAGGTCTTCAGAAGCATACTGCTGTGATTGTGCAGGTAGCTCGCGACTGATTTCAGGTAAGTGAAATTTCACCTTCTTGTCTTTACCGTCTGCAAAGCTGATAAACTCTCCCGGTTTGAGTTTAAAAAAGATTTCCGCCCTTCTTTTAGATACCTCGCGTTCCCCTTTGGTTATTCGAGTATCCGATTTAAAAATGTTGGCTGCCTTACTAATGCTTTTTGTGGGATTTTTAACGATCTCAAAAAAGCGTTCATAATACTTTGCGGTATCCGGATCATTGACCTTACCAAAAAACTGGTAGGATAGGTTACTGAGTATCGCCCTACTCGCCTTATCACCGTACATCATATCATTTTGGATCTTGTCTTGCATCACATAGATGGTTGCAATATCGTAACTGCGTAAGGTCGCCGGTATTCGGTGCATATTTAAAAGGCGAATGGTTGGCGCTTCCTCCATCATCAAAAAGGAAGGGCGTTGTCCGCGTACACTCATTTGTTTGGTCAGGGTATGTATGATCGTGGCAATTACCGGTGCATAGGCAGCCTCGTATTTTGGATTATTGACCACAGATAGCACACAGGGATTTGTTGGGCTATTGATGTTCAGTGGTACTTCATCGGCAGACAACACCATAAAAATACGTTGAGTACTGATGCGCTTGAGGGCATTGGCCAGCGTACTCTTCACCCCTGCTGTTTGTCGATCAGAATCTTTACCGCTGATAAAGGCATCTGCCATGGCCCTAGATGTGGTATTGGTTTTTAGAAAACCGATCAGGCTTTCCGTATCCAGCAATTGGTAAATGGCTATTAAATGCGGTAGGGTACACAGCTGCGGGTACTCCGTTTTAAGCTTCCAGATAAGTCCACCGATCAAGCCTTCCGCAGCATCATTAAAAAATTTGGTGGTGCCACTCACACCGCTCTCCCGATGTTCAAGCAGGTTTTCGATAAGTACTTTAGCTACTTCATTTACGCTTTCTTCATTTTCCAGATAGCGTGGAGCAATAGGGTTCACCCGATGGATAATCCGATCAAAAGCAATGATCTTAAATGGCACAGGCCCATCGTTAAACAGCGGGTAGGCCATTTCGGTAAGTTCAAAATCTTTATAATCGTGAATCACTCCACATAACTGCTCTTTTTGAAAGTGTTGTAAAAAGCCATACACTACACTTTCTGTTTTTCCGCTTCCTGCAGCACCTATAATCGAAGCTCCCCGTTTTATGTTATGAAGCTGTAGTTTGCCTCGATTGGTTTTAAAAGTAACGGTATAGCGAGGATCAATCTTTTGAGCAGTTTCAGAAGAATCCAAATAAACAAACAACACTGTATTGATGAGCAGCAGTGGGCACCCCAGATACATAATTAAAGGAACCCACGGAATTTCCAGAGACAGGTAATACAGTATAGGAAGCAGCAACAAAGAGTTGATGCCAAAGGAGTATTTGGTGAACTTATATAGCACTATAAAGCAAAGACTGGCTCCAACACCAAAATATACTAAGGAAAGTAGCTGATCGAGTTCCATAAGCTTAGATTCCGATGGAACTCGATTTAATGGCTATTGCTGCCCCGCGTCTAAGTCGTTTAAAAACGCGCAGTGCAACTTGCGCTTGAGATACTGGAATACCCGATATTTTAGGAAGGCCAGACTTCGACATAAGCTTAAACGCTAATGCCTTTTCATTGGTCGGTAATTTCAGTAATGCAGCAAAATAGCCATTTGGATTTTTCACAAAGGTTTTTCGTGCTTTATAAGATTCTGCATAATTACGTTGATAGGAAAACAGGTTGTCAAAGGATTTTTCAGCTTTGGAGTAAAATGCATCCCGATCAAAACCGCGCTTTACCAATCTTCCATTAATTTTTACTTCAGAAGCTTTGTATTTACTCCCCGGAGATAGACTTATGGAGTTAGAAGCATCTTTTCTGCTCACTATAATATGAATATGACTTTGATTTCCGGCCTTGGGCATACCTTGAACGATGCGCTTGCCCTGTTGCTGATGTGGAGCTTCTTGTTCCAGACGTGCAATTTCCCTGGCTAAATCTCGAATCGTTCCCTGTGCATTACCTTGTCTGATTTTTCGGATCTCATTTTTGAGTGCAAGGATTTTTGTAGCGTAGGGCTGGTTCTCTCGAACCTGAACATCTGTGCCTTTAAAGCTGCGCTGGTGTTCCACCTTGGCAAAATACAAGATATCTTTTACGGCTAACGGACGCCCGTTGAGCTCTCGATTGAAACAGGTGACATAGTCCTTCATCACGGCACGCGTATACGCTTTAAGATTTTTACTGCTGTTTTGAAGTTGACCGAGTTCGCGCTGTGATGGACTGATGGTTATGGAATAAAATTTAGGCTCTTTAGCTTTCAGCTTGGCTGTGTTTTGATCTATGGCTTTGACCACCTGTTCCGGAGTGATTTGCTCTTGGTTCTGATTAAAAAAATACTCGTGTTGCGCATTGATATCTTCTTCATTTTCCTTTTCCAGATAGGCTACAAATCCGCCGGCGCTTTTGGGATAATTGCCGCCTTGCTTTTGGGGTGATATACTGATATACATAGGAAATTGTTTTTAGGGTTAATTTTCTTTTTGCTTTTCTCGAAACCGAGGTTGCTCTGAATCCTGAGCATATTTCTTTTCTACAATTAGGGGCTTTTCTTTTTGCGGCTCCAATTCAAAAAGAGACTGTAGCATCGCGTTGGTAGGTTTGGTTTGTGTCTTTTCGATATCGCGTATGATGGCGATGATCGCATTGATCCGCTTTTTAAGATTGGCCTCCATCGTTCTTCCTGAGGGACCTAATCGTTCGTTTGGCGAGAGCTCATTGACTTGAAAAAAGTCAAGCATTTCTCGTAAGGCCATCGACTGCGATCTGGATAACTTTTTACTGAAAACTCGAAAATCCCGTGCTACAGATTCCTTGATGCTCAAGTTGACAAACCGCTCTTTTTCATATCCTTTATCCATTTTTCCGTGATTTTTTTGTGATGTTTATTGGGGTCACTGCATTTTTCCATTAAAAACATCCGGTTGACCTTTAGAATACAACGCTAAAAAAACACGCTTACCTCCTACTTTCATTGGGGTTAGCGTAGCATAAGACTAAATTGTAACCTCGCGTAGCGGGTTACCCTCTTGCTTTTCCTTTTCGTTCGCCCGGGGCGAACAAAATTTCAAACAACGGGTATATTCTCAGTTGAACTGAAAGGGTTCATTGCTTGCGTATAGGAAAATAATTTCCGGTATGTAAAATGGTATTGGTAGGTTATCAGCGAAAGTCAATAATGGGATATACCTACATAATTTAGCTGCTGTGCTCCAGCCTTTTAAAGATACTTCATTTTTTAAAAACTTTAGTTGATACGCATAAAAAAAGACCTCTAAATAGTTTAGAGGTCTTTGAAAAGATGAGCTGTTTTACAAAATCCCTTCATCAGCAAAACTGTAATAGTCCCCTTTAGGATTGATGATGATATGGTCTAAAATCTTGATGTCTAAAAAGTCGGCGCCTGCTTTTATTTTAAGGGTCAACTGCTTATCCGCTTCACTGGGTCTTAGGGTTCCGCTGGGGTGGTTGTGTACTAAGATCAAAGCGACGGATAAAGATTTTAAAGCCACTGCAAAAAGCAATCGAAGGTCCACTAAGGTGCCTGTGATTCCCCCTGCAGAAATTTGATAAATGCCTTTTACTTTATTGCTGTTGTTGAGCAGTAAAATTTTAAAGGATTCATAAACGGCAATGGTGTTTTGGTCCCAGTTCTGATAAATCACATGGGCGGCCAGTGAAGAAGAACTGATCTTAGGCCAATGTTCTGCCTTGCGTTTCGGGCGGTAGCTCAAGCTTATTTCATTGATACGTGTTTCCATGGTTTCTAGGATTTAATATTCATTAGGAAGCATCAGCATATCGTCTACAAAAAACAGCCGTAATTCATCCAAAGGAAAATCCGTGAATTCGTATTCCTGTTCATAGAGAATAATACCATTCCCATTAGCATAGGTGATTTTTGCTTCTTTATGTGTTCGCTCTTGTACGCTCGTTGAATTGCGTTTAAAAAGAATCACAATAAAGTTGCTCTTGTTTTTAAGGCTTTTACAAACGACTGCTGCATCCGTAATTAGCCAGTGACATTGTGCGTGGTCTGCGAGGTATTTTATCCCCTCGGTATAGTGTGCTTGTACAAGGGATATTTTATAGCAGGTTGTACTCCCACAAAAGCCTTGGAGCTGTTCGATTAATTGTCTACTTTGTAAATCCATTTTAATAATGTTAAGGTGAATAATTAGAGGGCGATAATAGTGGAACATCTTCGCCCTCTTTTTTAATTTGATTTACTCGGCTTTACTGCCCAATAGTAAAATCTCTGAAGCTTCTACTTCGGTAACATAGCGTTTAAGCCCTGCACTATCGGTATAGCTTCTGGATTTCAGTTTTCCGCTCAATGCCAGTTCTTTGCCCTTGGGTGCATAATTCTCAATAAGCTCGGCCGTTTTGCCCCACGCCACAATGGTGTGCCACTGGGTATCCTGTGTTTTTTCGCCTTTAGCATTTCTGTAAAACTCATTGGTTGCCAATGAAAAGCGCACCACTTTTTTACCGCTTTCTAGGGTTGTTAGTGTAGGCTTTTGCCCTACGTTTCCGATTAATTGAACTTGATTTCTAAGTGTACTCATAACTCTAAAATTTAGATGATTAAAAATGCTGCCCAAACCCTTTGGACAGTTTGCGTTTATATCTTCAAAAAATGATTTACTTATGTTATCCTGAGCGTTTCCCTTTTTTGTTTTTAAGTTTTTTGATTCCGCTTCTTTTTGTATGTTTTGAACTGATTTCATAAGATTTCTTTTTGATTTACTTCCATTAGTGCCTATCGCTGTTCCCTTTTTTTGTTGCTGATACGTTTTCAAGAGTTTGAATTA
>Ga0208449_1000455_pt1 | contig 28297 bp, 29 predicted proteins | sample MalvireepMed_s17_FD_184247 | JGI IMG/M metagenome (GOLD analysis project Ga0208449, IMG submission 184247) | Marine viral communities from the Global Malaspina Expedition - Malaspina viral metaG DeepMed_s17 (SPAdes) (version 2) | ecosystem: Environmental > Aquatic > Marine > Oceanic | place...
ACAGATCAGGTCCAAAAGTGGCTCACTTTCGTCCGGCGAGGGTGGCTCACTTTCACCGGCCAGCTATGCTCACTTTGGCCCGGCGAAGGTGGTATACTATGTCCGGCGTTTCCACTCTAATATTGATTTTGGTGCCTTGAAAGATGAATACAAAAACAACTGTGTTGATGATGGTTATCAGATTTCTGTAGTTTTCTCCAAAGAAGATAAGACTAAGACTATTCATATAAGCAATTACCATCAGGAAGATATAGCTTTTGCTATTGAACTTATCAATAAAATAGTGCCAGATAAATACAGAATTTATTACGATCGAGAGGAACTAATACAGTCAATGGAAAACTGTGATTATTGATGAATTTTTGTCAAAGTTTAAAGTTTAGCAAGTTGAATAGTCGGGATGAGTTTCTGACAATGAGAATCAATAGAAAGAACCTTTGTTGTTCAATGCTTTAGTGAGAAAATTGTCCTAAATATCAAAGTATCTACAATGAGAGGATTGATACTATTACTTGGTTTTTCTTTTTGCATACTTATGGTATGCTGTAAGAACTTTTCTAACTCCGAAATAATCAGAAATGATTTGCTAAAAGAGATTGAGGGGTTTATAGCTTATAACGAAGAAAGTATATCAGATTTTAAGAATAATAAGACGGACACAGATATTTATTGGGTTGAATTTTTTGAAAAGAATAACAGGGAAGTTATAGTTATTATGCAGCAACCCTATTATCATTCGCAGAACAACGATGGTTTCATTGAGATAGCTGAAAACCTTGTCTTTTTTCATTTTTCTAACAAAGATTTTGTGGATGTCTCCAAATTGAAGAAGAATCCTCCGAGTGATACACCGGACGAAAATTCTAGAATGGCAGGTTTGGGCTATAGTGCACCTAATTGGGCGTATTATATTACTGATAATGGCTTAGAAAAGTTTGAATTGGGACAGTAAGGATTTAAATTAGTTTGAAATACTGGTCTCGATTACCTTTTAATGAATCATCTGTTATCAGGAGAATTAAGCTTTCAAAATTAAAAGCAATTAGCTCAGATATTATTTCTATATTTAAGGATAGTTAAACACATAAAATTTGTGTTCAAAGGTTGTTTTTTGCTATCCGTGTTCTTAACGGGAACGCCTTTAAGATTAGCGTGTTAAAGCATTGATAATTAAATATTTATAAATCGGATGTGGTTTCTGCCACCCCGACTTGATTATCAAAGAGTTACAACTTTTTTAAGATGTAACTCTTTTTTATTTGCATACAATTTGCATACAGATTAATAGTTTTTTATTTGTGCCAATTTTCTGAAGTTACTTTCACTGACACTTGAATCTGAAGTCTATTAAGAATTGTCCTGGTAGAATTGAGCACCCTGTAATATAAGGTTCTTAAAATCTTCAGGCATTTCGAGATTCATCAATTCATTTATATCAATATCATTTCCTCCTAAAAACTGAAGTTGGTTTTTTTCATCGTAAACAATAGTGACAACGGCAACGTTAATCAAATTTACTACTGATGAATATGGTTCTGCGTTGGTATTATTTTCAATCCTAATATTGAAATTATCGCAGTTTGTTGCTACTCTTACAGGGTCGGTAGTTTGATATAATCCTTTGATTACCTCACCTTCAATTACAAATCCTTTAATTTTTTCTTTTTCTACTTCTACGCCTATTTGCATTTTTCTAGTTTAAGTTTATTATTAATTTTCTTCATTAAATTCTTCTATTTGTACAAGCTTATCAATTGTTTGCTTTTTCCACTATTTGAATCTCCTCGTCCGTTAAACTATAGAGGTTATACTGGATGGGATGGATGGTTAATACCACCAAAAAGGAAAATTTGAGCCATCCAATATTTGGTCGTAGTGACTAGAAATTCAGATTTTTGTGTCGTGTTGGAGGGTGTTCAATCTTATCCGGCGAAGGTGGTATATGATGTCCGGCGTTTCTACTTTGAACACGTACAATCATTCAATAAGCTTTTTAAGACCAAAACCAAGCTATCGCCTTTAGAGTTTAGGGCAAGGTTTAACTAAGTTCAGCTACATTTTTGGCTTCTGCCGGAAAATTGTTAATAGCGGCTCCAGTTTTCTATATCGAGTGCACTAGGCAAAAGAGCCGCTATTATGTTATTTATCCATTTCTTAATTCGAAGATATAAACTGCTTAATGTCCTTTATGGCTTCAACAGATGCTTCAGAATCAATATGGGAAAACAGCCAAACATGGGTTTGATTAGGAAACACTTTTAGTTTTGCTTTGGACTGAATAGGCTTGATGTAAGTGTAGAAGTTTTTGGAATCATCGTTCAATACTTCGTTAGTTCCAACCAATAAAAAAACAGGTGGGAATTTTTTGAATTTCAATTCACTCGGATCTGCCTCTTTTATGTTATTTGACGCATACATCAATGCATGATTATGCAGAAAATCCTTGCTTAAAATCGGATCCAATGCTTGTTTGGTTTCATAGGAATCATTGGCACATTTTAAATCTATCCAAGGAGAGATTAACGCTAAAGACGCTGGCATAGATAGATTTGCTCTTTGTGCATCCTGTATCAATGATATGGCCAAGCCCCCGCCAGCGCTGTCTCCCATAATTGTTATTTTATAGTTTTTATACTTTTTTTGCAACTCCTTGTATACTGTGAATATTTCATTATTTGCCGTAGGATAGGGATGTTCCGGAGATAATGAATATTCAATGTAAAGAATAGGCGAATCAAGTGATTTGGCTAAATGGGTCAGCATGGCTCGATACGTATTAAAATTACCGTAGGTATAAACGCCCCCATGCAGATAAACAATTAGTTCCCCTTGATTTAACAAATCTTGATTAAGCCAATAACTCTTTACTCCGGAAATGGTCGTTTCTTTTATATTGACCGTGCTATCAGGGGGATATGCCTTTCCTAGGGTTTCGTAAAAGGCTCTAAATTCGGTGATTTTTTGCATAGTACTATCCGCGATAGTTTGTGCATTTACAGTGGTGCTAGTGAGTTGGAACACCAACAGTATCACTACAATTTTGAATATATTTTTCATTGGTATTTAATTTTTATTCGTTTAAAAATGGATAGTCAATATAGCCCTGTTCACGACCTCCAAACATCGTTGCCCGATCCGGTTGATTCAGTTCCGCATTCTTTTCAAAGCGTTTAGGTAAATCAGGATTGGCCAGGAATAATGTTCCGAAGGAAACCATATGGGCCACTCCTTTTTCAATTTCGGCTTCGGCTGAAGCTTTATCATAGCCAGAATTGGCAATAACGGCTTGCTTTATTTGGGTGCCAAATAGTTCTATTTCATCAACTTCGGGATAATGCGCAGGGGAGGGGAAAGCTGGGCTGCGTCTCATCAATTCTACATAAGCAAAATCCAATTTATTAAGTTCATCAATCAGATAGGTGTAAGTTCCGGCAGGATCATCCAAAATCATATCGCCGTATGGGTGCAAAGGGGAAATTTTGATCCCAACTTTATCGCTTCCAACAGTATTGATTAATTCTTGCATCACTTCCAGTACAAAACGCACCTTGTTTGGAACACTACCGCCATATTCATCTTTTCTTTGGTTGGAGCTTTCGGCTAAAAACTGACTTGGTAAATAGCCATTTGCAGCGTGTAACTCAACTCCGTCGAAACCTGCTTCTATGGCATTCTTCGCAGCCTGGCCGAAATCTTTTATGGTCTGTTTGATTTCTTCAACGCTCATCTCCTGAGGGGTTTCATAATTTTTCATTCCCTGTGAGGTGAAATGTTGCATCCCCCGAATCGGTAAAGCTGATGGCGCCAACGGTAATTTTCCGTTTCTATCAATAGAATGACCCACACGGCCGGTATGCCATAGTTGGGCGATAATAGTACCGCCTTTATCGTGCACGGCTTGTGTTACTTTTTTCCACGCCTCAATTTGCTCATTGGTGAAAATACCCGGAGTAAGCGGACTACCGGTAGCTTCTTCACTAATTCTGATAGCTTCCGTAAATAGTAAACCGGCACTGGCTCTTTGTGTATAATATTTCACGGTCATATCACCCACTACACCGTGTATATCGGCGCGGCTTCTGGTCATTGCTGCCATTGCCATTCTGTTCTTTAGCTTTAAACCCGCTAATTCTGTTTTTTCTAATAATTTCATTTTATTTATTTTTTAAGTTGTTATTATGTATACTGTAAAGTTGAGACGAATACTTTTTTGAAACTTGTATCAAATCACTGTTTGCTTTAGCTATTGTATATGGGCAAGTAAATTTCATTTACGAATTCTTCTGCCGTTGTTGCACTGCTATTAGATGCATCTCTTTTCTGATAGTTGAATATTCCATCTTCAATGGCAACTGCCATTCCCAACAGATTATCGACAAAGTCTTCAGAAAAACCATTTCCCAGGAATACTTGCTTGGCCTGTTCTGCCGGAATTTGCACATAGGGTAATTCGGGTTTACCAATGGCTTTACCGATGATTTCGGTAAATTCACTGTAGGTATAATCTCTGGGACCCATTACAGCCTGTACACTTTTACCTGTAAAGTCAAGGTTTACTAAATGAGCTGCAGCTACTTTAGCCACATCCTGAGTGGAAACCATAGGTATGGCGTGGTCTCCCACCGCTGCGGTTCCATTAATTCCCTTGGACTTTACCAGCCCTATGGTTCTTAGAAAGTTATCCATAAAGTAAGCAGAACGAAGGTGCAAGACGTTTACATCCTTTAATTGATTCAACCGTACTTCCTGCTCACCGGTACCGCCCATAATCCCATTGCCCTCGTGCATATGAGAACCCAGACTGCTCATATTGACAATATATTTAATACCCGATTTTTCAATAGCTTCAATGTAGTTACTTGTGACTTGTCTTTGGTATGCTCTGGTATTTTCCGCTTTTACATTGTCCGGTAAAATAATGAACGCGCTATCTGCATTTTTGAATGCATTGGTAAGGGTGTTTACATCATTGACATCACCACTAATTACCGCTGCACCCATACTTTTAAATTTTTCTAACCTGTCTGTATGTCTTGCCATTACGGTAACCTGATTCCCTTCCTTTAAAAGAATTTTAGAAATTTTACTACCTACTGTTCCTGAGGCTCCCAGGATTACTATTTTTTTCATTTGTAACTATTTTTACGTTATTATTTGATTGATTATTACCAAGGAATTTCACCGGTTTCAGGATTGTTTTCTTCGCTGAAGAATTTTCCAGTTGGCCCATCCGGCCCGATTAAAGCATATTTAGCGATGCGTTCGGCAGCGGTTTCCACGTCGGTAAATCCCATATTATAATTAAAGTCGGTTTTGGTATAACCCGGGTCGACCATATTGATTTTGAACAAGGTGTCGCGAAGTTCATAAGCCAGGTTAATGGTGTACATATTCAGGGCTGATTTAGAGGATGCATAGACAGCAAATTTTGCTGAATCATACATTGGCCATTGCGGGTTGCTTTGCTGTGTGAGTGAACCAACGGAAGAGCTCACCATCACTATTCGCGGTGCTGGAGATTTCTTTAGCAAATCCAAAAATACTTGCGTAACGCGCACAACGCCATAAACATTTGTTTCGTAGACTTCCTTAAAGGTGTCGATAGTAGCTTTTTCCGCTGTCAATGATTCGGGAATAAAGTTTCCCTCGTTGTCTATTTTCACGCCGCTTATTCCTGCATTGTTGATAAGGATATCAAGAGTAGTGATCTCCTTGCCAAGTTCAGTTCTGGCATGCGCTACGGATTGTTCATCGGTGACATCAATCTGAACTGCCTTGGTGTTTACTAATCCTTCTGCCTTTAGTTTCCCTATTGCTTCCTGACCCTTGCTTTTGTCACGAGTTCCGATATAAACGTAGAATCCCTTTTGTAATAATTGTTTTGCGATTTCAAAGCCAATTCCTTTGTTCGCTCCTGTAATAAATGCTGTTTTCATTTGCTGTGTTATTAATTGTTTACTCTTCAAAGATGCGGCGAACCGTGTCCGCAAACTTGTATCAAATCACTGTTCTGATTTTGTATAAATCTTTATTTGTGCAGATTGCCACTGTACATACCACCATCATAATGTTTTGCATTTGTTTGTGTTATAAATAGTACAATGTCAGTGATTTCAAGGGCTAGGAAGGTTGGAAGTTCATTTTCTATCAAAACACTCTCTCCTGAGTTTAACTGTATGGTGGCATTGACCTGAATTTCTCCGCTAAAGACATAAAATAGAAGGGAAGTGTTTTCAATAGATAGCTCAGGTAAAAACACTTCTTCCCCTTTTTGCAACTGCATATCCATAATCCAGGTATTGCTTCTTATTTGCAATGGATAATCGCTGCCTTTACCTGCAATTTTTCGCCATTGATTAATACTGGATGTTTCTGATAGTTGATAAAACTGTACCTGGGGGTTTAAATTTTCAATTTCCGGTCTAATAAAAATCTGCAAGCCTTCCAGGGTGCCATCTTCTTCCAGCGTTTTTTCTTCGTGAGAGAATCTAGAACCGGCATTCATCATCATCAATTTTTGATTGGAGATTATAGCTGAGTGCCCTTCAGAATCCTTATGCGTTACCTTACCCCTGCGTAAATAGGTGAGTATTTCATCATTTTTATGCGGATGCATAGGGATAAGCGTGCCAGGAGTAATGCGGGCCTGGTCAATTCTTCCGATGGTAGAAAATCCAGTATCACTACGTTCTGGTAAGATAAGTCCTGGATATAAAATTTGTATTCCAAAGCCACCGTGCTGCTTACCGTATTTTATGGTATTGTCTATTTTTAGTAACATTATTGTGATTTATAGAGGATGAGTTGAAGATGGTTTGATAAAGTTTTTGGCTCTTATCAAATCCATATTTTATGTGGTCCTTATTGGATTTCAACGACTACTTTTCCTATCACACCGCCCTTTTCAGCGTATTGATAGGCTTCTTTAAACTGGCTAAATGGAAATACTTTGTTGACTTCAAGTTGCAAGCCTTGTTCGACTGAACTTATCAGCTTCGCTGTATGTTTCGTTGATGGATTTGAGAGGACGACAAGGTGCTTTTTAGCTGTAAATAGGTTATTGATAAGAGACGTTGGTATTTCAATGGGTTTTGGGGTTGGATTCAAAAACAGGCTTTTGGAATTCATTATTTGTTTGGCATTTCTGTATCCCATTTTACCGGACAAATCGATAACAATGTCGTAAGTGGTTCTCTGTGCAAGAACATTTGTTTTTGTGTAATCAATCACCGTATTGGCTCCCCATTTTCTGGCAAATTCAATTCCTTTTGAACTGGTTACGGCAGTGATGTTTGCGCTTTTTTGTTTTAAGAATTGCAGTAAAAACATACCAAAACCACCCGTAGCACCATTTACCAAAATGCTGGTTGAAGACTGGATGTCTCCCATTTTTTGTAAGGCGGTAAGTGCTGCCGTCCCCACCACAGGCATGGAAGCGGCCTGGGAAAAACTGATATCAGTTGGTTTTTTCCAAACTAATGAAGCGATTACGGTAATGTATTCTGCAGAAACACCTTCTTTCATTAGGTTTTTAACGACGCCAAAGACGGCATCTCCCTTTTTAAGGTGGCTAACTCCAGAACCAGTTTTTTCCACAATGCCTGAAAAGTCAGCTCCGGTTTTTTTGGGAAATTTTGAACCGGACATCAGTTTCATTTCTCCTTTTCTGATTTTCCAGTCCATAGGGTTAATGGAAAATGCCTTCACTTTTATCAGAACCTGATTTGCTTTTACCGTAGGTTTTGGTTCTTCTACGATTTGTAAAACATCTGTACTTCCGAATTGTTTATAAACTATTGCTTTCATAATATAATTTTTAATGGTTTAAAATGATATTACAAAGTTGCGTAGAAGGGTTTGGTCAAACTTGTATCAAATCACTGATGTATGTTGATAACATTAAGAGTTGATTTGTGGAAAAGAAAAAAGGTACCAACATAAAATGCTGATACCTGGCGTAGCATGTGATGTCTTTAAAAATGTTATGCTAGTAGATCTGAATCAGATCACTATTGTGCTTTAAGGCTGTAGGAGGCATCCCAAACATTTCATACATATATTTATTCAATTGTGGCAGGTCATAAAATCCGGTATCGTAAGCAATATCAGTAAGACTTTTATCTTTATCGGAAAGCGTGATATAGATGGCCTGACGTAGCCGGGTCCATAATAAATACTTAGAAAGACTACTACCGGTTTGCTGCTTAAATAGAGATGCTAAACGGGATGGAGAAAGAAAAACAATTTCTGCAAAAGTTTGAGGTGTGATATCGGATCTAAAGTAATTTACCTTGATGTATTCAACTATTTTAGTTACTCTTTCATCATAGTTATTGGAAGGTAATTTGGAGAGCAAAGCATCAACTACTTTGGTAACATCCAAACTATCCTTCGGTGTTTGAAAAAAGGAATTCGTTTCGGGTGGCGAGTCAAAGACTATATTATCTTGATCTTCTTTAAACTTACTTGCCAGTTCCAACCCGATATTGGAGTAGGGCTCTATATTTAAAACATTCAATGTCCCTTTTTCTGCCACGCAAAAATGCGGGATATGAGGTTTTATCAGGAAACCGTGAATGCTTTCATATAAAGTTCCATTAATGGTTGAATTAAAGGGAGTATCGTTTGACAAGACAATTTGATATGCTGAATGACGGTGAACTTCAACGGTAAGGTTACGCGCCTTTAAAGCAAGAATGAACGGGTTGTTATATTGTTTTGTCATTTATTCCGAGTTAAACTATGTATCACTTTGTCTAATATTTCATCAGCGTATTGATCGCCATTTTTAAGATAATCAAATGCGCTATCAACTTTATTGCTCTCCCTGTTTCTATGCATCACATTGCTTGCAAATCCTAGAGCAGCGACGAAGTACGTTTTCTTCCAGGAAGTGCACATAAAGGTCGATATCGTTTTTAGAACTCCAGCATCTGCTCTCAAAGTTGCTGCATTTGTAGCAATTGACAAAGGGACTCGATAGGTAAGTTGCTAAATTTGCTATTTCCGCAGGGTCTATAAATCTTTGTAACAAAAAATGCGGATTTGATTGTTGTAAAATACTATTTTTTATTTCTTCAAAGTCAAGATTTTGAGTTTTAGTAAGTTTCTCGACGATTTGTGAAACCTCCTTAGAATAAGTGGAGCCTCCCAAAATTGTATTAACCGTGACCTCTGTTCCTTTTGTAAGTTTTGAAATTCCATTTGCAATAACGGAAAGTGAGGCTTTTGTCATACCATCATGGATCATATTTGCCGGAACTGTACTTCTGAAAATAGTGGCCTTTTGAACAAAGTAAATTCGGACTTTTGAACAAAGTTGACCAGTTAAATGCCCTCTACCTTTGTCTTAACAAAATAATTTATAATGGGACAGGCAAATTACAACGGAGCATTACAGAAACCAATAGGTTCTGGCTTTAACGCAAAATCGACCTCAACGGAAGTCATTAAAGGGATTGACCTGATAGGAAAAATCGCCATTGTAACAGGCGCTAGCACAGGGATTGGTTTGGAAACGGTAAAAACACTTGCCAACGCCGGCGCAACTGTTATCCTTCCAGCGAGGAACATTGAAAAAGCAGAGGAAAATCTACAAGGAATTGACAACGTAGAAATAGAAAAAATGGATTTACTAGATCATCATTCCATTGACACATTTGCTGAAAAGTTCTTAGCTTCGGGTAGACCTTTACACTTGCTTATCAACAATGCAGGAATTATGTGGGTTCCGTTACGCAGAGACCATCGTGGCATTGAATCACAATTAGCCGTAAATTATTTGGCACAGTTTCAACTCACAGCCAAATTATGGAAAGCATTAAAGGAAGCCAATGGCGCAAGGGTAATTAATGTTTCTTCACAAGGACATCAATTTGCACCTTTCAATTTTGATGACCCGAATTTTGAACATCGTGAATATGAAACTTTACAAGGTTACGGGCAATCCAAAACCGCAGTCAATTTATTTTCACTTGAACTGGACAATCGTGCCAAAGAATTTGGCGTAAGAGCCTATTCATTGCATCCTGGTTCTATTGGCGGAACAGAATTAGCAAGAGAAGCGCCGTTGGAATTGTTTATAGAAATGGGGTTTTGTGATGAAAAAGGGAATATGTTGCCAGAAGTAGCCTCTTCACTCAAAACAATTCCACAAGGTGCATCTACAACGATTTGGTGCGCTACAAGTCCATTACTAAACAATATCGGTGGTGTGTATTGCGAAGACAACAATATAGCCAAATTGTATTTAGCACAAGAATTTTCATCAGGTGTAAAACCTTATTCTTTGGACGAAACTAATGCAAAGCGTTTGTGGGAATTAAGTGAAGAAATGACAGGCATAACGTTTCTACCTAATTGAGATTTGTAATTTTGTAACCACACAACAATATGGATTTTCAACTTAAATACATAACTGAAGACATTAAACTTTCTTGCTACGAAGACAAGTTGTTTAAGACAGAAGTTGTGTTTGATCACCATATGCTTGTGTGGTTCATTTCGGGAGAGACAAAAATTATTCAAGCCGACCGAAATTATTTGTTTAAGACAGGTGATATTTTTCTCATACCAAGAAATCAGTTAGCGACAATCATCAATTATCCAAAAGATGGACAACCACATAAATCAGTTGTAATGCATCTTTCCATTGAGAGACTGCAGGATTTTTACACCAATCTGAACGTAAAACCAAAAGGTTCCGGTACACAAACTATCCGAAGTTTTGGCAAGCACCCGCTATTGGAAAGTTGCCTTGCTTCATTGCTACCTTATTTTGACATGCAAGAGCAATTTCCGGAAACCATTGCTTCACTGAAAATCACGGAAGCAATCAGTATTTTGAGAACCCTTGACAATGATATCGACCATGTGTTGTCCAACTTTCAAACACCACATAAAATTGATATGTCAGGATTTATGGAAAAGAACTTTATGTTCAATATGCCATTGGAAAAGTTCGCTTACTTGACAGGCCGTAGTTTGACAACTTTCAAAAGGGATTTTCATAAAATCTACTGCACCACACCACAGCGTTGGCTGACCCAGAAACGTTTGGCGTTGGCCCACTACCAACTGACCGAAAAGAACAAGAAACCTATCGAGGTATATTTGGAAACAGGTTTTGAAAACCTATCACACTTTTCGTACGCTTTCAAAAAGCAATTTGGTTATACACCTACAGAAGTTACCAGTCGATAAATAAATACCAGCCGCCAATTAGAACTCCTTTGAAAAGCCCTAGTTCAGTTCTCTATAGTTAGAATTTAATTTTCAATTACTTCATAATGCTTATTTTGGGGTGTTGAATCCTTCATTATCCCTATAGGATTATCAACCGACTAATATGTCTATAACTTGCTCTGTATCCTAGATGTGAATTTATCTCGAGTAGGTCATCGGCATCTTTATTGACAAAAGATATATTTCACTTGGCCACTTTATATAAAAGGTGCTCTGTTTTGAAAGTAGCCACCTAAGACTGTATGCTACACTTAAAGTCGAACGGAATTTATACAGGTGTTCTTGGAAAATTCTAATGCCTTGTTTCCCATTGGAGAAATCTTATAAATCTGCAGCTTCAATTACTTTAGAATCTCAAGGTTAACCCCAGTGCATATTCCCTTCCATTATAAAAAGGAATGACAATTCCTGATGTGTTTTTCTTGTCCTTGAAAATTGTTTTCTTGATATATGGATGCATCCAATACGCAATTTTGGTACTTAAAATTCCGATTCCCGCCCCTGCGGCAATGTAGACTTCCCTTAGATAGAACTGCTTATTTTTATCATTAAGTAAACACATGATATATGTGTTCAAAAGTTGTTTTTTGCTTTCCGTGTTCTTAATAATTAATTGTTAAAATTGACTTTAAATATAGCTGAATTTTGTTGAATATTAAAGTTTAAAAAAATGGAAACATACAAACTAATAGTTTGTATATTTGGAACAAAATAAACTACATGAGTTTTTTGTGGTTTAAAAAAAGTTGAAAACAGAAACTATCAGTTTGGAAAAAGAACAAAAAATAAACCACCTACTTAATTCACAGCCTCTAGGAGTTGTCTATTTAAGCTCATGGTTAACGGAAAAGGGGTTCTCCACACAATTGCTTAATCGATATAAAAAGAGTAATTGGATATATTCCATAGGCCCTGGAGCTTGGATGCGAGTGGGTGATACACCTACCTATCAGGGAGCATTGTTTGCATTACAAGAACAAGCTGACCAAAATATCCATCCAGGAGGTAAAACAGCCTTATCCTTATTGGGAAAGACTCATTATCTGGAGCTATCCACAAAACAAGTAACGCTGTTCGGAGGAAGCGAAGAAAAATTGCCCGCCTGGTTTTCAAAATACGATTGGGAGGTAAAAGTAAACTACTTTAGTTCCTCCTTTCTTCCACCCAATATAGGACTGCAAACTGTAGAACAAGGCGCTTTTAATTTGTTGGTGTCCACCCCGACGAGGGCTTTGATGGAATGCCTGTACCTAACGCCAAAAAAACAAGAACTGGTCGAGTGTTACGAAATCATGGAGGGGTTGAACAACCTTAGGCCAAAACAGGTACGGGAACTTTTGGAGGCATGCAAGTCAGTTAAGGTAAAGCGATTATTCCTGTACATGGCAGAAAAAGCCGGACACGATTGGTTTAAATATATGAGTTTGGAAAATATAGACCTTGGAAAAGGAAAACGCTCCTTGGTAAAGGATGGTGTCTATATACCCAAATATCAAATCACTGTCCCTAAAACATTGGAGAATTATGAGTAGCTATAAGCAACAGGTTTCCCTATTGTTACAAGTGTTGCCGGAAGTGGCAAAAGAACCTGTTTTCGCATTGCATGGGGGTACGGCCATCAATCTGTTTGTACGGGATATGCCCAGATTATCTGTGGATATCGATTTGACCTACATTCCCATTGAGGACAGAAAGACATCTTTTAAGAACATTATTGAAAGTCTTGGCCAAATAAAAGCTAAACTCGAAAAAATTCTGCCGGAAGCTACAATTACCCTTAAAGAGGAAACATTGAAACTTCAAATCACGACCGTAAACGCACAGATAAAATTGGAAGTGAACCAAATCAACAGAGGAATTATGGATGATACAGTAACGTTACCACTATGCGAAAAGACCCAAGAGGAATTTGATGCTTTTTGTGCCATGCCGGTGGTTCCTTTAGGGCAGTTGTATGGTGGAAAAATCTGCGCTGCATTGGACCGTCAGCATCCTAGGGATTTGTTCGATGTAAAATATCTGTTGGAAAATGAAGGATTTACCAAAGAAATCAAAAAAGGTTTCATATTGTTCCTTTTGTGCAGTAATCGTCCCCTTCACGAAATGTTGCATCCCAATTTTATCGACCTAAGAGAAACCTTGGTCAATCAATTTGAAGGTATGAGTGAGGAACCCTTTACCTATGAAGATTTTGAAAATACCAGAGGGGAATTGATAAAAACAATCCATCAAAATCTAACAGACAAAGACAAGGAGTTCTTATTGAGTTTTGGAGAAGGAACACCCAATTGGGATATTTATGATTTTGAACGGTTTCCTGCCGTCCAATGGAAACTACAGAACCTTACAAAACTAAAAAATGGCAATCCTGAGAAGCATGAAAGTTTTGTTGCTTCACTGAAGAAAGTATTGTATTGATTGAGCCACTCGCAAAAATGAAATTAGAGAACAATACATTAAAAGCATATAAAGATTTCCGCATATATAGATACTAATATGAATATTGAAGCGCAAATACAGTTATTGAAAGCCTTACCAAGATTTTATTTAAACTGTTTTTCTTAAATAAAGCTACAGTTTCAATTGCTGAATCCGCTGGTTTCCATCCCCACATTTCTTGTTTGTCCCGAAAACTTGATTCCCAAAATTCTGTCATAGGTTATCCTTGGATTATTTGCAGATTTTGTCTTCCAAAACTTCACAGTTAAAACCTGATTCCTTTACGATTGCTATAATTTCATCGGAATTGACTACATCTCCTTCCATTCTTAAAATTGTATGTCCACAAGGAAATGATAAAGCTGTCTCGTTTAAATCGTAGTTGATTTTCAAGTCAGCGGTTTCAGTTTTGATTATATTTAAAACACGATCTGCTTGGGCTTTATTTTGAATGTCTGTTATAAAAACTTCTATCATCGATATGGTTTTGTATTAAAATTGCTCATTTGATAGTTCTCCGTTTACCACTGCTCCCGTTATATTGCCACTATAAACGGCATTGGCAATGGAACGCATTATATTTGAATTATCACCGCAGGCATAGATACCCGGTACGGTAGTTTTTTGGAAATCATCAACTTTTATATAGCCATGTTCGGTAAGTTCACAACCAAGGGAAACCGGAATATCTGAATGTTGTACAAAAGGAACCGCAGCATATGCAGCATCAAAAGATATTTTAGTGTCGTCATCAAAAATTATATTCCGTAGATGTCCGTTCTTATGTTCAAATTCGGAAATTTTTGTTTCTATGATTTTTATGCCGTGCGTGTTTAGTTTATCAAGTTGTTCTGAAGTAAAGTCAGCGGTTTCCGAGGTCAAAATCGTAATGTTATCTGTTAGGTTTTTGACCAATGAAGCCAGGTGGAATGCTTTGGCCCCGTTTGCAATAATTGCTGTGTTTTGGTTACGGTATTCATAACCATGGCAATAAGGGCAATGGATAATAGAAACGCCCCAACATTCGGCAAATCCCATGATGTCTGGCATCATGTCTTTTATCCCTGTTGCAAAAATCAATTTTTTGGCATTGAATTTATTCCCTGTGTCTGTTGTGATTTCAAAGCCATTCTCACTTTTCCTCCCACTACTGGCAATCCCATTATAAAATTTAACTGTACCATATTTTTCAACTTGATGCTTGGCAAGCATTGAAATCTCTTTTGGTGTTTTTCCGTCCTGTGTTAAAAAGTTGTGCGAATGCGGTGTGCGTTCATTGCAAGGCATGCCGCTGTCAATTAGTAAAACATGGCGCAAGGAACGTCCCAAAGCCATTGCAGCTGAAAGACCTGCATAGCTCCCGCCAACTATGATCGTATCAAAACTGTTCGTATCCGTCATCTTAATTTTATTTAGTGAGCCTAATGGATTTACTTCCCATCCATCAAATATTATTGCAACATAGTCGCAATATAGATTTTTCAAATGTAGTATTGTTTTTGTAATATTGCAACAGAGTCGCAATAAAAAATATGAAGCGTAGAAATACACACTCAACAGCGGAGATTTTTGAAGTTCTCAAATCGTCGGGAAATGCATTGAGCCACGATATGATACAGGAAAATATTGGTTCCGATATAGACAGGGCCACCATTTACAGAGTACTGAATAGGTTCTGTGAGGATGGTAAAGTCCACAAGATCATTGGAGATGATGGAAAACAATATTTTGCAATTTGTCACAATTGTGGAGAGAAAAAGAGAGTACACTCCCATAATCATATTCACTTCAGATGTTTGCACTGCGGTAAGGTCGAGTGTTTGGAAAGGGATTTGGCCGTGCCGTTACCGGAAGGTTATGTTGCCAAAGTTCATAATCTTGTCATTTCCGGTTTTTGTAACAACTGTTCTTAAGATCACCTTCTTTTTTCGTAAAGCGTTCCGTATATTCTTCCATGCATCAATCTCCTAGAACCTTGTGAATGGCGTTTAAATTACCGAAAGATGTTTTCGGTAGTGGATACATCAAACTATTAATAATTCTAACAGTATGTCACGTTTTTGAGACATATTTCATAAATTTGGGTCATGATAAGCACTAGAACAAAAATTATATCTGCCGCAGTGAATTGTTTTAGGAAGAACCCATCGGATACCTTGGAGAAGGTTGCCGAAGAAGCCGGGGTTTCCCGTAGAACACTGCATCGCTATTTTGAAAATCGTGATGACTTGATCGAATCCTGCAAAAACGAGATGTTGCTCAGCTGTAACAACGCTATGACACTGGCTTATGAAAGTGATTCGGATCCCATTAAAAAAATAAGGAGCATGCTTTTTGCCGCCATTGATCAAGGGGCCAATTATGCATTCGTTAAAAGAATCTACGAACGCAGCAATTTCTCTGATTTGGACAGGAAAAAGGAATTTGAATCCGATGATGTCAAATCAAAATGGTTGAACTTAATCAAAGAGCTTCAAAAGGTTGAACGAATCAACACGGAACTGACCATCCCCTGGATTTTTAATTTGTTCGGATCGGTCATTGAGACTGCAATCTACGCCGTCGAATCCGGGGATGTCGCCAAGAACGATAGCAAGGATTTTGCATGGATCTCCTTTAAAGGAGCCATCGGATTAAAGGAATAAAATCATCAATATGAATCCATACACAACAGAAAATCTTATAAAACAAATGCCAGGTTTTTCCAGTCACTTTCAAAAAGTCAATGGCATACACATTCACTATGTCATGGGAGGAAGCGGAGAACCCTTGATACTTTTACCAGGTTGGCCTCAGACCTGGTGGTCATACCGCCATATTATGCCTTTATTGGCCGAAAAATATAGTGTAATTGCGGTCGATCTGCGTGGGATGGGCGATAGTGATAAACCTGAAGAAGGATATTCCAAGAAGAATATGGCCGATGATATCATGGAATTGATAGCTACTTTAGGATACAATAAGGTGCATATGGCAGGACATGATATTGGAGCCAATGTAGCCTATTCGTTTGCCGTCAATCATCCAGAAAGCATTGATAAACTGATCCTTCTGGATACACCTCCCCCTGATGAAAATATGTATCGGCTTCCCATGTTGCCCGTTGGGACTCCCGTGTACCCTTGGTGGGTGGCTTTTAACCAGTTGAACGATCTCCCCGCCCAGCTACTGGAAGGACGTTTTGGGTTGCTGTTGGACCACCTGTTTGAAAAGTTACTCATCAATAAAAAGGGCATCAGTGATTTTGACCGCTCCGTCTACCTTCAACACTATAACCATAAGGAAAATATAAGAGCGGCCAATGCTTGGTACCAAACCTTTGGTCAAGATATTGCAGAACATAAAAGCTCTTCTAAAATTAAAAATCCAACAATGGGAATTGCATCATCCGCTAATTATGACATTCTGGATAATTTTCTGTCCCATAATGCTCATGAACATGAAATGATGGAAATTAAGAATTGCGGTCATTTTCTTCAAGAGGAGAGACCCGAACAAATTATAAGGGCAATCTCGGATTTCTTGAATTAGAATAATCATCAATCAATTGAATTTTTTTATCAATTGAAATTTTCATGATATTCTATTATTTCAAAATGCAGATTGATATTAATACTATAAATACAGAATACTACTATGACAGATACTAATAAAATAATTCTACAGAAAGCAAATGAAGCGGTTTCCAAAGGGGATTATGAAGCATTCCTTCAATACTGCACCGATGATACCAAATGGATATTTGTAGGTGACCAGATGCTAAATGGAAAGGAAGCGGTCCGAAAATGGATGTACAACGAATATATAGAACCACCACAAAATGATGTTGAAAATTTGATTGCCGAGAACGATTACCTTACGGCAATCGGTAAAATTGCGGTGATGACTGAAAACGGAAAAAGCATTACATACTCTTACTGTGATGTATGGAAGTTTCGTGATGGAAAAATGGCCGAGCTCATGGCCTTTGTAATTGAGCACGAGGATTTGAAAGACCATAAACAATAAAAGAGACTTTTAAGTAAGTGTTGGTCTACTCAAAGAGGAAAATTGTTGGCATGGGCCGGTTGTGTGTTTATGGTGAAAAATCAAAATAACACAAAGGACATATAAAAATATACGGACTCTGCCCTGTTACTTTTCAGACCGTTAGCGGTAACAAAAAATCAACCAAACTTGGATTCAAAAACGTTTATCCTTGATTTGAAAACTTCATAGATCTACGTGCCCTGTAGTTTTGTAAAAAAGCAAATAGTATGAGCACACAGAAAGTTTGGTTCGTTACAGGAGCCTCCAATGGGATGGGTTTTGAAATAACAAAAGCAGCTTTGGAAAGCGGTGAGAAAGTCATTGCAACCTCTCGAAACACGGATATACTTTTAGAAAAAATTGTAGATCACAAGGATAATTTGTTTCCTGTAGAATTGGACATCACCAGTGAAAAGGATATACAAAATGCTATTTCCAATGGCATTGAAAAATTTGGACGAATAGACGTTGTAGTCAATAACGCAGGCTACAACCTTTTGGGAAATATTGAGGAACTAAGCGATTCTGAGTTTAGGAAAACAATGGATGTAAATGTTTTTGCAATGGCCCATATCATCAGAAATGTTCTTCCAACCATGCGCCAACAAAAGTCTGGGCATATTATCAACACGGCATCAATGATGGGCTATATGAGTTATCCTGGAAATGGGAGCTATAGTGCCTCTAAATATGCGGTTATTGGACTATCGGAAGCGCTGGCCCAAGAAGTGGCTCATTTTGGCATAAAAGTGACGATTCTTGCACCTGGAACATTTCGCACCAATTTTATGAGCGAGAAAACCCTCAATGTTGCACAAAACAAAATTGACACCTATAATCTAGATAAACAGATTGAACAGTTTACGGGATTTGATGGCCAACAATTGGGCAATCCCAAAAAATTGGCGGAAGTGTTGCTTAAGATTACCAGAATGTCCAATCCACCTTTGCATCTTCCCTTGGGTTCTGATAGCTACAATGCTATACTGGAAGTCCGTAGAAAGGAAAGGGAGGAAATGGAACAATGGAAAGACTTATCTTTATCCACTGATTTTAAATAATCTAGGTGTGAAAAAAGCTGCTCCGCATAAAATTGAGTCAATTTCCGAACTCCATAGTTTATTTGGCCTGCCAAAGCCCGATCATCCTTTGATAAGTGTGATTGATTTTGAATTGCTGAAGTTTGATGACAATACAATTTGGAGCAACTTTTTCTACGATTTTTATTGTGTGGCCTGTAAAAAAGGAGCTTCGGGAAAATTCAAGTACGGACAAGGGACTTATGATTTCGATGAGGGCGTCATGAGTTTTACCAAACCTGGTCAAATTTTTTCGGTTACGAATCCTACGGATGACCCAGTGTCGGGTTATATGCTCATCTTCAAACCCGAGCTCATTCGGCATTATGAATTGGGCAAGGTCATTGGAAATTATGGGTTCTTCTCGTATTCCACTGCCGAGGCCTTGCATCTTTCGGAAAAAGAGGATAAGATAATGATGAACCTTATGCATCAAATGCAGGATGAGCTCAAAAACAATATTGATCATTATAGCCAGGATTTGATCGTTTCCCATATTGATCTGCTTCTCCATTATGCAAAGCGTTTTCACAATCGGCAGTTTCTGACACGAAGTGCCATCAATAATGATTTAGTGGCCAAGATGGAAGAATTGATTGATACCTATCTAAAAAGTGACGCTGCACTTTCGGGTCTGCCCACAGTTAATTTTTTTGCTGAAAAGCTTAACGTATCCCCTGATTATTTGAGTGATCTGTTGAGAAACGTTACAGGTAAAAATGCGCAGACACATATCCAAGAATCCATAATTGACAGAGCTAAGGAACTGCTTTCAACTTCCGATTTAAGCATTAAGGAAATAGCTTATGACCTTGGCTTTGAGCGACCCCAATCGTTCAGTACCATGTTCAAAAAAAAGACGCAACAAACGCCGCTGCAATACAGGGCGTCGTTCAATTGAAAAAAATACCAGTACTGGAGAAAAAGTTGATGCCTCAATATACTTTAGAACCTCAATGTTAACCCCAATCCATATTCCTTTCCATTGTAAAAGGGCATTACAATTCCTGTCGTTTTTTCCTTGTCCTTGAAAATTGTTTTTTTGATGAAAGGATGCAACCAATACGCAATTTTGGTACTTAAAATTCCGATTCCCGCGCCAGCGGCAATATCGGTCAGCCAATGCTTTTCGTTGTGCAATCTGAACAAACCAGTGCCCGCAGCGACCACATAGCCGGCAACTCCGTACCAAACCGATATATCCTTGTATTCTTGATACAAAAACTCCGCACCCATAAAAGCCGTGGCCGTATGCCCTGAGGGAAAGGAGGTGGAGGAGGAGCCATCCGGTCTGGTAACCCTAGTGGTTTTTTTTAGGATGTTTACAGATCCTCCCATAAGGAGATATGCCGTTCCCAAAACAATGGTCCTATCCTTAAAATTATGTTTTCCTTGTATGCCCATCGCATTTAAGGCATATACAGATACAAACGGACTGTACTGGGAGAAATCGTCTATATTGAATTTCTTATCATCATGCTCCCTAAATTCATTTTTTGTTCTGTTATCAATATCCTTTAAAGTAGGACTCTCTTGTCCAATAACCCCATATCCGATGAAAACAGATGGAATGATGAGGGATTTGTAATTGAATGCATTGGGTTTCTTGTTTAATGCTGAGTCAATCAAAGTGTTTTGCCCGTGAAGCATTGCAGTTGTTGAGTCAATGAAAGCGTTTTGTCTGGAGATCTTAAAATTTGTTGAGTCCGTTGACACGTTTTGTCCTTGAACCATTAAAACGGACAGGAATAGCATGAATACAAGTATTTTACGCATTTTAGTTTATTTTTAAGTAATCTTTCCCCATAGGCACTAAAATTTGTAGGTTAAACCTATGGTAAGGGTGTTCTCAATAAATCCTGAAGTAATTCCCAACTTCTTTTTCTTATCATACCGTTTGGTGAACAAATAACCCATACCAATTCCTATTGCGGCACCCGCCACCACATCCACGGCATCGTGCTTGTTTGCTTCGATTCTGGTATACCCAACATACCCTGCCAGGAGATAGGCTGGAATCCCATATTCCCAACCGTATCTTTTTTGCACAAATGCTGCACTTGTAAAGGCAACAGATGTATGGCCAGAGGGAAAACTATTGTTATTTTCACCGTTCGGACGCTCTTTGTTTATGGCCAGCTTTAAACCATAGGTTACTGCAAGGGTACCTGCCAAGGCTTTGGAAAATTGATAGGTTCCTTTTTGACCATCTTGCCAAATGAAAGTGGAACCCATGGCCATGGCCGGCATGGTAAAAAGCAAAATATCACCTGCCGTTTTTTGGGCATTTTGGGATGAGGTCAGAGGCTCCATCTGCCCATAGGTTAGAAATGCACTCAAAAATAGAAGTGCGCCCATGGCCCTAAAACCGTACATGCTATTTTGTAAAATCGTGTTGTCCATTCGTTTTAAGTTGAAATATTTGGATAGAGTGTATTTTCAACAATGACTATCAACTCATTGATTTTCAATCTATCGGTTTGTATGGCGACACTGCCCTCGTTGTAGGGCTTGTATTTTTCTATTTCGGTAACGGAGAATAAACCAATGGTAGGGGTAAGGGACGAGCTAGCGAGATGCATCACCCCGCTATCGGGTCCAATGAAGACATCCGTATTTGCAATAATGGCCGCTAATTCCCTTACATCGTCAGTAAAGAAAACGGGGACGTTGAACTTGATTCTTGAGCTATTTTCCTTTGGAAGTATTTCAATGATGTTTGCATCAGGAAAGGCTTTTAGTAAATGTTGGTATAGATCGAGCCACCATTTTTCTGTCCCAGTGGTATGGGGGTATAAGCATATGGTCGGTTGTGGGTTCTGCACGATGTCATACACCAAACTGCCGCCATGTATCAGTTCATCGTTCGCAAGTCTCAGGTCCAAGTTGGGCGGTAGCCCATCATTTGCCTTTATTCCCAGAATGGGCAAAAAATCCCTCAAGGAGTGAATCACTTGCTTCGCGATATGCCTTTCTTTTTTATCCGCTTCGTCATCGCCCACCAACTTGAACCTTGCCTGTGAAATGCTTGTAAACAACCTACCGGAAGATGATTCCATGACGGCGTTTATGGCCAAATCATATTTAATGTTTCTAAAGCGTTTAAACGTACTTATGTATTTCGTTGGGTTTTTGAAAGGATTCCGTGGAAGTTCAATAACCTGATTGACGTTGTCATAATTTTGAAACAGTTGAATTGCACAGGATTGGTTGACCAGCAGATCAATTTTGCTATTTGGAAATGTTGATTCCAATTCCTGGACCAAAGGTTGAAGCAACAACAAGCTTCCTAACCTGTGATTCGGTCTACAGACTAGAATCTTTTTTATGGCATCATTGGTACCGACGGCTTCACCTATCTTGTTTGTAAAACAACCCGCAAGATGACTGAATGCTTTCCTCGTTATTTCGATGATGAATTTTTTCGGATACATTTTTAAAATTTTGGTATTGCGCTTGCTGGGAATCCATCGGAATCCCTCTTAACTTCGAGCATATCGGTCTGCGGAAAGTGGCTGGAAAATTAAGGTGGTTCGGGATACGTGTACAATCATCAAAAGCTCCAAACAGGCATTTTGTCCCATAGAACCACCTTATATCCTATGGCAGTTCTATCGTATATGAGGTCGTATCAAATTCGCCCAACCTAAAAAAGCCCAATACCTCTTCGTTGGGATCGTTGACATTGGTGCAGTTTCCCTTTAACTGAACCGGGGTAGTTGGAAAAGGTCCGTTTTCATCACTTCCCGATTGTTGGATGAATATGTTCAAATAGTCATAATAGCGTTGTGAGATACCGTACAGATTAATATCCACAGTAGCTCCGGCAACATAGTTTTCATTATCGTTCTCAATGAAATTTTCGTTGCCATCCGTAAATTCATCGTTAATGACGGCGAGTGACGGTATGGGTAGATTGGACGGAATAAATTCACCCAAATAATAATTTTCAACAGCTTCGGGGTCGTCAAAGAAGACTTGAAGCTGAATTTCCGCGTCATCAGCTGACCCTTCAAGGCTTTGCTCAATTCGATTGATTTCCGGCGCCGCGATCAAGGTTTCGGTTGCAGTGTAGGTGTTTCCGTTGTAAAGGATTTCCAAAGTGTAGGATGCATTCAATTCGGGTACAAAGTCGGTTGCCCTGTAACTCCCATTGTTCTGGTCGGCAAACACCACCATTGACCCATCGTTTTCCTTGGTTACCGTTACTGTTGCACCCGTAACAGGAACATCGGGGTCCTTATCAAAATAAGCAGTTGATTCCCTGAGATAAATGGTCTGTGTTGCTCCCGGGGTATCTTTTTCCCATTTAATGGACGCATCGACCACCAATCGTGCGCCGGCATTGGGGACATTGACATCTATGACATCGGTACACGAGTTCAGTGATCCCATTAATAATATGAGGAGTGCCCCCAATAGGTTGTATCTAGATATTTTCTTCATCATTTTAAAATTTAAAGTTGTAGGTTACTGAAGGGACAATGCCGAATATGGCAGTACGTGTCGCTTCATTTACGCCCGTCTCTTGATTTTGGCCAAAAGAAATGGAGGCTGCGTTCATTCGGTTATAAGCGTTGTAAATGCCAAATACCCATTCGCCTTGCCATTTTCTATCTTTGTTTTTTCGAGGTGTCAGGGTTGCCGATAGGTCCAATCGGTGATAGGCCGGCAATCGGTCCGCATTCCTTTCGGAATACGTCGCTACGGATAATCCATTATATATGAACTGTCCGTTGGGATAGGTAACAGGTCGCCCTGTCTGGAATACCATATTGGCCCCAAATCGCCATTTTTCGTTGAGTTTGTAACTTCCGGTAAACGAAAAGTCATGGGTCCTGTTCCAGTTCGAGTTGTACCATTTTCCGTTGTTGATGCCCAATCCGCCCGCTGCTCCACCTGGAGTTCGCTGTTGTGATTTCGACAAGGTATATGCCACCCAACCTGTAAAATCGCCTTTGTTCTTTCGTACCAAAAGCTCCAAGCCATAAGCACGGGCCTCACCGGTCAAGATTTCGGTCTCAATGGTGTTTTGGGCTATCAGTTCTGCGCCATTGATATAATCCACCCGATTGTCGATGGTTTTGTAATAGGCTTCGGCTTCAATGGAAAACATATTTTCCCTGAAATTTCTGAAGTAGCCCACAGCATATTGGTCCGCAATCTGGGGTTCGATAAACTTTCCGCTGGGTGCCCAAACATCCAATGGCGTGGCCGAGGTGGTGTTCGAAATCAAATGCAGGTATTGTGCCATTCGGTTATAGCTTGCTTTGAAAGAAGACTTCTCATTAAGCTGATAGGAAAGGGCAAACCGAGGTTCCAAATTATTGAATGTAGTTATGCTTTTTCCCTTACCGTAATCAGTGCTGGAAATTGGATTGGCGCGCTCATAAATGCCCAATTCTTCGTTGTAGACCACGGGTAGATTATTGGCGTAATTGTTTAAGGTCTGCTCCCCCAATCGATTGAAGTAACTGAATCGTAAGCCATATTGCGCGGTGAGCCTATCCGAAATTTTATGTTCCAAACCTGCATATGCTCCGGCTTCCAAAGCAAATTTATTGTCCAATTTCTCTGGATTGACACCCGATTCAGCATTTAACGGGTTGAGTTTACCAGGATTGAAGTTGTAATAGATACCATTCACCCCAAAATCAAACTTGAATTTATCGCTGGCATAATACCCCAGGTCATAGCGTACATTATAATTGCTGATATCCGAGGCCCAGTCGATTCCTTCAATGGGAATTTCCAAGTTGTAATTATATCGACTGTATATTAAGGATGTATTAGAGAATAACTTGTTGTTGAAAATATGGTTCCATCGCAAGTTTCCGGAGAGGTTTCCGTAGGAATTCGTGAAAAATCCCGCTAGGTTGAAATTGTCATTGCCCAGATAACCGGATAGGTATAGTCTGTTCCTTTCATCAATTTCATAATTTGTTTTCAGGTTTAGATCGTAGAATCCGGCCCTACTGTCTTCACCTGCCAAGGCCAAGAATATATTGGCATAGGCGGCTCTACCGGCCATTAGAAAAGAACCTTTGTCCTTGAACATGGGTCCTTCGGCCGCCAAACGGCTGGAAATGGCGCCAATACCGCCAGTGAGTTCAAACTCCTTACTGTTTCCGTCCTTTTGACGGATATCCAGTACTGAAGAGGCCCTTCCTCCGAAACGTGCAGGTATGCCGCCTTTATAAAGCTTTACATCTTTGATGGCATCGGCATTGAAGACCGAGAAAAAACCAAATAAATGGGAGGCGTTATAAATGATCGCTTCATCCAGAAGAATTAGGTTTTGGTCCTCTGCACCACCGCGTACATTGAAGCCCGATGCACCTTCTCCCGCATTGGTGACACCGGGCAACAATTGAATGGATTTGATCAAATCCACCTCACCAAGAACAACCGGTATCTGTTTGATCTCGTTGGTCGAGAGTTTGGCCACACTCATTTGTGGGGTCTGAAGGTCTACTTTCTTTGATTCTTCAGCAGTGATGACCACTTCATCCAATTGAGCGGCATCCTCGTTGAGCTCAATATCGAGCTTTTGGTCTTCGCTTAGGTTGATATCCCTTTCAAACGTTGTAAATCCCAAATAGGAAATGGTCAAGGTATAAGTGCCTTCCGGTGCTGTAATGGAATAAAAACCATATTCGTTGGTCGTGCTACCAATGGAAGTGCCCTGTAAAAGGACGGTTGCCCCCAGGAGGGTTTCACCATTGGCCATATCCTTGACCACACCACTAATGGTATATTTGGTCTGTGCAAAAAAGAATATTGGACACAACAGTATCACCAGAAATAAGGTCTGCCTTTTTTTGGACCAAAAGGGTTTTAATCGCTTTGTTTTTGTCATAATTATTAGAAGTTTTTTGATTACGGTTTTTATTCAACCGGGGTAAAATTAGACCTACATCCAAGGCGGTTAAAATGAAGTAGGTATTGAATCCGCTTTCAGTACCTGTTTGTAGTCAAAATGATTTTAATTGACTGATTGTTAAATAATTGAATACTGTGGATTGTGTGCTTTCAAAAGGTTCTAAATGCGTTTTTCGCACTTTGAAAGACGTCAACCCTGACATTTGGGGCTATTTTTTTTGTTTTTGGAGTTGTGGGTTCAAGTTTTGGCTTAAAACCCATGGTAATGCAAAAAAACCGTTGCAGATTGTGCATTACTATTTGAGGCTATCGATTCCAAATAGTCCTCATAAATGCTGCTATAATATCAATATTTGGCAATTGTATTTAAGGAAACAATCCGATTTTACAATAGAAAAGTAAAGGCTTCTTTAATTTTTAAGAGGTTTTCAGAAAGCGGATTTGGAACTTGATTCTTCTATTAAGAATAGGGGAAAGGTAAGGTCTAAACTACTGAACTACTGAAGGTAATGTCTTTTTAAACTCACTCGGAGTAACTCCGTATATTTTTTTAAAGGTAGTATTGAAAGAGGACTTGGATTTGAAACCCACTTCGTTGGCAATCCCCATGATGGAATAATTCTTGAACTTTTCATCCTTGAGACATTCCACAAATTCTTCGGCCCTGTACTTGTTCATGTAGTCCTGAAAATTGGATTTTAAGTACACGTTCAGGACTTCAGATAGGTACTGTCTTGGAATACCCATTTTTTGAGCTACTTGGTTGACCGTAATGTTGCTGTTGGTAAAAAGCTTCTCTTTGTCCATGAGCTTCAGAAACTCCTTTTTATATGCCTCTGCTTTGGATTTACTGAGACTTGAAGTTTTATAGGCCTTGATATCGGCCTTTGGTAGCACGGATGTAGGGGACACGACCAACTTAAATAGTATCATATAGAGAAGTACTGCAGATATTCCAATAATGCCATAACTTTCGAAGAAGGAAAAATTATCGTGGCTGCTTGTTACAATAAATGAAACTTCGTCTATTAAGTTCAGAAAAGCATAGGGCACTATAAAAAGGAGCATCCACCTTTCCTTTTTATTCTTGATGATAGTATAGATGGTATACCCTAAATAAACCAATAGTGTTACGCCTGCCAAAATTTCTCCTATCATTAACCATATGTTCTCACCTAAGCCGTTAAGGTCATCTAAGATTTGGAGCGTGATAAAGAACACATATGGTATAAAATAAAGAAAATCCTTAGGTTGAAATCTGTCTTTTTGGGAATTGTGATACTTTATAAGTAAAAAGAAGAGAGTAATGATCAATGGGGATTGGAAGAAGTACCAATTGGCATTGGGAAAAAACAGGTTGAAATCATCATCTCCAACAATGTTCAAAAGCATTGCGATAATGGATCCAAGAAGCAGTAAGAAATTTACCCGCTTGTAGCTTTCTTGTTTGACCAGCAGAACACTTAGAAGAAACAAGCCCTGGATAAGGGCGATTATTTGAATTATTTCCAGCATAAATAATGGGGTACTTTCTTCGAATAGGCTAAAATAATTCAATAAAAAACGAAAATCGATTGAAAATTTATAAAAGAATGCCAAAATTTAACATTCTGCGATAAGTCTGATCGTCAATCAATTTTCTTGAACTATTGTACAGATTTTAAGATTCGTACTGTCCAAGTTTCCATAAAAGAAAAAGGCCCGCCCTTAATTGAACGGACCTCTGACTGGCTAACTCAAGCTTCTTTTAATAGTTAAATAAAAACCTTATAATCCTAGTTTAGATATCCACTTGTTCTATTGGAAATCTATTTATAAGAAAGGGGCCTATAGCGAAAACCCTTATTACATTGTTGGTTAAAATTATTTAGGACCTGACATTTCACTGTTACCGGGAAACATTGACTCTTATAAGGTATGGTCCAATACATCGATAACAATTTGAACTCAATAACTTTTGGTTACCCTTAATTATCTATTTTAAAAATCTCTGTAGTCTCCGGACAGATATTTGTTTGCCTTTCCTTCTTGGAACTGTGCCGTTTCGGCGTCCCAATGCAAGGTTTCCCCTGGGAATCGTCCTGCAATGGTCCCTAAAAGAATAGTTTCGGTCAATCTGGCGGCATAATCAAATGGCGCTGTTGTTTCTCCCTTGCCCAAACAAGCGTCCACGAATTGGTGATAGTGCTTGGGCCCTTCGGTGCCATAATTTCTTATTGGCTCGCCCAGACCGTGCTCTTCGGACACCTTGGCGATCTCCTTGGAGATGTCCACATATTTGCCACGGACGATCTTTTTGGGCAACTGCATAAAGTGGGGCAGCAACAAGCGTCCCTTCGTGCCTACGAACATGGCGCCCTGTTCCGGCAGTTCGTTCTCGCCCGCAACCCCGGCGTCCAGGGAAATATTGGTTTCGCCACTTTTCTTGGAGGTATCTTTGTCCTTTTTCATTTCCATGCCCGGCAACAAAAGGTCTTCGTGCATTTCTGGTGCTCCGGGGCCATCATACCAAACCCATTTCAGGGATTTTCCGGTGTATTCGGTTCCTGGAAACTCGTAGGTTACGGTATTCTTTTCCGGAAAACCGAATCCGTTGGTCGGTCTACATTCCGTTTTAATGGTTC
>Ga0208449_1000461_pt1 | contig 28147 bp, 41 predicted proteins | sample MalvireepMed_s17_FD_184247 | JGI IMG/M metagenome (GOLD analysis project Ga0208449, IMG submission 184247) | Marine viral communities from the Global Malaspina Expedition - Malaspina viral metaG DeepMed_s17 (SPAdes) (version 2) | ecosystem: Environmental > Aquatic > Marine > Oceanic | place...
GACAGGAACTGTTAATCAGCAGCCAAGCCTTGAAAAAGGAAGGTCCAACGATCATCCCGAAAGGGAGTACACTTTAAGCAAAGTGGAAGCGGAGGAAACCCGAAAGGGTTGTGATATGATCTGATCTGCACAGTCGAATGTGCAGCTGCTTAAAAGCGGGGTAGAATTTGCGAAGCTACCTGAACACAATGAAAGACGAGAAGTTTCGAGGTGTCAACGCTCCAATACCGGTGTATTACACTCGTCCTCAAGGACGATCTGCAACTTTTGCCACTGCGCAATCGGCTGCAAGTGCTTCTAAGATCGGTGAATTTCTATTAACCCGAAAAGCAAACTATGGAGTAGCCACAATTAGTGGTGAGGCCGTGGCAGCTAGTGAGGGTGATAGGTATAGTTTCCTTAAAAGTTAGGGCGATTATATAGCAATATATAATATGAACTTCGTGAATTGCTGGAAAAGCAAGATCTGCCAATCAGCAGCCAAGCCCTTAAGGAGGGAAGGTCCAGAGACTATCCGAAAGGAGTACAGCCAAGTGGCTGGAAGCGCGAGGCAACCCATGTGGTTGAAGATATAGTCCGATCTGTACAGTTGAATGTACAGCTGCTTAATTGCGGTCCAGAATTAACGAATCTGGATGAACATAATGTAACGCTATGACCACCGAAATTGACGGTGTGATGAGAAGTGTAGGAGATTCAATTTCAAGAAACCTTTTCCGTGACGGTTCCGGTGCAATTGGAAGAGTGAATAATGGTTCTTTTTCAACAACTGCACTTGACCTGGTAACAGACATGGACAGTCTTAATTTTGAAGTCGGAATGGTTCTGCAAGTATCTGGAACCAAGTCTGGCGGATCTGTTAGGTCTGGTACATTAACTGTTTCTGCAGTCAACCGTGGCGCAGCATCAAACCAGATTACCATGAGTGGTAATTTAAGTGGATGGTCCTCAGTTGCACAAAATGATTATATTTACCAAAGTGGTGATTATGATGGTGCGCTGACCGGACTTGAAGGATGGCTGCCAGCAACGGCACCGTCTTCAACTGCGTTCTTTGGTCAGGACCGTACTGCAGATATTTCCCGCCTCTCAGGACAACGCTATGACGGCAGCAGCGGTACGATTTTGGAAGCACTCATTGAAGGAAGTGCTCTTGCAGCCAGGGAAGGAGGTTCCCCATCGCATATGTTCTGCAGTTTCGCTGATTTCGTGAGCATTGAAAAAGCCATGAACAGTCAAGTCCAGCGGGAAGTCAAACAGAGTGATTCCGTTTCCGGTTATCGGTCCCTGGAATTTTATGCACCTCACGGTGTCGTAAAAATTGTTCCAGATAAAGACTGTCCTGGAGGAACTGCTTATATGCTTCAGATGGACACTTTTTCGCTTATGAGTATCGGATCTTGCGTACAGCTCACTGAGCTTGACGGAAACCGTGTTCTGAGACAGTCTGCAGACGATGGCATCGAGGTGCGTGTTCACTCGTACTCTCAGCTGGCGTGTACTGCTCCTGGCAAAAACTGCGTTGTAACCTTACCATAAACGAAAGGGGGCAATATGGCAGAAAAAATCTTCTTTGATATGCAGGCGTTAAATCCTCATGTCAAAATTGTTTGCGGATCATTTAAGCCAAACGGCACCAGTGCAGTAGATAACACTGCAAATACTGGTGCAGGATGGACTGTAGCCAGAGGGGGTGTGGGAATATTCACAGTCACTTTGGGTGACACATATCCAGGCGTTTTATCAGCAACGTGTTCCGTAGCTCTGAATGCAGTTGCAGATACAAAGGTCCAGTTTGGGGCAATTGATGTTGCATCAGCTAAAACAGTTGTGATTAATGTAATCACTACTGCAAGTGCAGCTGACATTGCAGCAAACGCAAATAACCGTATTCACTTTTGTTTAGTCCTACGCAACACTGATATGACCAAATAAGGAGGTTAATATGATGAGTGGAGGAAAAGACGCAGCCATGATTATTTTGGGAAAGGGTAAGAGTAAAAGAAACTCTGAACCTGATGAAATGATGGATGAAGAAGATGAATACGAAGATGAAGAAATGGAGGAGTATTCCGATGAACAGTATGAAATGGCAGATGAACTAATTTCCGCTGTAAAAGGTGGGAACAGTGAAGCTGTCCTGGATGCTATTCACGGAATATACAATAGCTATTGAAGGTAGAGTAATGGCTGATATTGTAAGTTTAAGTGAGCTGCGCCTGTTATCGCAGCAACGTGCAGACATGGAAAATTCGCAATTCATCACAGATGATGAGTGGCGCAGGATGTTAAACAGAAGTTATGCAGAGCTGTATGATCTGATAGTAACATCAGCAAACAGTGAAGATTACTTCTTAAAGTCCGGTACAATTTCTTTGGTCAGTGGGACTTCAACTTATGATCTTCCAACAGATTTCTACAAAAGTCGCGGGGTGGACCTCAATACCGGTGGTAGTGTGGTCCCCCTAAGACGATACAATTTTAGTGAGCGCAATGTGGGAGGACTATATGCAACTGCATCCGATATGCGCTACCATATCCAATCAAATTCAATTGTTTTCAATCCAAAACCAAGCAGTGCAGATACAGTCACAATTTACTACATTGCTTCACCCAGGAAATTTTTAGAATACACAACAACTGCAATTGGCAGAGGATCAACTACCCAGTGGACCATTGGCACAAATACCTTTCAGGTAGGTGATTTATTAGATGGAGTTGGATTCCTGGCAGATGATTATAATGTATTGCAAACGGTTACTGCAGTGGCAGCAGCAACTATTAATACAGACCTAAATTCAACTGGTCTTGCAGATCCATCAGTATTTGGATCTATTGAATCGAGGTACGATTTCTACAGTGGATGGGATGAATATGTAATTGTGGCAACTGCGATGTCTGCACTCATTAAAGAGGAAGCAGATGTGTCTGCACTTTTTGCAGTAAAGCAGCAGATCCAGGATCGTATTATTGCAGTCTCAGAGATGAGGGATCTGGGTGAACCCACGACTGTAACAGATGTAAGTAATTACAATTCACTCTGGAACACGGCAACAGCATGAGTAGGATTTCATTTACTCAGCTGTCAACCGGATCACCGGCAACTGACCAGGTACAGGGTTACATTGCAACGGCCCTGAATCCGCTTTTTCAGCTGCCTTTTGCTTCTGGCAACCGTGTGCAGGACCAGGAGATAACAACTGCAGATACAGTTGTGGATCATGGACTTGAGCAAGCACCAGAGGGGTGGATTATTTTAAAGCAGAATGCAGCCCAGGTAATATATGAATCAGCAACAGTAAATGACTTTCCAGAAACTACAGTCATCCTGAAAGCAGGAGGAACTGTAACAGCAGATTTATTTTTTTTCTAAAAAAATACTATGGCAACAGCAGGGACAAACATCACATCACTGGCAAAACCGGCAGTTGGAGTAACAGTAGGTCCAACGTGGGCTACTGACCTCAACACAAGTATTGATGCAGTTGACAATCACGATCACAGCACTAATAAAGGAGTGAGAATAACACCAGCTGGATTTAATATTAATGCAGACCTGGAGTTTAACGAAAACAGTGCAACAGAATTAAAAAATGTCATTTTTGACAGCAGCGTTACAGCTGCCACAACAAGTTATTCACTTTACCAGGCAAGCGGAAATTTATATTGGCGGGATGGCAGTGGAACCGCAATACAAATTACATTGTCCGGTTCTGTTAATTCGGGAGCAGGTTCCATATCGGGGATGACCGGAACTGATGCAGGAGCATCATATGCAGATGGTTCCAAGACATTTAATTTCTTCACGGACAGTGGCAATGGAGACTATGGAAAAATGGCTCATGCAGACTTGCTGTTGTTCAAATACACAAATAATAATTCCACTGATACAGATTATGTAACTATTGCAGCCAATGCAAACGTAAGTGGTGCATCTGGAACAATATATGTACCATCAGAAAACGGTACTTTTCTTACTACTGCCACATCCTATGCAACAGCTGCAATCAATATTGCAACTTCTGCATCCAACTATCCAATCAATCTCAAACCACATGGAACTGGTCATGTTGTGATTGGTAATGGAGGTGCAACCGGTAAGCTCACTTCCAATGGTGCGTATGATCTTATCCTGGACACAAACTCAGGTAGTTCAAGTTCTAGCATTGCCATTGTAGATGCAGCAAATGGAGATATAAAATTTATTCCAAATGGTACTGGAAAAATTCTGGTAGGAAGTGGAAGTGCAGCTGGTGTAGTAACTTCCAGTGGTGCGCACGACATAACCGTAAGTACAAACAGTGGGACCAACAGCTCATATATCACCATTACAGACGGTGCAAATGGAAACATTAACCTGGTTAATAATGGTACTGGTGAGGTTGTAATCGGCAGCGGATCTGCTTCAGGTAAGATTACAACTTCAGGTGCGCATGATCTTGTGCTGGACACCAATGCAGGTTCTTCAAGTTCAAGCATAACAATCACAGATGCTGCCAATGGTGACATTACCCTTGCTTGCAATGGAAGTGGGGATATTGAGTGCAGCAGTGATGTTAAAACATCAACAAATAAAAAGATTTATTCAAAGGGAAACTGTGTTCAGACAAGTTTCCATTCGTCATTAGTTTTTGGATATTAAACGATTGATATTATTAACAATTTTGTAGGAGATCGAAAATGGCAATACCCACAGCAAGTGGAACGGAAATTTTAACAAGTGTATGGTTAGAGGATGTAGATGATACAGAACAATTAGCGATTACTGGCGTTGAGAATCATATATATACTGTACTTGGATTCACGATTTGTGAGTCAAGCAGTGCCACAAGAGAAATAAGTGTTTATCTGTATGGGAGAGATTCAGGTGAAAGTGCTGCAAATAATCAATATATAGCACTTTTGAGAGATTATTCAATGAAATCAAAGTCAACTTTCTCTTGGAATGATAGGTTCTCTTTTCATGGGTTTGGAAGTAATGGTGGAGCACAAAGTTTACGTTTTCAAGGAAGTGCTTCTTCAGCATTTGATATACAAGTAACTTATGTTGATCAAAACTGGACTTAAGGAGTTAGCATATGACAGGAATAATTAATTCGGCAGGATCTAGGTCTGGTGTCATCAGCACACATGAACTGGATTATGAAGAAGGTTTTCACACTGTGACTATTGCAACATCGTCAAGTGGCACAGTAGCTATTGATGCGAGTTCCGATCAATTATCTTATACTAAAATTGGCAGATTAGTTACGGTAACTGGGGGTTTTATTGTTGCTGCTACAGGAACAAGCTCACCAGTAGGTTATTTCAAAATTTCAATGCCATTCGCAACTGCAAATGAAACGGAATCATCAAGTCGAGCGTGTGGTTCTATCATTGTAGGGGATGGTGCAAGTGCTGACAGTTCAGAGTACGGTGCAGTCGGTTATCAAAACGAAGCTTGGTGTCGAGTTTATTTATGTGATCAGACGGGACTGGGAGCCGATTCAGCACAACAATTAGCGAGTGGTAGTGTTCATATTTTTTTAACTTTTAGCTATTTCACAGTATAAATAAACATGGCATTGACATTAGATAGAATAGAAGTAGTCACCGATTACAAACATCTCCAAATTAGAGAGATTACAGATACAGGTGGATACCATCGGAGAGTTATAGAATGTAATCAGACTCTTGCAGATGATGAACACCAAGAGATAAAGGACAAAGCAGAAGAGTTATGGACTGATGAAGTTAAGACTGCATGGACAACTTTTCAGGCAGAACAAGAATAGCAATAAATGAAAAAACTATCCCTGGATGAACAATTAAAAAAAGCAGACCAGGAACTGGAATCAATATCCACAACTATAAATGAATTAGCAACGCGCCAGCAGCGTTTAATCGGTTACAGACAATGCCTGGTTGACATGAAGGAAGGTAATGCCACTCCAAAAAACCCTGGTTCCAGTTGATATTGTTGCAGGATTGGACACAAAGAATGATCCAAAACTCACGCCTAAATTAACTGATCTGCAGAATGGCAGGTACACTGTTGGCAGCCAGATCTCAAAACGCCTGGGCTACACTGCACTTTCCCAGGATATTTCAGGTTCAACTGATATATTATCTTCTGGTGAGGGATTAACATCCTTTCAAGATGAACTACTGGAATTTTCTGGTTCAAAACTTTACAGTTATTCTGAATCAGTTGCACGCTGGATTGACAAAGGCGGGTTTCAGTCTGTAAAGATAGATTCTGATGATATAATCAGAAACACTTCTGAATGCAAAAACCAAGACAGTTGCGTTGCATCCGGCCTGCAACTTTTTGCCTGGGAACAATACTCAAGTGCAGGGGTTTTGGAGGGAATATTCGCCTCAGTTTTGGATTCAGTTTCTGGCGGTATGATCCAGGCTGCAACTTTGATTGATGCAACAGCAATTAATCCCAGGTGTGTACGTTTAGGCCCAAATCCCACCCTCTGTTACATCGACACTTCTGCATCTCCACATTTGCTGAAATGTGTCCAGGTGGATATTAATAATCCAGTTGCATTTAAAGCTGCAAATACAATTTCATCAGTAGTTAATGCTACAAATCCAGTTTATGACGTTGCAATTTATTCAGATAATGTAAATGTTGGCAACGGTATTTTTTGCTACAACAATTCAGGTGTAACGAGAATTGATGTTGGTTATCTGACAACAGAGGGTGTACTAGGTACACCAGGGTCTGGTTATCCTACGGTTGTAACAATTTTATCTACCAATGCCACTGACTGTATTGCAATTTGTGCAGATAAAGTTAACACAGCAGCAGCAGAAGAAGAAAGAATTTATGTTGGATATGCTTCAACAGGTTCATCAGCAGGGTTAAAAATTAAACGTCTTGAAAGTATATTGACGGTGGAAGCTACCCACACGGTTGAAGGAACTGCAACTTTAATTGATGGTGCATCAATGATGGTCACGCAGGCTGGAGATTTGCAGATAGTCTACACGCTCAATGCTACGAATACTTATGATCACCAGGTAAAAGGCGCACTTTATAATATAACAAGTGATTCTATGGGAGCAGCTGCAGTTATCAAGCGCAGTGTGGGGTTAGTCTCAAAACTATGGGAATATGACTCAGAAAAATATTTTATTGCAGTCCATGATTCTAGTCTGCAGCCAACTTATTTTGTAATCAATACAGATGGACTTATTTCTGCAAAAATTCTACCTGGAACTGCAGCTACACTTCCTGCCAAGTTTCTTGCTTCTGTAGATTCATCAGCAACTGGTATTTTCAAATATGGTGGTCTGGTCCGTACCAGGTTGACAAGTAAAAATAATGACCTGTATTCACTCACTGGTGTTTCAAATATCATGGTTGATTTTACATCAGTTGAAAGATTTGAATCTGCAGAATTAGGAGGTAATCTGCATATTGGAGGTGGATTTGTTTCAATGTATGATTCACAGCAGATTGTCGAACTGAATTACCATTTGTATCCAGAAAATATTAGTGCAGCAGTCAATAATTCTGCTGGATCTCTGGCAGCAGGTACTTATCTCTACCAGGTAATCTGGATCTGGACTGATGCCAAAGGACAGGACCATCGAAGCGCACCATCAGTGGCAGTTTCAGCTGCACCCTCTGGTGGATCTTCAACTGTAACACTCACAATACCTTCCCTGCGCCTGACTCAGAAAACAGATGTAATTTGTGAAATTTACAGAACCGTTACTACAGGCAGGCTATTTTTCAAGATTGGCACAGTGGCAAATAACACAGCAGCAGATTCGGTTTCTTTTGCAGATGCAGGTGCAATTTCTGATGCAAATTTAGTTGCAAAAGAGAGTCTATACACTAACGGTGGAATCATTGAAAACATACCACCACCTGCTTCATTGATACTGACACCATACAAAAACAGGCTTGTTTGTGTATCTTCTGAGAATCCCAAAAAACTGATATATTCAAAAAACAGAATACCTCTAGGTCCAGTGGAATTTTCAGATGTTTTCAGCATTGTTTTGAACAAGGCAACCAGGATTACAGCACTTTCTGAATTTGACCAGAAACTGATAATATTTGAACCAAACCAGATATTTTACATCACAGGTAACGGACCAAACAGTACCGGTGCGCAAAATGATTTCAGTGCAGCAAATTTGGTTACTGGAGATGTGGGATGCAGCAATACTAACAGTCTTGTTTTAATGCCGTTGGGTTTAATGTTCCAATCAAACAAGGGCATATATCTTTTAGACCGTTCTCTGCAGACTATTTATATTGGGGCCGAGGTGGAAGCATATAACTCTCTTACAATTACATCAGCAGAACTGATACAGAATGAAAACCAGATCCGTTACCTCACCAGTGATGGCAGATGTTTAGTTTACGATTATTTCTATGGGAAATGGTCAACCTGGACAAATCACGAAGGACAGGGAGGAACAATCTGGAACAGCAATGGGGATTACGTATATTTACGGACCGATGGGCGCATATTTCAGCAGTCAAGTTCCAGCTACAAGGATGATAACGATCCAATAGAAATGAGCCTGACCACTTCCTGGGTAAAAACCGGAGGTATCCAGGGATTCCAGAGAATACGCAGGGCATTGGTCCTGGGAGATTTCAAAAGCACCCACACCCTGCAGCTGGAAATTGGACACGATTACCAGGATTACTTCAATGAGCTGCACAAATTCAACTACATAACAGACCTGGAAATTATCGAGTATGGAGATTCTAGCCCATACGGTGATGAGGGTTATTTTGGAACAAATTCTGGTGTTGCAGATGGAGTCTACCAATTTCGTGCGCACTGCAAAAAACAGAAATGTCAGAGTGTGCGTTTCCGAATATCTGATACAGAAGAAGCAATTCCAGGTCAAGCCTATTCTATTTCTTCACTGATGCTTGAGGTGGGTGTCAGATCTAATTCTATGAAACTTCCACAGCAAAAACTAACATGATGAATCAAATGGGGGGCCAATCCCAATTCAGTGACGAAGATCTCAGAAAACTTGCAATACTTCTCCAGCAGATGCCTGCAAATGAAGGTCTGGCATCAGTCACTCAAAATGAAACACAGTTGATGAAGGATTATGGTGGTTCAGGTACGCCTTTGCCTGGAACAGAAGGACTTGGACCAGATGGTGGTCTGGTGCAGAGTTTTCAACCACCAGGTGGTGGTGCAACTTCAGAAGGTAGTGGGAGAGATGTTGGTGGAGGAAGTACAAGTGGTGGTTCAAGAGGTGGTGATTATGGACAATCTGGTGGCGCATCTACAGGAGGACATGGTTCACATGAGGGTGCAGCTCAACCAGGTTACACTGGCACTCAACATCCACAAGGACCAGGTCCACAAGGTTTCACAACTGGAGATTCAAGTATAACAGGGACAGGCCCAGGTCCAGGTGCTTCAGGTGGTGGTCAACCATTTTTCGACCCCCATCAGCTGGGACTGGTGGAGGATGAGGGTGAATTACAAGAAACCTTTGGAGGTGGAACAATAACTCACCCAGATGGAACTGTTGAATCGGGTGGAGTAATAATTCACCCAGATGGAACTGTTGAATCTGCTGGAGATGGAACAGGAGGTACAACAACAGCTGCAACAGTTGCAGTTGCACCTCCAACATACAAGGACAAAAACGGTAATGAGTATGATTCCCCAGATAAAGCAAATAAAGCAAATATAACGATTGATGCTAATATTGCTATAATTGAAGGTTTGGATCTAACAACAGATGAAAACTTTAAAAGTTGGATGTTAAATAATAAAGACAGCTACCCTGTTCCACCAAATTCTGCAGCATCACTGGAGGATGCATTTAACAATGCCAAACTCAAGGCAACTGATGCTGCTGCTGTAGAGTTGCCAAAAATGGTTGAGAACATGAATATTTATCTCAGCAAAAATGGCGCAGCTGTTCCGTATGATGAATGGGCTAAAACTTATCCAAAACCAGCAAATTTATCAGAAACTACTATGCGTACAATGTATGCAAAGGCAGTTTTCAAAGCTGAAAGAAAGGAAGCATTTACACTGACAACTGAAGAGCTGGAAAGTTGGATGAGACCACCTGTTGTGATTGCAACTGCAGACAACTTTGAAGAGTGGTGGGAAGGTAAAAAAGGTCAGTTTAAGGATGGAACTTTTGATGATAGAGCATTTGCAGAAGAAGCACACGCATCAGCAATTATAGGAGATGCAAAGAAAGTTACAGTTGGTTCGGTCTCAGAGGCAACTGCACCCACATTAGGGACCATTGATGCAGCAGATACTGTGACAGTGGGAACAACTGGAGATGTTTCTGACACAACAGTTGATGCAATTCAGGCAGTGACTGATGCAGACATGGATGTTATTTTTGCAGGAGGTGAAGGTGAGGATGCAACTGGAATTGATACTGCAGAAGCACTACTGATTAAAAGAGTAGAAGGCACTGCAGTAAGTCCAGCAGAGGTGCAGCTGAAGAGAAGTGTGGAGAATAACTTGAGGATGCTTTTGGGGGCCACGGTTGGAGCAGATGTAGATCCAGCCAAGGTAAGACAGCTCAGAAATATCTGGGCAGACATGACTCAGGAGGTGACAGGCAAAGCTGCAGAGATCCGTTCCCAGGAATCTATGGCAGCAGAAAAGGAATTGGTTGCACTCTACCAGGGCAAGTCCACAATGAAACTTCAAGTTAGGCTTGCAAACCTGGAAGTTGAAAAACAGACTGCATTTAAGAATGGTGAGCTTGAACTTGCTGGAAAATTGGCAAATCAGCAGACACGATTAACTGAGGTAATTACGCAAGCAAATATTGATAAAAGTCTCAGTGAAGCAGATCTGAAATCGAGAACAGATGCAATGATTGCACAGGGTACAATGGACCAGGCAACTACCCTTGCAAATCTGCAAGCGAAAAAAGATATTGCAATTGCACAGGGCAAAGCGGATGTGGCACTTTCCGTTGCAAATCTGCAGAAAAATATTTTACTTGCACAAACAAATGTGGAAGTTGCCGTTAAGCAGCGGGCTATGGACGATGCATTAGCAATGGTGGCCTACAAAGGAGAAATGGCATTAATGGGATTGGAAGTTGAGATAGATGTTGAAGAGATGAAGACAGACCTAACCAAGATGGGATTTGAACTCACAAGAGATCTTGCAGAACTGGATGCTGCAACTCAAATAGAGGTTGCAAGATTGGTCGGGGAATATAAAGCTGCAATTAATAGATCCAATAGAGATACACAACGTGAGGCATCTATACTGACTGCAATTGGAACTGCAATTGCTGCTTATGCAGCCTTTTCATCAGACATACGAGCAAAAACAAATATATCACCTGGATCTGGAGAAGTTGAGTCATTCCTGGATGCACTGAACAGTTACAAATATGAGTACAAAGATCCAAATGCACCTGGTTCTGATGCAGGAATGTTTGTTGGAGTAATGGCGCAGGATCTTGAAAAAACGCCTATGGGAGCATCATTTGTCCAGGATACACCCAGGGGTAAGATGGTGGACTACGGACACGGTCTGGCTGCAATCCTGGCTTCACAGGCAAATATTCATGATAGGCTCAAACATTTGGAGGAGGGTTAAGATGGAAATTACAGTACAACCTGGTGACACACTAACATCCATTGCAGCAGCAAATCCAGGGACAACTCCTGTTTCAATTGCAAATGCAAATGGCATTAAGAATATTAACGAAATTACTGTTGGTCAGGTACTCCAAATTCCAGATGTTGCACCAGAAGCAGTGATCCCTGGTGAAGAACCTGGTGAGGTTCCTGAAGCTGTAGAAGCAGAGTTGCTGGAAAAAGTATATTTTGATTCTGAAAAAAAAGGTCAGATGGAGGTGAATATATACGATAAAACAGGCGCACTTGTGACAGGTGGCTATTCTGCAGGCAAATTCACTGGTCCAGGTATTGATGTAAGCCTGGAAGGAGAGGGTGATTTAGATACAAAACCACGTAGTTTCATGCGTGAAACAATTACAGAAAAAGGCCCAGGCACATATAGTTTAGATTTAACTAAGGGTAGTGGTGAAGGTTTATTATCAGAAGCAGCTGAACTTTCAGGTGGAGTGACCAAAGTGGCAGGTTATGGTGAGCTTCCTTTAGGACAAGAACCAGTAGTAGCTGAAGCAAAGCCTATTATTGAAGAAGCAGCTATTCCAGAGGGTTCATTAGCTACTCCTGTAAGTGCCACAACTTTAGATAAAGTAGCACCACCAGGTAAAGACATACCACCAACTGAAGATGAGCTTGCCACATTAATTGCCAGTTTTACTCCAATGTCAACTAGTGGTAAGGAAGTTTATGAAGGTGTTATAACTGCTTTAAAGGGTATTGAGTTTGATAATACAGAAGATGCAAAAGTGTTATATCAACAACTCTCAGAAGATGCAGAAAAAGAAACTAAAATAATTGATGATTCAATTGCAGAAATTGCAGCAGAAAAGATGAAGCCCACTTTTGAGGGATGGAACAAATTTCTTGCAGTTTTAGGTGCAGCTATGGGGGCATACGGTTCAGCAATGACCGGAACTCCAAATTATGCATTGCAAATAATGAATCGAGCAATTGATGCAGACAGGGAACAGTTTCTTGCAAGTCAAGAGGTCCGTACCAAGTCATTACTTGAGCAACGGAAAGCTGTACTCCAAAGAAGATCTGATTTACTACAGTTAGGACTTAATGAAGCAGATAAAATGCTGAAAGTAGCACAAAATCAGCAAGACAAACAAATACAAATTGCTAATGTGCAAGGTGTTATAGATAAGATGGAGAATGATGCAATTAAAACTAAAAACGATCAAACATTACTCCTTATAGAAATTTTATCCAAAAAAGCAGCTGCAACATTATTAAGGGAAACAGCTCAAAAGAAAGATTCTCTTGAAAGAGAGATAGAACCAGTTACTTTAAAGGATGGTAAAGGAGAGTTGCACGAAATGCCTGCGTTTTTAGCAAAAACTAAAGAGGAAGGTGTAGCACTTAGAAAAACAAGCGGGTTTGGTTCCCAAATCCAAGATGTATTAAACAAGTTAGATGCCCTTGCTGATGAAAAAGGTGATTTACCATTATCTGCGATGGGACCAAAAGCTATTAGTGATACCAGGACAAAAGTTGCAGCCCTAGCAAATGAATTAATTATTAAACTTAAAGATTTCTATGGGATGGGTGCAAACTTTACTGTGTATGAGCAAGAACTGATACAAGCACTAACGCCTACTGATAAGTGGCTAGAAAAATGGGGTATGTGGAAAGTTAAATCTAATAATTTAAGAGACACAATTGTTAGAACACACAGAAGTATGGCAGCAGCTCAAGGTGCAAAATTTGCTCAAATGCCAAATGCTGCTAATAAAAAGAAACTAGGGCCAGGCATGAAAACAGGAGTGTCTAAATAAATGGCAAAACTTTACGATTACAGATTAGGTGCTGGTGTCCTGGTTGCAGATGAGCGTGTAGATGAACTTATCAGTAGCGGTAATTATTCATTCATAAAAGGTGACACAATCCATGTCACTGATGAATCCGGTCAAATATATAATGTACCTGCAGAAAATGCCCAGGAATCACTAAATCTTGGCTACACTTATGCACCAAAAGAGGTGGTGGATAAAGCCAGGATGCGCCAGGAAATTGAGGAATCACCCCTTACTTCTGCAGGTCTTGGATTAGCCAGGTCTTTAACTTTTGGACTTTCAGATGAACTTATATCTAAACAAAAAGGTGGCCTCACAAAAGAAGAAATACGCCTGCGCAGAGAAGTAAGTCCAATTGCCACCACCATTGGTGAAATTGGTGGATTAGTTACGCCTATGGGACTCACTGGGCTTGCATCCAGGGGTGCGCAGAAAGCTGCAACTGCATTACTGAAAAATACAGCAAGTGCAGCAGAACGTACCAAGAGACTTAAAACAACAGGTTCAGTATTAAATTCCAGGGTTGTAAAAGGTGCAGTGGGAGGTGCAGCAGAAGGCGCAGCCATTGGGACCATGTATGGCACTTCCAGCCAGCTGCTGGATGATCCAGAGAACTACCCCACCTTTTCAGATCATATCTATGCTGGTGCAGGATTTGGTTTGGTTGGAGGAGGGATTATCTCTGCAATTGGGGCTTCACTGAAAGGTGCAGGCGGGAAGTTTAAGAGGGAAGCACATAAAGCCTATTATCGTGCATTAGATCCAAAAAGAAAGGATACCAGGAGAGTTGGAGGAACTCAGGCAGCTATTAGGCTTGGTGAGAGAATAAAAGAGCTGGATGATAAAGGCATACTGAAAAACCTGGATGATGCAATTGAGCTGGAAGCAGAAATTAGTGAGACTCTGTTGCCTTTATATGGAGGAAAAATTGATGACTTAATTACTGAAGTTGAAAAAGCAATAAAAAAGTCTGGTCAATCTATGGATGATGTGCAATTTAACATCAAAAGAATTGCAGACCGGATGGAGAAGGATATTCTGACTGATGAGAAATCTTTTGGATTTAAAGGAATGCCCCAGGAAGATGCAATTGTTAATAAAATAAAACGTGCAAAAAAATCAATCCAGGCATTCCGTGACTTAACAAAAGGAAAAGAGACTTTAACTTTCAGGGAGTCGGAAAGATTGAAAACCTGGTATCAGAAAAACCTGGCAAATTACCAGAAGGAACCACTGGATTATGATTACTTCAATAGAATGGCATATATCATCCGTGATGAAAGTGAACTTGCCCTGGAAGCAATTAGTGCAAAGTTGTCAACAGTTAAAGGGTTTTCTCCACTGACATACCAGGAATTTCTGGAAGCAAAACAAATGTATGGATCACTAAAGCAGATCCGTGATGTAGCAGCAGAAGCGTCAGCAAGGCAAATGGTAAATGCCAGGTTCCCAATCACTTCCTACATTACTGCTGCACCATTAGCCGGTGGTGTGTTTGCAGGTGCTGAATCTGCACTTACAGGAGGACTAGGAGCAGCTGCCACTTTTGCAGGAACTGCACTGTTACGCAAATATGCAAAAGATAATGGTGAGTTGATCCTTGCCAGGACAATTGGCCGGTTATCAGATTATGGTGAGATGCTGAACTTTGCAGGCAAGTCCCAGGTGGCTATTGATAAATTTGTGCAGATCCTGGTAAGAGGAGGTGCAGCCACCACTATTAAAATAACGAACCCATTTCCAGACTCACCAAAAGGTACAGTAGAGAGGTACAAAAAACTAAAAGAAGATTTACAGGAAATAAACACAAACCCCCAAACATTATATACACGTTTAGATGCAATGTTGCCAGATGTTGAGGGAGATCAAACCATCAACCGTGAACTTGCCCAAACGATGGCCAACATTGTTGGGTTCCTCCAGGAGAAATTACCTGAAAACACTTCTGGAAGCCAGCTGCTGTTCAATAATAACCAAGTGCCACCAATGAACCAGATTCTAAAGTTCATGCGCTACGTGGACGTTCTGAATGATCCAAACAAGGTTCTGCAATTAGTTGTAGCTGGTCAACTGCTACCTGAACACATGGAGGCACTAAAAACAATATTTCCCAAACTTCACCAGGCACAGATAGAAGCACTTTTGGAAGGACTAACTGAGAAGGGGCTGCCACTGAAACTTAACCAGGCACAAAAACAAAGCCTGGGACGTTTCCTGAATACTGCAGCCAGCAGAATGTTTAGCACAGAATTTATCAAGAACACTCAGGGGGCATACGCGGAAGCCAGGGAGCAGCAGAGTAAAAACAAAGGCATGAATATGAAATTCCCAGACTACACAACAGCAGCTGGATCTGCCCAGGCATTATGAAATGGATCATCATCATGACCATTCAAGATCGTTATTTGGAGGGGGTGGAGATCCCCTGGAGAACAGAAAATTACTATTCTTTTGGGCCAGGTTTATAATTAGCATTGCGCAGGCAATCACCTTCATTTGTTTGATTTTGCTGTTATTCTACTCAGAAATACCCCAGGCCAGCAGGGACTTGGTGAATATTTTGATAGGAGCATTTGTGGGAGGTCTTAATTCTAGTCTAAGTTATTTCTTCAAAACATCAGATTTGGATAAAGATAAAAGATAAGGCTTAAATGGCTTTACAGAAAAAAAGAGTCATTGTGGATGATAATGGTAATAAAGCACAAACGGTATTCGAACATAACATTGTCAAAATTGGGACACCTGTTTTGGGAATACTCCTATTATCGATTGTCACGTGGCTTTTCCAGACGGTACTTGAAATTGATGAACAAATGCAAAAGCACAGTATTATGCTTGAACATCTTCACGAGGCAGAGGAACATTTTGGGGAACAAATGGAAGAAGTTGAAAAAACATTAACTGATCTCAGGATTAACGTAGGCCGCTTATCACATTGAGGTAATATGGAAGTAGCTTTGAAAGTTTTATTTGTTAGTACAGTAATTGCTGTCTCTGGGTTTTTCTTCTTGGCTATTTCTGGTTTACAGGCAAAACAAGGTCTTACTGACTACCAGGTTGGAGAATTAATAAAAGCAAATGAATTACACGCAAAGTTACTAGAAGACCAACGAATTTTGTTGACAGTCATAAGTGATAAACTTCATGCCCAATTTAACTGGTAAATTAATTATGCTGGCACTGGGGTTGTCATTATCTGCTTGCACAAGCTCAAATGGATTTGTGGGTAGTAACGAAATTGGCTATTGGGTTGATGGAAAACCCAGGAAGTGGTCAGTTTGGCAATGTGTGGAGTCATTAAAACCACACCGTAATAAAGAATGTAAATAGAATGTAAATAGGAGGAAAAAATGCCGTTTTTAATTCCAGTATTAACATCAACAATAACATCAATGATAACAGCACTTTGCACCCAAAAGGTCATTGAAAAAACATCCTTGCTTTTGCTTACCTATTTAAGCTCACGTACTACCAATACCGTTGATGATAAATTGGTGGCTATGCTCCAGGAAGCAATTGATGATAAGAATAAAAAAGCCTAAGTTTTGGATTTTAAAGCATTAGCTTTAATCCTAATCATTGTGGCACTTCTGGCTGCAATTATTTGGTTCACTCGCTGAGTGATCCGATGGGGATAACTAGGCGCAATTTTATTAAGTCAACATCTATAATTATAGTGGGGGGATTTATGGCAACAAAACATTTTACAGACCAGGAATTAATGTGCGGATGCGGATGCTTAGACTGTTATATGCAGCTGGATTTTATGGAAACCTTGGAGAAGATAAGAGTGGAGATGAACAGACCACTAAAATTGTCGAGTGCAAAACGCTGCTCTTCACACAACCAGGCCGTAAGTTCAACTGGTCCTAATGGGCCACATTGTGACCACGGAGACGGTGGACAGGCTTGTGATATTTTGATTTCGGGGGCCGATGCTCTAAGGCTTGTGGAGGTTGCCAAGAAGTATGGTATGACAGGAATTGGGGTGAAGCAGAATGGTCCTGCAGGCAAGAGATTCATCCATCTGGATAACCTGGGAAGCAACTACACTAAACTGACCGGAGGACCACGGCCCTGGTTGTGGAGTTATGCTTGAATGTCTGTACAAATGTCTGTACAATAAGGGGTGTCTGTACGTGTCTGTACAATGTTTTATGGGTTAAGTCACTGATATTGTTAGAAGGTGCGGGATTCATAACCCAGAGGGCGGGAGTTCAAATCTCCCCCCTGCTACCAGTAGTAGCAAGGGATTTGGAGTTTGAGGCTTTTTAGAAAAGGGCAATGTCTGTACAATGTCTGTACAAATTAACCATTTCCGTAAAGCACCTCATTAAGAACAGCTGTTGATTTCCTGGTTTGTTTCGGACACAAATGGGAGTATCTTTCCAGGGATTGAAGAGACTCATGCCCACCATGTGCTTTCATGGTCCACTCATCCACACCATTTTGTGCAAGGTATGAAAGACAGGTGTGGCGAAAATCATGCCAGTGAAACGATTCTGAGAACGATACAGAACCTTCTGCTTTTGCTTTTTCAGTTGCACGTTTTACTGCAGTCCTAAATGCGGTCCGTGGATTCTTTGGAAAGATAAGTTTGCTGGTGGATTCCAGTTTTCTTTCCAGTAGCATCATTCGTAATTTAGGCAAATTCTCAATATCCAAAACTCTACCCTTAGAACCATTCTTTAATCCATTTCTAAGCTGGTTTTTTTCATGGATTAGTTTAGTCTTACCCTTGACAATTTCTTTTCCACTAAAGACCGATCTGGCAAGAACCTTATTGAATAGAATTACGTTTTGGTCCTTGTCAAAACAATCCCAGGTCAACCCCTGCATTTCAGACCACCGGCATCCAGCTGCAAGTAAGAAATCACAAACATCTTCCAGGTCATCTGAGGTGGATAGTTTGATTTGCTCTTTAAGTCTTTTCAGCTCATCTGGTGAAAGATAACGGTTGCGCTCATTATCCAGATCCATTGCTTCAACATCTTTTGATACATCATTAGTTACCCAGGCAGGCCGAACTCTAAATTTTTTGTTTTTGCCTGCTCCAAATCGAAACGCTGACTTTAAACATTGAACACGGTTATTAATTGATGATGCAGCCAATTCTTTATTAATCAGCTTATCTTTAACATCCTCAATATGGTCTGCAGTAATTTCGTTCAATGTAAGATGACCGATTTCCGGTTCCCAAATTTCACGCAAATCCTTCTCATAGCGTTCAGAGTTTTTTAATGATGGCAGCACCGTATCAACATACTTATTAATGAGTTGTGCCACGGTACGTTCACCAGGCTTCACTATAACTGCTTTCCCATCTTCCTTATTATCCAACTCTGCAATCTTTTCATTGCGCTTTCCGTGGATTTTCCCAAACTGGTCATTGTCTGGCAGATCACTGACCAGGCACAAAAATGGGCGCAACGGTCTTCCAATACTTTGCGGAATTATTGCACGCACCTGGACACGATTTGTAGGCAGCTTCGGTATGTCTTTTACATTGTATTTCCTGGTATCAACTGGCAGGAGCATAAAATCACCACCCAGTGCTTTATTGCCAGGGAATTTTTTTAAGTCTTTTAGATTAATACTCATTTTTCTCTCCATTAGATTGTGGAAAAATGTATTCTCCATTATATTCAGGAATCAACTCATCAAATGCTCCTTCAGCAATTGTATTCCCATTCTCCTTATACATATCAATAATGTTTTGTTTCAACTCCTCCTCAGTTTTTCCTCTATTCCAGGAAAAATCCATTAACCATTCAATCCTTCTTTTTAATTTTACTTGAGTTTCTTTTGCCAATTTCTTTTCTACAGCATCTTTTAATTTTGCATTTGGCATATCTATTATTATTTTACTCATTTTCTTCTCCTTTAGTTAAAATTATAAACAATATCAATTATTTCGGGGGGGGGGGTGGTTTCCCACTCACCTTTTTTTTATCAATCATGGACCTTTGTTCTTCTTCCATTTCAGATAAAAGTTCTTTGTTCTCACGCAAAAGCGTTTTCAACTCATGCAATAGTGCTTTCAATTTCATGTGTCCTGCCTTCCGATTGCTGGTTTAATTTTTCTAGCCGGTTTACATAGTATTCCAGCTTAGATATTAAATCCAGAGCATCATCCAATTTCGCCTGAACTGTTTCCAATGTGGCAAGGGAGTTTCCATCTCCTTTGCTGGTCCACATTCCCGCCTGTCCCTTTACTAACCAGTTCAAATTCATGCCTGCTTCTGCAAATCCCTTGAGCAGTGTTGCAGACACACCCTTCTTTTGGTTAGTAATTACTGATGCAAGATAGTTGGGTGTAACCCCAATCAGTCTTGCCATCTTTGAGGAGTTTCCACCAAGATCTTCAATGGCTTCCGTGATCCTCTTTTTTATTAATTCATCTTTCATAATTATTTTAAAGAAAAATTAAAAAAGTGTTGACAACCCATTACCACGGTGATAATTTTGTGTCTCATGGATGTGCTTAATGCCTTGTTACAACCATGAGTGTATATTATCTGATACTTTGTTGCAACTGTCAAGAAAAAAGATTACACATTAAATCAGTATGATAACAGCAACCCATTGATATAGAAGGGAAAGAAAAATGAATAATAGTGGAAAAAAGACAAATTTAAAATGGATGATGAAAGATTTAGGAATCAGTATGCAAAGTGTAGCAGATAATGCTGGTGTTTCAAAAGCAGATGTTTCCAGGGTCATGAATGATGAAATGGAGGAGATTGTAATAAAAACTGTTACCAGACTCTGTGCTGATAAAAAACGTGCTACAGAAAAGAGACACAATAAAATCCTGGCAGAATGTAACTGATGGATGCTGAAGATAAAAAACTACTGAGGGAACATTCTCAGAAGATGGCAGATCTGCAGAATGATTTCCAGATGTTTTACAAAATTGTAAAACAGATCCTACCTGAAATTGAACACACCAAAACATTGACCAGGTTGGAAAAACGTATGAATGATTCCAGGAAAAAAATGAAAGTTGACCTGGTATGAAACGCAAAAGCAGAAACTGGAAGTGCAGCCACCAGTGTAAATACCACGAACTATGTGACAGGTATGATGGGCGTGGTGGGAATCACAAAGCATACTGTCTGCCAGACTTCCTGAGATATGGATTTGTGGAGAAGGGGAAGTGAGAATATTAAATTTATATTCAGGGTTAGGCGGGAATAGATCAGCTTGGGGTTATTATGAAGTTACTGCAGTTGAGTCTAACCCAAAAATTGCTGCAGTTTATCAAGACAGGTTCCCTCAAGATAATGTGGTTGTTGGTGATGCCCATGAGTATTTGTTAAAGAATTTCAACGATTATGATTTCATTTGGTCATCCCCCCCCTGTCAGACACACAGCAGTTTCAGGCATAATCTTTGTGTCAGATTTAGAGGTACAGAAGCAGTTTACCCAGACATGAAATTGTATCAAGAAATTTTATTGCTTCAGCACAATTCAAAAGCATTGTTTATTGTTGAGAATGTGACTCCATATTATAAGCCTTTAATAAGTCCAAATGGTAAAGCAGGCAGGCACTTAATATGGTCAAATTTTATTGATGGTGAAATTGATATTTCAAAAAAGCCAAAATTAAGAAATGCACAAATTCCTGAGTTACAAAAATATCACAATATTGATTTATCAAAATATGATTTGAAAGGATTGAATAAAAGGCAGTTATTAAGAAATTGTGTAGATGCAGAGATTGGGGGAAAAATATTACGAAAAATTTATGACAGAAACTGAAGCACAGATCCAGAAAGCAATTATGCAGTGGGGGCAGTATAAAAAGGTACTGATGCACCGTATTAAAAATAATTTTAAGTTACTGATATTATTATTAAATAAAACATCAAAACCCCTAACTTACTGTAATCATTAAATATTTAGCTTGACACTGATATTCGACTTTGATATAATAGATTTAGGATAATCAGAAATGTATCTGGTTATTCCATTAGAATGTTCTTTGCCAATCTAATAAAGGAGAAAGAGATGAAAAAAGGTTTTTGTGTCGGATATGAATGGGTGCTAGAAGTTCTTACGATTGATGATAATGGAGATGTTTTGGAAAGAGAACCGTTTCAATCTAAAGAAATTTCGATGCCAGAGAATCCAGGCGAAGTCTATTTTGAAGAAGATGGAAAACAAAAAATGACAGACGAACTCTGTTTAGTCAGGGATGTTTGGGATACTGAGTTCGGTGATCTTGAAGACAGAACATGGGCTTATGTTGAAACAAAAGATGAAAACGGTAAATGGATTCTGCCGGAACATTTTGACAATGGGGTTAAAGTGCCTAAACGATTCCATAATGAATTATTCAAAATACAATGAGAAGGTGAAAGAAACTGAAGCCCAAATACAGAAAGCAATTCTGCAGTGGGGTGCATACAAACGCATACTGATGCACCGTATCAATGTGATAGGCACACCGCTGCATAAGAATGGCCTGACAGTTTACCGGCCCAGTACCAACCGTGGTATGGCAGACATACACGCCACTGTCCTGGTTGGTGATATTCCGGTATCAGTGTGGCTGGAAGTCAAAACAAAGAAGGGCAGGATCTCAGAGAACCAGAAAGCATTTAATGATGTTATTGCAGCTGCTGGTGGATTTTACTATGTGGTCAGGTCTATTGATGATGTGGAACTTGTCGTTGCAGAAGTCAGGCAGAAAACGTTTACAAAAATGAGTGCAGCAATACCGTTTTAAACATTGGACAGTCTCAGGCGGGGCAGTGGAGGGAATATTCAGGTGTAAGGTGATTCTGGAGTATTCAGGCAGGACTGTCCATTAACTAGGAAGAGAAATGATTAAAGAAAACCTAACCCTGGAGGATTACCACAAGCTGGAGCCAAAATCTGCACACTTCTTAATGGATGTGATGGAGAAAAATTGCAGCAAGGCAGTGCGTAACCAGGAACATCCAAAGAAACCTACAAAGGCAATGCAGAATGGCACGCTGATTCATACTGCAATTGAACTAAGGGGAAATTTGACCTGGGATATTGGAGATTATTATGTCCAGGAACCACCAGACATAAATAAGAGGACCAAAGCAGGGAAGCTGGAGCTGGAAGAGTTTCACAAATCCATTGGTGACAAAATAGTAATTACTGAGGATCAGTGGGACATGGCAGTGGGCTGCATGGAAGCAGCCTGGTCTGATATATATGCAAGACCATACCTGGAAGCAGCAAGGTTTGAACGCAGCGGGTTTACCAATATAAAGGGTGTGGATGTAAAGGCCAGACCAGACCTGGATTGCTATAAGAAACAGAGAACCCTGGTGGACATAAAGACCAGGCAGAAAGATAAGTCTGATGAACCATCTTGGACCAGGGATTGGTGGAACAGCAAGACATATATACAGGCAGGTTTACAGCTGCTGGTTTGGGAGAAACTGAATATGCCCTGTGAGCATTATTATTATCTACTGGTGGAAACTGAAGATCCATACGATACCAACCTGGTAGACCTGGGTGAAGAGCTAATGGAGATTAGCAAGGATAGAACAATTGAAGCATTGGAGAAATGGAAATCATGGATTGGCGCAGGCTCGCCAAAAGGTTATGGACAACCGCAAAAAATGCAAACAAAACCGTGGTACAGAAATCACGAACTCACCCTGTAAGGCAGTGTCCATATTGTGGGAAGGATGTGGTTTCACGTGGATACCAGGTAAAGCGGTATTGCAACAACATCTGCTACCAGAGATTCCAGCGTGCAAGGACAAAAAAGCGCAGAGCAGAAAGGCTCTGCCTGGAGTGCGATAAGGTTTTTACGCCAAAAAGAGACAACCATTTTAGATGCTCAGATCACTGCAGGAAAACTTTTCAAGCAAGGTATTTAAAGCAGAACCGGATCAGATACAAAAGCACCAGGGAGAGACACCCCTGCAAGTTTTGCGGGCAGCTGTTTGTACCATTGCATTACCTTACAATATTTTGTTCTCCACCCTGTAAACGTGCGCATGAAGCAACTATCAAAGTTAAACCAAAATTAACAATAGAACCAACCCAAAGAGAAATTACAGAAGATGACCTGTCCACCAGTAATCATGCAGCTGCAATTGCAGAGTTCAAAGCAGCTGGTGGGAAGGTAAAAGTGTATCCTACGCTGCCAAGTCCAAAGATTCAAAATACTGGAGCAAGCAAAGGTGCAGAGTGGTCCATCAAATCTAATATTGATGACCTGGATGATGAATACAATGATGTATTCAATATGAAGAACTAACCTAAAAGATGAAATAACTAGAAGGAGAATGATATGAGTTTTGATCCAATACCGGAACCAAGTATGTCATCAGATTATCTGAAGATAAATCCAGATGAGAAGCACCGTATCCGCATTATGGACATTTATCCAGGGATGGGAGTCCTGGGGTGATGATAACAAACCGCATAGAATGCCGTATATACTAAACCAACCATGTCCAAAAGAGTTGAGGGATCTGGACAGGGATGGCAAACCAAAGCTGTTTTGGATGTTCACTGTCTGGCACGTTGGTGAGGAAAAGCCAATGGTGTTTGAAGTAACACAAAGCACAATTAAAACTCCAATCCTGGCATATGCCAATAATCCAGCCTGGGGTGATCCATCGCATTATGTCCTGGAGATTGGCAGGACCGGTTCTGGATTAGAAACAGAATATACAGTGATTGCAGAACCACCATCCGAACCACCACCTAAAGCTGTTACTGATGCAATGAAGGATGCAATGATTGATTTGCGTGTAGTGTTTGATGATGGTAATCCCTTTGGTGCATTGGCAACCAATGACCAGGAAAACATTAGGCGTTTGCGTGAGCAGGGTGAGCCGATTCCTATGGGTGCAGAAGTAAGTAGTGTAAGTAGTGTAGGCAGCGTTGCCAGGGATGCAGTCGAAACACTTAAAGCAGCAAAGGATAAAGCTGAAGGACTTGCACCTGAAATGGAAGGTAAAGTACCGTACTAAAAACTGTATATACAGGGGCTATACAGGAAATGAAAATTGAAAGGAAACATGGATGTTGACAGGCAAAGTTTTATCATTTATAAGAACTTTTATGAGCCGATTAAGCACCTGAATAATACAGATTTGGGTAAGCTGTTCAGGGCAATATTTGAGTATAATTTATCTGTAGATGGTACTGAAAAAGTAAATGGGTATGTGGTCCCACCAGAGGTGAAAATACCTTTTGAGTTCTTCAAAAATCAGTTCAACCTGGATGATGCCAAGTGGATGAAAAGAGTTAAAGCCAGCAGGGAGAATGGATTGAAGGGTGGAAGACCACCACAACCTAGTGAACCTACTGGGTTAGTTGGGTTAGAAACGGAACCTGAAAAAGGCGATACTGTTACTGTTACTGTTACTGATACTGTAACTGGTACTGTTACTGAAAATGAAACTGAAAAGGATTTAAAAGAAATACAAAAGAAAAGTTTTGATGTGTGGTGGTCAGATTACAGGGGAAAAAGTTGGAGGGGAACTGGTGGAGTGAAAAGTACAGCAGCTAAAAATTATGCTGCCTGTCTCAAGAAATATTCTCCAGAGCAAATACAAAAGGCTACTGATAATTATCTGCAGCATTGTAGAACATCCAGATCATTCCACAAAGATCCTGAGAGATTTGTTGATCCGGTTAAGAAGATGGTGGAACAGTGGCTGGACTTTACACCACCACCAAAACAGTCTGCTGAACCAGACAGGTCTGCTCCCATAGAAAAATCATGGAAGAACCAGATAGATACCGTTAGGCGTTTACTGCACGGTAAGAATAAACAGCAGGCACAGGAGGAGTGGGGGAAGATACCAACAGCCTGGAAGGATAACTTGAAGATCCAACAGATGTTTGCAGAGAAAAACTAAAAGTGACATTCAAGTTCAGTTTCTCAAATTTCGGTGATAGTGTTAAATTAACCCCAAAACCCTTTGATGCGAGGACAAGATGAATCCAGTGCAATTCAGGAATTCTACCGCTTATATCGTTGGTGGAGACATTGAAGCAGATGTGACAGGAACAACAATTGATGCAGGACAATTCCGGAAAGTCTGCATGGTTGCAGTAAATACCGGCACTAACTCACCAGCTGGTAATATTTATATCCAACATTCAAACGACGACAGTACCTGGGTAAATGGTACAACAGCTGCCGTTGCTGGTGCTGAAACTAATCTCCTGGAAGATGATCTGTATGCAAGATATACCAGGTTCTTTTACGATGTTACCAGTGGTGGTGCAACTGCAACCATTGCTGTGACCTACACGCTCAAGAGCTAGACCTATGCCAAAGATTAAAAAAGGTAAAAGCAAAGGGGTAGGCGCAAACGTAACGAAAGCTGAAAGAAAGATTGCTAATGCTTTCCCAGGTTCAAGTGTGAGAATAACTGATATGTTTGGTGCAAACTATACTCCGTACGAAAAGAAACTGTTTAAGAAAACCAAAAGACCACTCAGGAATGGTCCGAGGTAGCTGATGCCAAAAGTAGTGGAGAAGTTAGCAAAGAAACTCAGGAAGAAGGGTAAAAGCAAATCCTCAAGCTATGCGATTGCTACAGCTGCATTGAAGAAACGCAAGAGGAAGAAGTGAAGAAACGCAAGAGGAAGAAGTGAAGAAACGCAACTACCGCAAAGAGTATGACACATACCACAAGAAACCAAAGCAGCGTAAGAATAACAATGCCAGGCACAGGGCAAGATACTCAATGAAGCTGAAGCCTGGTGATAAGCGTGAGGTGGATCACAAAAGACCACTGAGCAAAGGTGGAAGCAACTCACGCAAGAATCTGCGCCTGGTCAGTCGAACCACAAACAGAAGGAAAGCTGCAAAGTGAAAGCATTTGAAGTGACTGAGGAAGTATTAGCTGAAGCTGAAGAGTGTGGTGCGTTAGGCTTAAACCTGGAACAGACTGCACTGTGCCTTGGTGTGAATCCCAGTACGTTGTATCGCAATAAGGTTAAATCTGGGGCTTTGCAATCTGCTCTTACACGCGGGCAGGCGCGTGGTATTAGGAATATGACCGGATGCTTGAGGGACCAGGCAGAGTCTGGAAACACTCACGCTACGATGTTTTACCTGAAGAACCGTGCAGCGGATCAGTGGGCTAATGATCTCCAGAATGTGGCTAAAATACAGGTTAATCTCTCTAGAATTAGCGATTCTGAGCTGCTTAGTGAACTCAGGGATGATCCTGCACTACTCAAAGTTGTAAACGCACAACAAATAGAAGAATAATGATAAATTTTATATGTGCGATAATGTACGTTTAACGTACATATGATGTTTATCAACATCCATGAGTTGTGATATTACACAAATGGTACAGACATTGTACAGACATTGGGGTTATGACTGAGAAAAGTTCAACAATAACAAAGAGTTCACCTGCCAACCTCGGGATTGTTTATCCCACGGTCCGTAATACTGAAAGAATTGGTGTGCTTTTACGTAAGATTGAACCGGATGAGCGTGCGCTGCGCTTTGTGCTGGATTCCTGGTGCAAAACCGTTGCAGCAGAGCCTCCCTGGAATTTCAGCACCCCCCACCATACTCCACCCCTACCCCACCCCTTACTGATTTATGAACACGACACACTCCTCAAAAAAATAATCCGCAATTCCACCATCACGCTTGGGTGTGATCCAGATGATCCCGATACGGTGTGGGGTTATATCTGCACCGATGATAATTTGTTGCATTTTATCTATGTAAAGAGTGCATTCCGTGGATTTGGGATAGGCGGGTGTTTATTGAGGTCAGCAGACTTGCCTGGCAGCAATGTTATCACTTCACACCGGACACAGAGTTTGTTTGTTGCATTCCCTGGAGTCCGTTTTTTATGGAACCCTTACAGGATGATTTATGGAACTTGAGCGAGTACATTTACTGAGGATCTTGCAGATGCCAGGAGGCACTTCTGAGATACTTTTGCGTGGAGAGAAGAACGGCACTGATACTAAACTTTTCTACACAGAGGGAATGATTTGTGTGAAGCGCAATGTGCAGGGTGTGAGTCACACCAGGTTGGTTCCTTTAAACAACGTACAATCTATGGAAGAATATGGCGGGCAATCCACTAAAAAGGCAGCGCAGGGAAGCAGCAAACGATCTGAACTGGAACAGGGAAAAGCGTCTTCTGGTGGAAGAGGCCGTCCGAAGAAAGCGGGCTAGGGACCAGGTACGCAACAAGCTGAAGGACTTATGCGGAGGTTTGGAAAATTCTCTGCATCCATTTCAGAAAGTATTTTTAGATTCCCCCAAAAAAAAGAAATTAGCGAGGTGTTCCAGGCGTGCAGGGAAAACGCATCTGGCTGCAGTGGGGTTAATTTCTGCAGCAGTGAATAATGACAATTTGCTGGTTCCATATATCACCCTGTCAATCAAGAATGCAAGGCGTATTGTCTGGACCACTTTGAGGGAGATTGAGAGACAGTTTGCTTTTGGAATGGAGTTCCTGGAGAACAGTTTAACGGTCCGGTTTCCCAATGGTTCTCAGATCATAATGGGAGGCTGCCAGGATGCAAATGAGATTGAGAAGTTCCGCGGACCTAAATACGCTTTAGCAGTAATTGATGAAGCACAGAGTATCAAGAGTTCCACTTTAGCCACTTTAATTGATGATATTTTAGAACCAGCAAGTTTGGACTTAGACGGTGCAATCTGGATGTTTGGAACACCAGCTGCAAGTGCTGCAGGATTTTACTATGACTGCGATAATTTAGAGA
>Ga0208449_1000471_pt1 | contig 27780 bp, 40 predicted proteins | sample MalvireepMed_s17_FD_184247 | JGI IMG/M metagenome (GOLD analysis project Ga0208449, IMG submission 184247) | Marine viral communities from the Global Malaspina Expedition - Malaspina viral metaG DeepMed_s17 (SPAdes) (version 2) | ecosystem: Environmental > Aquatic > Marine > Oceanic | place...
GCCATATAATTACGGTTATGGTCACTGCAAAAAAACTGGGCTTTGGTTGTTTGGGCTTCCGCTATTGCAAAGCACCAACCCAGTAGATGGGCGGTCAAACTGGCTCCAGAACCTACCGCCAACCCCAGACAGATGGAAGATCAGAAGCAAGCTTTGTCAGGGGTTCGCTGATGCGATGGCAACCCAGTGGACTAACCTATAAAGGAGGAAAAGTACAACCGAATACGCAACACAATCTAACTAATAAGGAGTGAGTAATGGAACGAATAGACATAGGAGAATTATGCACATTCTGTGGAAGGGATACATCGCACCGTCAAAAGGATTTATTCAGTAGCGTAGACGAAAACGGCAAAGAATTATTGCTAAGAGTGAACCGAATACCCTCAACGTCTGACGGTTGGAAACGTGGCGAATATATCGTATACGCTAACGATTTCCCAGAGGATTTACAACCAGATAAATTTAGTGATCCAGCAAAAGCATTTATATTAAAGCAAGAAGGCATTGAAGAGGTAGAACTGACTGGCTACCAATGTGTCGAGTGCCAACTAACAAAAATAAGGAGTGAATAATGGAAACGGTAACGCCAAAGGATGCAGTCGTGCGACTGCTTGTAACGGCCATAACGGCAGAGGATGAGGCTACCAGAGATGTAGCCTCCAAGGAACTGGTGCGGATAGCCAAGGAGAGCCTGACTGTTGACGCTATGGAACACTGCATTGCACTGGCCGAGGTTGAACTCATCTTATCTGGGAAACAATTATAATAGAGAGGTGCAAACGGTATGAATACGATAGAGCTAGTGGTACAAACAAGGATAGGCGGATGGGGTCAGACATTCTATGATCCTGCCAATGAGGTAGCGAATGTCATTGCGGATTTCAACAAGACCAAAACCCTGACGATTTATGTACTCAAGGCGTGTAAGTCCATCGGCATGGCAGTGAAAGTCCTGCCAGTGGTAGACCAGAACATCCAGGAATTATAATAAGGAAAGGAGAACGGAATGAATATATATTTTGAGAACTTTATCCAACAGGACGAGGAAGGCAACGGCATAGGACAATCAAGCTATGCTGAGTTTGCAGGAACACTATCATGTGAGCCAGATAGTGAAATGTGGGAAGCCCTCAAGCAGTGGGCTAAGAGGCTCAACTTTACCGATGTTACATCATCTGAGGATACCCAAGAAGGAGTGAAGAATGATGCAGACCCAGAGTGCTAAACAACCACTGACCCATATCAACCTGTTCTCAGGTTATGGCGGTTGGGATATCGCCATCCAACAATGGATCGAACAGACGAATCAAAAGCTAGAATTAAGGACGGTGCTTTACTGTGAAATCGAATCATACTGCCAACAAGTTATTGCCCAACGGCAAAGGGATGGACTCCTCTCCCCAGAAGCGTGCATCTGGGACGATGTCAGGACTCTCAACCTTGAAGGATTTAGAGGAGCTATCGATATCCTTAGCGCATCAGCTCCATGCCAACCCTTCAGTGTCGCAGGTAAACAGCGACAAGATCAAGATGAAAGAGATATGTTCCCCGATACACTCAGGCTCATCAGTGAGTGTAGACCCCGAACTTTGGTACTTGAAAATGTCGCCGGAGTCTTATCAACTGGGTCTGGAAAACGCCGCCCCTATATCGAGCGAGTCCTCTGTCAGCTTACCGAGATCGGGTACACTGATATCCGATGGGAAATCCTATCGGCTAAGGACGTTGGAGCTCCCCATCTCAGGAAACGATGGCTCTGCATCGCCAAACTGGCCGACACCGAGGGTGAGCGATACCGAGGGGGGATTAGTACACAACGTGGAACTGAAGGACGGATCGTTCAGCAGGACGAACAAGCAAGGGGTGAGATGGGGAGTGAAACTGAGGGATGCGACAGAGAACTGGAGCACCCCAACAGAGGACGACAGCAGCAATGTGAATCCCAAGGAGAACAGAAGGATGACATTGGTCAAGCACGTAAACCAAGTGACCAAGAACTGGCCAACCCCTCGATCCATAGATCACAAGAACCCGGATCAACCAGTGAACCGCAGGGAGAACACCCCACCGCAACACCTGTCAGCGGCAACCAAGAACTGGCCAACACCAACCAAGAGGGATTGGAAAGGATCGGGTCCATCTGTCGAGAGGAAGGACGGCAAGAGCAGGATGAGCCACCTGGATTACAAGGCAGAGCTTTCCCATTTTGGACAAACAACAGACCCGGACTCCCTGAGTTCCCCCCATCACCAGATGACCACGAGTCATGGGAGTGGATCATCACCAACAGACCAGACCTCGCACCTGCCGTCACAAAAGAAGTTGAATCCACTCTTTTGCGAGTACCTAATGGGACTGCCGGAAAACTGGACCAGTCTAAAACCTATAGAATACAGCGTCTAAAAATGATAGGTAATGGCGTAGTCCCTGCCACTCTGGCTCTCTTCCTTAGTAGACATATACAGGACTAGACAACAGTGGTACTATATATCGTGAGTCCTATCATAGACATACCTTTTGAAAGGAGAATCTACAACTGAATAGGCGATCCAAATTTTTAGAGAGAGGAATAAATCAAATGGAAAAAATAAGATTGTATTTAACTAAAGAGGGTAAGGAGAGAACGATACTAGGTTTTAGCTACGTTGATATCGTAGGCTTCGGGTATGACAGTGAGGGCAGCTTGAAAGAAGTAGTTGCTCTTGCAGACGGCAAACACCTAACCACTTATTCCGGCAGTGATTTATGGGAAGAGCTGCTCACATGGTATGAAGCACTGCCAATCGCAGAGGAGTGGAGATGAGTAAGATGTCAAACCACATAGTAAGGCAGCGAGAGATGGATAACCGCCACATAGATTATGATGAGTGGGGATACTTTGAAGACCCTGACAGTGGAGTAGGTATTGTTATCAACCACTTCAGAGATGAGGGTGATCCCATGCTGAATGTGTATGTAGTACCCAAGGACAAAGTAGCCAACAATGATTGGCATAATGACATGATAGATATAACAGGGTGAGAAAGGAGAAGGGTATGGAGAAGATTACCAGGCTGAACGTGGGTAAATCCAGACCACTGGAAGTGTTATCCGGATGGCAGGTACAGGCGTACATCGAGGAGAAAACAGGGCGAGCTGTCAGTGATCAGTACGTCACTAAGCTCCGCAGGGACGGCAGCCTGCAATATGCAGGGCTGTTGGCAGGAACTTACATCTACACAAGAGATCAGGTAGATGAGGCCATCAAGAAGGCAGAAGAAATAGAACGCATGAGAAATCAATTTGTAGAGAGGATAAATTAATGCAAGACAATATGAAGAAAACAGAAACGGTAAACGCAGTAATCACAGGATCATATCCTGCGACAAAGAACCAAGACACTGGGGCATGGCGGCCTGCCAGAATCACCGTGACCAACGAGGCAGGGGAACACACGCTAAAGGTATGGGCACTCAGGGACTTTGATACCAACGTGGTTATTGAGCCGGTAAAGATGCCAGACTTCTATACCGCCCTCGGAGATATAGAGCAGCTAATAGGAAAACGCATACAGTTCTCAGCCATAGCAGGTACAGACCGAGAGGGGAATTTTGAGTGGGCTAAGATAAAGGATATCCGTATCACCGGTGACCAATCAGGTTCTGGTAGTGGGGTTAGTGCCGATATCACCAACCCCACAAGGTCCCACCCCAAAAATACACCAATGCCACAGCCAGTGCAAGCAAATGTATCAGGTATCGATGCAGATTCCTATGTCCCAATGAACAGACAGGAAGTAGGGATGAGCATTGGCAACGCCAGAACCAACGGAGCTATGCTTGTTGCAGCTTATGTCCGTGCTACTAACGGAAAGATCCCAACAAGGCAGTGGCTTACCGATGCTGCAAAGGCCACACTCCACTACCAAGAGTCACTCCTAGGCCAGAGGGGCAATGAAGAGCCTGAGACAGCCCCCGAAGGCGATGATTTCGAGCAGCTTGGTGTCTTGGAGTGAGCAGGGCGTACCGCCTTACCGATCCTTGGACATCCAGACAGGCGTTTGACGCAAAGAACTTGGAAGGTATCGTACTCAGGGCGATAGCTTCATCACCAAACGGACTGACGGCAGGGGAGCTTGCTGAAATGCACCCCGAAAGGGACGGACTCTGGAAACGGATGTCCGTCCTAGAGAAGAAGGACCTTATCGTCAGGGGTGCAAAGGGATCGGAACGCTACTACCCCGGAACAAACAGATTCCAGACCGTCTGGTATCTGAAGGAACAACAGTTGGAACTACTGAGGAGTGAGGAATGAAATACTACAAGGCAATCATACTACCAATGGGGCAACGCATCGTGTCAGTCATTGACACCAAACATAATCAGAGCTACGCCCTACCTAACTGGGAGAATGGAGACGCAGATTTTAACTGGGGCTACTCCGGCACTGGAGTCAGCAACCTTGCTAAGTCCATGCTTCTGGATTTATATCCGGACATTGATTTTCTAGATCCTGATGACACAAGGGTATTCTTTTTGAAGGACAATTTATTATCGGCCATCAGCCAGAACAAGGGATGGACTTTCTCCGCAGAGGAAATAGAGGGAGCAGCACAACCTAATGACCAGGAGCCACGCTATGACAACTAAACAAGCTGACCACCAAGACCATCCATTGGACAATGGAAGCACTATGAGGATTTACCGGAATGGGAATCACCAATACTGGACTGACGATGACCCGATCAAACGCCCAAGCGTTACCTCTCTTATTGCATATGTTGATGGTGGTGCATTCGGGGCGGGAAAAGGCTGGGCCGTCAGAGAAATACGGAAAGATTATCTGGAGCAGGGAGCAGGTGGAAGGCCAAACTTTGATATCCCTGACATACTTACCAACAAGGCAAGGGATGAAGGCAACAAGCTGCATAGCGACATAGATAAATATATAAAGACAAGCGGTGGTTACATAGCTGAGGAGAACCCTGCCTTCCTTGCGTGGCATAGGGCTATGGCTAACCACCTCTATCTCGATAGTGAAGTCTTCACGTATCACCCGGCTCTGAATTACGGTGGCACAATAGACCAGATAGCCTTGATCGGGGATGACATAGTAATCCAGGATGTAAAGAGCGTTGACCCTGAGAGCTGGGCTAAACATGGCAGCAAATATAGATGGGCAAAGGACCAGACACAAACAACTGCCTATATCTTGGCACTGAGACAATCGGGAAGCCGCTACAAAGCAGTCAAGGGGGAAATAGTTTATGTCCTACGTGATGGATCAGGAGTATTCACAGAAGAAGTACACATCACCACTGGGATGGCATTGTTTAGCAATAGCAGGCAGATATACGACACGCTGAAACTTGAAAATAAAGAGAGAAGTAATAATTTGAAAGAGGAGATAGGAAAATGACAATGGAAAAAATTACAACCATAAATGGAAAAGAATGTAGACTTACGTTTCGATTTGAAACAATAGACAAAGAAAGGGCATTGGAACTACTGGCCGCAACCATTGGCAACAGGGGTACTGGATTAACTCAAGTTGCCAGATATGTACGGGCCATGACAACCGGTCAATGGATACTGGAATGTAGTCCGATCAGGATATCGGATACAGGAAAACTTATAGACGGTCATCACAGGCTTGAAGGAGTAATAGCCTCAGGCGTAGCACAGGAATTTCTGGTGATGTATGGTTTGCCAGAGGAAGTATTCATTGCTTTGGATCAAAACAAAACTCGTTCGACAAAAGACACATTTGCCGTAGCCGGAGAAACAAATGCCAGTTACTTAGGGGCTGCCATTAAGCACCTGTGGCGGTTCATTAACAGCGTTGAACATAGATCAGCCTGTTCCAACGTAGAAGCTGCCGTACTGTTGGATAAGCACCCGAATATAAGGGACTCCCTTCTTGTTGCCACTGAATTAGGTAATCAAATACACTCTCCCATAGGCGTTATGACTGCTGTTCACTATGTGATTACATCTAGCGATGCCAAGAAATCCAATGACTTTTTTAACGGACTTCTTTACGGTATAGGTGATATATTTACTAACCCTACGGACCCAAGAACCAAGCTGAGAGCCAAAATATTACGGGAACACAAACCAATGATGACCATATCTGAAGGCAGGAGAGTAGGGGGAATTACATGGAAGGAACTGAAGGTAGCATTTTGGGTAATGGAATCGTGGCTGTACTTCATTGATGGTACCCCGTTACTCTATTGGAGCAAAGAGTTAATGGAACGGAACGTGCTGAATACTCTTTACTCAATGGCACAGGACGTTCATGCACAGGCACAGAATCCAGACAACCCAAGAATAGATATAGATAACCCACGGAATACAGCAGCAGATTCCATTGTCAGGCTAATGGAACACAGGGCAACTTGGACTGGGAAAACAGGAGATCTTTTGTCTATCCTTTCATCGGACTATGGATTAAAAGGAATGACTGTACAGAAATTTGGATACCACCTGACGAAACCCAGCACCGCCAAGATTATGAAAAACCACGGTATAGAAAGAACGAAATACACCTACAAAGGAAATCGTGTGACCCAGTTAATAAAACCATCTGCGATGGCTCCATTTAAGAGGGCGAGGTAATGCCAAGAATATCTAGTTGTGACTACTGTGACTACAGGCATATAGTCCCAGACTATTGTATCAAGACTGAGTGCAAGGTGTACTGGGCAATGGTAGAGCAGAACGAATTGAAGGCAGAGGAGATCCGATTACTTAGGGACCAGCAGTATGTGCCAGAGGACTTTGTGAAGCCCAAGGCCGAGGTCAAGAGGGAGTTCATAGCCCTGCCACATAAACCTAAACCACCACAACCGAAAGGGGGCATGAACATTGAGCCAAGAAGACAAGACTTTAGATAGCAGTACCGATTTTGATATATCAGGCAGCAGTGGCTCATACCAGTTGGAGTGGACCTCTCTCAAGATCAGTTGCAAGGTCACGCACTTGCAGGAGAACTCCCACTACGAGCTTAGAGGCTATGTAACCTTTACAAGTGAGAGGCCTACATCGAAAGGACATCTGCGTGGGGGAAGCCTGCTGCTCACCAGTCCCCAGTCAAGGGCATCTTTTGCCAAGCAGCTTGAGAAACGTGAGCCTACCGTGGACTGGGATGAGTGTATGGAGCAGCTCTGCGAGAACATCATAGGACGGCAGAGGCAGGGGGCTGAAGTCGTGGTGCTGAACAGCGAGTATCTGCCGGACGTAGATTCAAGCGATGAGAACCAGTTCAGCGTCTACCCGGTACTGGAGAACGAATCAGCCACGATATTTTACGGGCACGGCAGCCACGGCAAATCACTGCTTGCCCAGTACATAGCTGTACTGTGCGATGAAGGGATCTCCGGAGTGGGGATCAGGGTAGACCGTAAGATCCCTGTCCTCTACCTCGACTATGAAACAAACGACAAGCAATTGTTCAGGCGTGTCCAGTCCATACGGAAAGGACTTGGGCTGTCACCTAACAGCACTATTAACTACAGGCCGATGGCTTCAAGCCTGGTTTCAGACATCGAGCAGATCAGGGAGATATGCAGGGATAAAGACATAGGGCTGATAGTCATAGACAGTATCAGCGGTGCTTGTGGCGGTGAGCAGGAAGCACAGAAACCGATTAAGGATATGATGACAGCCATACGGTCTATACAAATTGACCTCAAGATGAGTGCCCTGTACATAGGTCATGTCAATAAACAAGAGCAGATGTTCGGGTCTGTGTTCCAGTTTTATGATGCCCGGAATGTATTCAATGTGCGTAAGGACCAGAAGGAAGGTGATGCCTCGCTGTCTGTAGGATTGTTTCACCAGAAGTCCAATGACGGTTTACTCAGGCAGCCTATGGGGTACAAGGTATCATTCAATGACGGCCTGTGTACCCTGAGTAGCCATGATGTCAGGGATAGTGGACTGGAACAACACCTCAATATGAAAGAACGGATAGCTTCCCTGATGAGGAACAAGGCAGGCGGTATGTCCCCGGCTGATTTAGCAGAGGACCTAGGCAAAACCGAAACACATATACGCAAGGAGCTTTCCGAAGGGGTTAGAAATTATAAGATGTTCGTCAGGTTGGAGAACGGCAACTACGCCAACGTGACGAGAGGAGATGATGACATACAATGGGAATTAAATTAAGAGATCTTGAGCCGGCAATCGTATCCATCGAAACGGCTCTGAAAAACGGTTTGGGCTTCAAGGTAGAAGATAGCAAGGTTATCTTTGTTCCGCCCCAGTCAGATTACGATAAGGACACTATGAAGATAGTGACTAAGCAGTTATTACAGAACGGTGAGGGGGTGAAGGCTATCGTTATGAACTCGGATGATGTGACGAGCACCGCCTCTAAGGCTCAAGACTGGATGTACCAGGCACAGCAGGTCTTTACGGACACACTGGACAAGCTGACACGCCTTGAAAGTATATTCATGAAGACGCACCCTGATTTTACCGGATGCTTTTTCGGCAAGGACAAATGTCCTGACGATGCAATCATGCGGTGCAACAATTGTATTCAAAGGAAGGACACTAAGGGGAGAGTGCTAGAGGGATGGTAGAAATATTGCTTGAAGTTCAGTCTAAAGGAGAGTGAAGGAAATGGCACACAGGAAGTTTTATTATGATGATATGGTGAAGGTCATATCACTTGAACACAACAAACATAGGGGACACATAGGGAGCATACAATCATCACGCATCCGTAAGCTGCCCTTCAACAGGGGAACACGGGTGACCTACACCGTGGACTGCCAGTGCGGCAAGCGGATGATGCTCAACGCCCATCACATGGATCTGGTATCAGGTGTCGAACAGGAAGACAAGAAGATCTCCTTGCACGAGGCTCGGTTGGAACATTTCATCCGGGCGTGTAAGCTCGTGCCTCTCAAGAGATCTCTGGATGAACAGGTCCAAGGACTGCTCGATGGGTTGCAGAACCGTGAGAGGTACATCATCTCCAACAGGTATGGACTGAACGGCACACCAGGTAAAACATTCCAAGCTCTGGCTGATGAAGAGAACCTGACCAGAGGCCGCATCTGGCAGATAGAAAAACGGATACTAATCAATCTCAGAAAGGAGAAGCATGAGTAAGATAACAAAACTGATTAAGTCACGCATAGATCAATTCAAGGAGTATATCTTTTTTAAGAAAGTAAAGGACATAAAGGAAGACAGGTTCTCTATTGATGGACGACTTAGCGAGAGAATATATTTTGGCAAGAATCACAGAGTCCTGTGGACAGAAAGAAATGAATCCAAGTATGTGATGGTCTGTTCTAGGAATGGTGACAACCGAAGGATAAGAAAAGCCAAGGGCTACCGTCTCAAATATGGAGAAATATTTTCAAAGGATTGGGTAAAATCCGAGTACAAAAAAAGAGAACATGAAAAGAGACTGGAAGGTGCAGAGAGAGCTAGTGCGATGTTCACCTCGGCTATGGCGAAGACAGAAGCCCGTAGATATATCAAGCAGCACGAGAAGGAGAAGCATGAGGATTGAACTTGGTCACCTGCCTTTGCCGGAACTGAACCCGAACAAGAAGCTGCACCACATGGTGAAGCACCACTACATACAGTTGGCACAAGAGGAAGCCATTATACTGGCTATCAAGGCAGGCATACCGTTGAGACCGTTCAAGAAGGCTCACATCAGCATCACCTTCATAGCCAAGGACAAGCGGAAAAGAGATCTGGATAATCTATTCGCAGCCATGAAGTCCACGGTAGATGCCATCGTAGACGCAGGTGTCTTAGAAGATGACGATGCAGACCACGTTAGCTATACGATCCAGTTTGAACGTGGTGAAGAAGACAATACAATCATAGACATAGAAAGGAGATAGGAATATGACAAATGTACCAGCAATACCAGCCCCAAATAACGGATTCCGAGATTCCGAGCCGACCATTGTAAAACCAGAAGATATATTGCAGATTTATTGGTCTAATAAAGTTATTGATAAAGAAGGAGTTATCTGTAATTTAGACACTACAGGTCTTGGCAGTCACTTACCAAGAATAATAAAATATGCTTTGGAATGGGTAACACGTGACACTCGACCAGAATTCAAAGAGAGGCTCAAGGCACTGGGTATTAAGCGTATTGATGAACGGACAGTAAGGAAATGCGTTCTTCGTCTGAGGCAGGGTTCTCCTGTTAGATCTTTGTATAGAAGGATAGATATAGGAAAAGGAAGAGACTCGAATGATATATTGAGTGAGCGTGTCAACCGCCACATCGTAGCCCAGAAAACAGCCGAGAAAATAAGCAGGCTTTTCAAAAAAGGGAGTTTAGACTTCATTGAAACTGACTTTGACGGGTATCCGATTTGGAACTTACAGAGGCCACTCTTAAACATAGCATCTAACGGAGTTCCATTTATGGACATGGGGGTTTATTGGATTGGAAGGTCTTCACACGTTCCTAACAACCATGAATGGATAACTTTTAGCACTAATGCTCTTGGTTCTACTGAATTCACAGCTGATGTTTGTGATGGGAAAAGTTTTAGCGGATATGGTTTTATGTATGGTAGGTTCCATGTTTACGGTCGAGAATGGATAATCCATAGACCCAACTCCAGACACTTAGACGGCACAATAGGATTGGTGCTAGTAGAAATTGAACCTGCGTAGACATAGAAAGGAGGACAGAATGTCAACAGTAGATAAATGATTTTTACGTTAGATAATTATGGAAAAATATAAGGATAAAGGAGAAAGGAAAAGATGAAAGATAAAGAAGAACAGCTTTTATTTACGGAAACAGAAGCCCAGGAAATGTTGAGCATAGGGCGTACTACCCTGAGGAAGTACAGGGAAACAAAGGAACTGGTCCCTATAAAACTAGGGAAGTCAGTTCGCTACAGGAAACAAGATATTGAAAACTTCATAGCAATGCAGTATGAAAGTCTAGGAAAATAGTGTCCTTATTTGTTAATAACATATCAGATGAGGACACTAAATAAATTTAGAAGGAGGGTCTTATGACCTTAATTAGAGCGGGCTACACATTTAGTGAGGCTCAACAATATATCGGAAATGTCTCCAGAAGTACGATGTACAGACTGATGGAAGAAGGCTTGCCTTCATACACCATTGGCAACCGCAGATATTTCCTCGTGTCAGAACTCGATGCCTATCTCCAGAGGCAGAGTGCGGCTGGCCGAAAAGAATAAATAATCTTACTATACTACCCCCCTAAAGGGGGTAGGTAGTAATAGTAAGATTGACACACATTAGTACATATGATTCAATGTCATCGGTGTATTCCTCTTTGTAAGGGGTCAGGTTTTTTCTCACTCCGCTTCCTGACCCCTTACATTTATCTACTTAGTGTCTTCCGGTAAGAATCCCAAGCTTTGAACCAAAACGACTCCACTCACCCACAGTCACTTTGCCATCCTTGAGCATAGCCATGCCGTACTCGGCCACATCTTTCCTTTCCTTTGCCGTGTTGAGGCTAGAAGTAATCCTCATAGCAAGTTCCAGTAGTTGCCTTTTATCCTCTGGTAAAAACCTTAATATAATTCCTAACATAATGTCCTCCTACCTAGTTTACGTTGTAGCTGGTTCCGCTATCGTAACTTCCACGTTGTCTTCTATAGTCATGTTCGCAGCAGTTACAGTAGTAGAGATGGTGAACTCTTTAGTAGTAAATCCGTTCCCCATGCCACTTTCATTGAGCAAAATTTCCACGGTTCCAGCATTTATTCTCGAAAGTACACAATCTCCTCCTTTCGAGAAAATATTGCTTAGTCGAAGTGTGCCTATCTTTCCATTAATGCCCGAATTCGGAGCCTGGATCCAAATTCTGTCGTACAGGCCACCGCTGGTTACGAGGGCTTCTGCTTGATGGTGTCCACCACCTATGGCTAACATACGAGATGTACCAGGTGAAGGTGCTATTGACTGACCATCACTGGCGTTACCCCGAACAATCAGGGTATGTGCCTGTATATCTGTAAGTGTGAGTTTCTTGCACCGTGACTTCTCAAAGATCAGATGCCCTATCTCCAACCTCGTAGCATTAAAGTTTGAGGCAGCTGCATTACCACCGATCTGTACCACGTTCGTTTCTCCTGATGGTAAGGCAGACCCTGTGAAAACAGTTCCCACGGAGACATTCTCAATCGTGATCTCCCTTACCGGGGTAGTACCCAGATCAATCCGTAACGTGTTGTATTCTTCTTCATCATAGTAGATAGGCTCCTGTGCTGGTGCATCGTAGATCCCAGCAGAACCGCTACTGAAGTTTATCTCTTGGACGACTAATTCGCTGACTGCAACCCCCGACGTGACGACAGCAGATGCTGACAGCAATGCAGTAGCCTGTGCTGGGGAGAACCCTAGGGTGAGCATAAGTTTGTATGGACTCTTTACCAACCAGAATACCTTATTCCATTTCTGGCTCTCTGATTCCAGCTTATCAACCACTTTCAGTATCTTGTTTCTAATCTTGATTACAAGACGGGCTGTCTTGACTACAAACCAGATGATTGACTTGAACGGACTGAGCAGAACCGCCTTAATGAGCCTTAGAAAGCCCAGTATCATGGCTTTAGGCAGACGTTTAATGCGTGTTCCAAGCCTTTCGTGACTAGGACTATGATTCCTTTTGAACAAAGATCTCAGTCTAATCTTCATTGTTGCAAGCCTCGCATTTGCAATCGCAGTTGCAATCTGTACAGGTACATCCCCCGTCCTGGTTGCATGAACAATTATTCTCTGCTGTTGTCATCGTATCACCACCTGTTGTTATTCTTGTTCCAGCACCTTCAGGCTAACGCCTCCGAGAAATCCGAACACGGACCCTATTACTGCCGTTACCACCTCGGTTGCACCCATCTGCCATCCGATCACCATTCCTACTATGCCAAATATAGTACCGCATATAATGCTTGCCATGATCTGCGGTCTGAGCTTACCTGACATCAGGCTTCCTCTTTCTCCACCGTAGATAGCTGGTTAGGAATTTCACTGTGGTAAGTCCTAGTACCATCATAGCTCCTGCGGTTCGTACCTTCACCATTCATCCTCCTCTTCTTGTATTTCGACTTTAGGCAATTGAGATCGAAGGACCCTAGTTCTAGCTGGATCATATATAAACTTCCTGAACTCTGGTTCCTCTGAACAGACGCTTGCAGTACAAACGCCTGTTGTATATTTATTAATATAACTCTCTCCTAGTCCATCAACCCAACGATGCTCCACACCATTATGGTCTGTCATTTCCACCAGAACCCAACAAGCCACGGCATCAGCATAACAATATTTGTCAGGTGCTCCTGTTTCTAGCCGCCCAGACAGCACTGGGTCATCTAACGCATACCACCCGTCAGTTGCTGGTATAATTTGTAATATATTATAATTTTTATCCATTATCCTATCTCCTTATTCCTTTGATACTGTGGGCATACGGGATCATCAGGACACCGTCTTCCTGGTTCAAATACAGCAGGAAGCCAGTGTGGTTTGTTGTAGCCATTCTTTGGTACGTTCCTGACGATGGGGAGCTTCAACATATGCCCAAGGTAGACCATAGGTTCTTTACCAAACAGCATGAAAGTAGGGTGCGGATGGATTAACCTATTGTTCCATAGCCCCGTTATCGCATCCACTAGTTCTTCTGACATACCTGTCCAGATGAAGATGTTTCCCACATTCACATTGGTATCAGCTCTAGGCTTGAGCTTTAATACACTATCACCCTTCCCTTCATCTCCTGCCAACCTCATTATCTCGACCATTGAAACATTCCTACTATTTTTTATTAGTTCTGCAACATCTTCTACCAACGTACGTGCGTGGTTCCTTTTAATCATATTCCTATCTCCTTATTCCTATTATTTTATTCTAATGCTGTAACTCTTGCATCTATTTCCTTCAATGCTGCTACAAGAATGGGAACAAGTTTCGAGTTATCCATACCTTGGTATGCTGGGCCACCATCCCTTGTAGCATCCTTTGCCCCTGTTACTGATTCAGGGACAACAGTGGCTGCTTCATGTGCGAAAAACCCGTCACGGGTTGTGCCAGTGTCAGCCTTGAAGTTAAACCTGTACGGCTTGAGTGCCTTAACCCTTGTCAGTCCATCTGATATAGCTGTCTCGTTCTCCTTTAGTCTATAGTCAGATGAGGTGTTATACGCAGTAGAAGATCCATCAACGGCAATAGTACCTCTTTCGTTTCCCGAAAGATGGAAGTCATCGCCATTAGCAAACCTTATCAGCGGACCGTTGTCTGGTCTTCCACATGATATAGCTGTATCTTGATACGAAGGCTTAAATACCGTGAGTAGTGGGTATCCATACCCTACAACGGTACCACCTAGCTGTAGACCACCAGCAGCTCCAGCGACAGCAACATTGAACTTGTTGGCCGTCAGGAATAAATCTGTGCCATCACCCTCTATTTTCTCCCCTGAGTCACCAAATATTAGACCTACATCATTAGCTAAAGTAAGATCACTTCCATCAAACGTCAGGCTGGCTTCACCATTCAACGCAGTCGAGGAACTGAAGGTAGCAACCCTGTTGTCTGCCCCATTTGCTACAGCAGACACGGCTCCAGAAACATCTTCCCATGCAGGTGCAGTTCCTGCTCCTGTAGATGTTAGGACTTGTCCATCAGTACCATAGTTTGCCCCACCTACACCAAGTTCTCCCTGACTGGTAAACCTAAACTTCTCAGTAGCTGCCTCTGAATGTCCAGTGTAGAATATTAAGTCTGTCGCATTGACAGAGGAACTGAACGTACCCTGTGCAATAGCCTGTATGGAAGCTGCTACAGTAATAGCATCTGTGCCACCAGCTTCATGGGGTGCTTGGAACTCTATCTTTCCTATGACATCATTGGCATTTATGTCTGTCAGTGATGTGGCTAATAGAAGTTTTCCTGTACTAGTAGTTGCATCCGCAGATGCACCCATAATTCTTAACTGGTCTGCACTTTCATCCCACTCCATATACGCACCGGCAGATGCCCCAAAGAACTTAACATCTAATCCTGTATCATCTACGCCTACTGTCAACGCACCATCTATTTGCACTACACCCGATATATCTAGCGTTGCTGCATCCAGTTCTCCTGACAATGTGATGTTGGTAGCCCCGGTAATTGCTCCATTAAGAGCGACAGCCCCATTGATATCTACCGTGGTGTCTGACTCGATAGTTAAAACACCATCGGCTGACTGATGAATGAACGTGCCAGCATCACCGAAGTTTATCTTCTCAGTGCTGTTCATTAGTATGTCATCTGAGAACTTGAAGTAGTCCTCGTCTTCCATCCATGTGATAACACCATCAGCACTGTTCGCATCGAAGGTCAGCGAGATATCCGTGTCTGCACCTGAACCTATTGTCAGGGCATCTACATTCACATCCCAAGACATGGCGGCAGATGCACTGGAAGTAATCGTCCATACCTTGGTAAGCGTTCCAGCTTTCATTACATCAAATTCAATCTGCCCATCCTCTGTCCCGTCTGTCACATCTGTTGCAACCGCTGTCATGCGTCCATATTCAATCAATTCTGCGGCACTATTTGCCAGCTTAAACGACAAGTAAACCTCGTCATTGTCTGCCCTGGTAGTATTAGCACCACTGAATACTGCTACCTGGTTGGAAGCACTATTCGTCAGGTTTGTTAATGTAGCGGCAGGAGTACCAGCTGCTGCGTTGTTCCGTACATCAATCTCCTTGAGGGAGATCTCGTCCTGCCACTTAATCCTGCGTACCGAACTGCCGGAGGTTATCTCAACATCATACCTGTCCTGATCTGCCTCGTTGAAATACCATAGACCGGCACTATCAGTCGTAACGGTAGACCCTTCCTGGGTAGTAGTGCCCGTTTCCAAGAGCTTGACTGATGCTCCTGATACAGCATTACCTGCATCGTTGAATAAATATCCCCTGAAATTAACTGTCATTAGCCGCCTCCTAATCTGGAATGGTCCCGATATCTGAGTGCTTCACGGCAGTAGTGTTTTGCATCTGCCATGAGGTCATCGTCATCAATAAAGACCAGAGTTATATTCTGTTGTGCCAGGGAAGCCTTGGCCATTGTATCTCTAGCCGATGCTTCAACCCCGAACTGGTAGTGATAATACACCCCTTGCACATTAACCGCCAAATCCGGGGGATTGGTGAACATGAAGTCAAGCACAACCCCACCCTTGTCCATCCGTCCGCCCATAAGTGGTGACTGGTAGGTAAAGTCTACACCAGGTTCTTTCCCTAACTGGACAAATGTCTGATAGGCTATATACTCCGGCACTGATCCTTCCCATGTACTGGGGACTTGTACCTGTGCTTGTGTAGTCATTACCCCTCCAAGATCATAATCCAGCACACTTTATCGTTATTGCTGGCAGCATCTGCATAGAACACATTAGCCGGGACAGATCCTCCGAACTCACCGAAGTTCAGTTCAACTGTATTCCCTGCTGATAGTTCATATCCAAGAGCTGCCGCCACATCAGACACACCAACATAGGTAAGTCCTGAGTTGCCAGCCAGTGCCTTGAATATAATATATTTGACCCTGTTGGTCACATTGTTCATTTGGACGGCTGTGCCAGCCGATGATACGTTGGTTGTTCCTTGGTCTACTCGCATTCTATTCTCCTATTCTATGGTTCCACGACCTGAATAGTCGTAGATCCTCTTTCATCATAACCTGTAAATTCCATTCCCTGTGCAGCAACAACATCAACATAGTAGTTGCGTGTGCCTCCGCTGTCATCACGGAATGTAAACTCCACCAGCGTCTTGGATTCAATAGCATCAACAAGATTCGATCTTAAATCTTTTGGTACATTCCCCTTGTACTCCCTCGTAAGGTCTACATCCACAGTATGTCCCCACTTGGCAGGGATCTTTTTACGGAAAGACAAGGTCAGTGATACCACATCAGGGGTATTAAACTTCTCAAGCCCGGTAGTATCATCATCATCCCGTTCAAGGGTGAGCTTGAATTTTATTGACCTGAAGGTTATGCCTTCTGGAACCTCAGTACCGGCATTTACAAAGGGATAGGTATATGTGCCAGAGCTTCCATCACCCACTCCTGTCTGGGCATACATTGTTGAGGAATTCAGGGTAGCTACTGCCGTGGTATACGATTCGTTATAATCGGTAGCATATTCTATCTTCACGATTTCTTTGTCAGCAGCACTCAGGTCCTGTGCCTCTATGCGTAGGGTGAGTGCCAGTTTATCCACCTCGGACTGGCCTGCGTTGAACCAAGGTGTTTCATGGATAGCACTGGTTGCATAAGCAAACTCAACTACTTGCGATGGATTTATTATGTCCGATGGCAATGCCATATAATGTACCTTGTTATTGTGTCCCCAATACACACGGTACTTATCATATGCCGATGTTACGTGCATGGAATCCAGTCCCTTACCTGATGTGCTGGATAGCCATTTCGTTTCCCACCCCATGTCATTGTATCCAAGTATGGAGCTATATCCTGTATCCGGGGCTATAACAGGTGAGCCTTGGGTGCTATGCCACTGGTACGGAATAGATGTTGATGAAATAGTGGACGGAGCTGTGGTCGCATCCACCCCTGCAAGCAATTCATTGTGCGTTCCTGAAAGTAAATGGATTCCACCACGCTTATCTGACGGCAATCCGTCATCACGATCTGGTCCAACCACGCTTATGACTGCGGCATTGTTGCCGTTGATATACTTGTATATAGCATTCCCTGAAGGAATGTACACGGAATCACGCCATGTTGCTGTTCCTTTCCCATTGTTTGGGTGTGTGGGAAATGTCATCTGCGTAGCCTCAAACATGGCATTGTCAGCGTTATGCATAAACAATCCTTCCTTGGTCGCTGCATAGATAACAGGTAGCCCCATAGCATTTCTTGCTACGAACAGCTTGGTTACGGTTCCGTCCGGGGTTGGAAGCATGGCATCCAAAACCTCGGAGTTGTCCACGCTGCTGTCAGTATCCAGATCCCCTGCTATATACCACAACTGCCCAGCATTTGTGATAGCCCATAATCTTTCATCCCATACTGTGACGAACTGAGCACCTCGGTTAGTATCTGTTTTCCAAGTAGACCCATTACTGCTGTACGTGATGCCGCTTCCATTCGTATCATAATGAGCAAATACCAGATAGCTTGTTCCTGATGGAGCTGTGTATATAACGCTATCTGTTACTTGATCTGCTGCACTTTGTGTTAATTCAGAACCCCAGCTATCACTGGCGTTGGCAAACTTGTACAGCTTCGGGGATTCCGATACTGACCCGTTCCAGAACGCATACACATCGCCATCCAGCGTGTTGATTGCCCCAATAGTAGCATCAGTAAGGCTATGCGAAGGGGCTGATGTCTCTGTTACCAAACCAGGAAGGACAAGATGGTTCTTATAACGGAGCTGGCACTGACTGAACCACGCACGGTTGACATCACCTGCACCTTCCATGCGGTTGATTCCTATGCCGCCACGCCAGTCAGACCACGCCACGATGGATGACCGTAGCTGTGAATCCTTACTGGTATCACCTATGACTATTTTTGCCGGATAAATAGAAGCAAGTGTTGACCGTACTGGCCGTGTTGTTGGATAGTACACACCGTTTAGGTACACCTCATTTTCTTCTACAACAGAGTTCGCCATCAGTCCACGACCCTTACATTAGCCAGCATAGGGAATGCCCTGCGTGCCTTTGTAGCCTGCTCTGCCCAGTATGCGGAGAGCTGTCTCTTTGAATCAGGATCTGTGCCTGGTCCCCCGGATGAGGATAACAAAGCAAAGGTGATTGCCTGGTTTATCACGTACTCTTCGGGTATCTCCGTGGTATCTGAATCCGCTGTCATCAATGCAGGCTTATCACCGCCTGTGATTTTCATCAGGGAATAGGCAACTGCCTTATGACCGTCACGCACTAGGATGAGATCCCGTGCTTCCTTGTCGATCTTCCAGTTACGCCTGTCGAGGGTAGTCCACTCAGCTGTATCACTGGCTACAGCAACGATATCGTCTATCCAGACAGTAACGGCTCCGATGTCGGAGTCATACTCAAGACCTACAGATATGATAGCCGTGTCAGTCTCCGGATTTGCCATAGACATCCGTACAAATGTCCATGTATCCGCACTGAGGGCTGGGACACTAAGTGTTTCCAATGGGGATGCACAGGATGCGGTGTCATCAAGAAGCAGCTTGAGGTTCCCTGCACTGGTTGCCACGGTACTCTTAACCCACATCTCTATGGTATCGTACTTGGAAAGGTTGAGAGAGGTAATAGAATCTGAAAGAAATTCACCAGCAGATGCTCCTGCCGCTATCACCAGCTTCAGTGCCTGACTGCCTTGCTTCCTGTCATTGGTGTCAAGTGATTGAGTGTAGTAATTTGGATCAGCAGCATACGCAGTAGTCGCTTCGTCAAAGGTTGTACCACAGGCATGGATACGCACCCTACTGACCTTCTCCCTGTACTCGATCTTGGATATCATGGAGATACCGCTTGGGATATCGAACCGTGTCTGGTGCCCATCACCATGCAAGGTTATATCTTCAATGGGATCATAGACCCATCCTGTAGAGGAAATAATAGCTTGGTTGATGAAGTCATCTATATCATCAGGGTTGTAGGCACTATCCCATAGTTCGTAGGATTCCGATGCCGTGGATGCTGTTGCTACCGGCATGAAGGTTGAAGTGGTGACATTGCTACTAATGGATGAATCTGTAATCCTTCTTGTAAGCGTATCATTGCTACCGCTTGTGAAGCGTATCCATTTGCCTATCTGGTTATCAGCTCCCCCAAGCACCAGTGTGTTATCAAGAAGCGTAGATGTGCTTCCACTTGATGTAGCAGCAGAAACATACACAGCCCCTAAAGCACGGCCTATGTGCTGTCGTAATTGTTCACGGGTTCTCCCTTGTATAGCTGGCATATCACTTCCTTCTCACCTGTTTAGCAGTTCTTTTTATAGGATTTTGCTTTGGTTTTGCAGCCTGTAACGGTCTCGTTGCCCGTAGTGATAAAGCAAACTTGGGATCCTTTAGCTGTTGTTTTTGTTTTTCAGTAAATTTTGCTGCCATACTAATACCTCTTACCCATCTTTTTCTTTTTCTTAGCTATACGGGCAGCCCTCTTGCCTTTGTCTGTATATGGAAAAGATTTTCCGCCAACTTTAGGCATAGTCATTTCTCCTTTTTACCGTTCTTGAGTTTCTCCAACTCATCAGTAAGCCGTTTGTTTTCTTCTTCCAGCTCACCAAGGGATCTCCTTAGTGCTTGATTCTCTACCTGTAAAGTCATCTGAGGATTACCTGCCATCACAGCCTGGATATCCTCGGTCTTAACCTGTACTTCCATTTCCTTATTCCTCACACTTTCTGATAGTACCGTACCGAATTGGTACGGCCTCTACGCTTAGTAGCACTGACCCTGAACGCTTCCAGAGCCTGTGCTATCTGTTTCCTTTCATCCTGTGTAGGCGGTCGCTTGGTATACTTCGTCCGTACTTCTTCCATGAAACTCTCGGCTGCATTGCCCATCATTTCTTCGATCTGGTTCTGACTGGTATCTTCATCGGCAAGGATCTCGACCCTTGTCTTATGTTCCCGTCCGAACCTGTCCTTGGCTCTCAGCATGAACTTATGCCTGACTATACTACCGCCTGTTTCTGCATTCCTTCCGAGAGGGGCTACACCTGAATAGTTAGCCCCTTTCGGAGTCCATAATTCCTGTATCATATTCTATTACACCTAGTATCGAATGGTTAACATACACGCTTGCTTGTCAGTGTCTACTGACGGGATACCAATTGCTGTTCCTATGGATTGGATATCATCTTCACCGGAAAGGTCATAGAGTTCTGCTCGTCCAGATTCACCAGATGCCTGGGAAATCTGAAGACCATCTCCAACGACTCCAACCGCAGCACCGATAGCAACGCTGCCGATACCAGCAGTCTGTATCCAGCCATAGTAATTGGCTGTCATAGGTATAGTTGTTACACCCAACGCACCGGTTTCCATAGTTCCGTCACCATCAATGATTTTCACCGCTGAATAAGGATTTACAAATATACCAAAAAGCGATGATGTCGTAGTAGCGGTCCTTAATCCGTCAGGCTCATCAATTGTGATGCTGACCGTATTATCGTCAGACGCATCATGGGCTGGGTGAGACTTGATTCGATACACCTCACCTTCTCCCGGTCCATCATTAAAGATCAGATACCCATCTGCATACTGGTTTTTCGTCAAGTCAGTAGTAGGAACTTCAACACTTACGGCTGTTGTGCCTACAGCATTGGCGTTAGCAGGAACATCCATGTCATGTGCAGCTATAGCAAAAGCGGCAGCCGCATCAACAATCATACCTGCGGTAGTGATAGCAGCAGCCCCACATCTAGCATAGTAGAACACTCTTCCGTCAGGAAGCTGTGCTCGTGTTCCGAGTTTCTGCTTCTGTTCTTCAGTCTCAACCTTTTCCTGTCCATAACTTAAAAAAATACTATTCGGAAATGCCATAATAATTCTCCTTAACAGGCTCTACGTCCTGCGAATGCCGTTGGTAATATATCGCTAGGCACGGCAATCTTTACACCTAACTAGATGTGAAACGAGGGGTTGTTATCCTCGTTCCCCGTCTTAAACTTACGGCAGGTTTCTCCTGCGTTTCCGAGGTATCAGGGGTCACAGCTTTGTTCCTATCCGCACACCATCTACAGGTACACGAATCTGTCGGAGGCCACTGCAATAACCCCTGTCTCGCCTTTCTCGTTATATAATCAGGATTCCCTGGCAATCCTTCGACCTTCGTACCAGCCTCGCTCACCACTTCACCTTTAGGGTTTTTCATTTCCCTATGGCGGTACAGCGTGACCTTCGGCTGCCACTCGTCAATATAGTTCCAGGAGTACCCCTGACCAACCAATTCCTCTCGTAATTCAGTACGTTCCTTAGTAGTCATTGCCATACTGTTTCACCTATTCCTAATTAAGATGTTGCAGGTGTAGCTGCGTCCAATGTTAATGCGACACCCTTGGAGTCATCAAGTTCAAACACACCGTAGTCAGCGGTGATCACTACCTCGGTTGCCCGAAGGGAAGCGTCACGCTGTCGCTCAGTTCTGGTGTCCACGCTCTTGAGTACGGCTAATGCCGTTTTGTCTGCACAGACTCCGATAGCGTCATCGCTTGAGTCAATCGAAATGTTCCCGTCTTCAAAGATAGCTACCCCATTGATTGGGCGTAAACCGCTGAAGAAGTTACCCAGTAGGTCCTCAGACCATCCGTGTGGTACCGGGTAGGTAGCAGAAGCTGTGACTGCCGTATTGGCAATGTCCCATACAGCAAACGGGTGCTGTACGATATAGACCTGTGATCCGAACTTGTTACCCTTGGCATATGCCACGGTTGCGGATACGTTGGCAAGGCTCATACTTCTGCCTGCGGCTCCGATATCTGTACTGAAACCGCTGTAGAGTGCGAGAACGTCTTTGTCCTTTTTCCTTGCCATGCCATCACCTAACTGACGGCCTATGATGGAGAAGACATTCTCTGCACTTTGCCGTGCGAGTTTGTCTGTAATGATGATCTTAGCCCCAACTTCCGCTGCGGTTAAGTCCACCGTGGTCATCCCGATATCTTCCTCATCGATGATGTCTTGACCATCAACGAGATCGGACATATCCATTGAGGCCACTTTCGGGACTGTGACCTGTTTTGAACCCTTCGGCAATGTGAATTGCTCGATGAGGTTCATGGCTGGAGCGTTATGCTCCTCTGTATACCTGGCTGATGAAATAATGATTCTCTGGGCATTTTCCAGATTACCAGTAGTAGCTGTTTGTGCCATCTAGCACCTCCTTTTAGCTGCCTGTAGCGACTCTCTTGGCGGCCTTTACAGCCGCTTCGGACCTATCGCCATTAATATATGCTTCTAATAAACGATCTTGGTTACTTGTTACTTCCGCTGCCCCTTGACTGTTATCGAAAGACTGTGGGGACACCCGACCCTGCTTCAACCGTGCGTTCTCTGCTATTAACTCACGTTCTCGTTTCATTCGTTTTGCTTCCCGTTCCATTTCATCCGGGGTTTGGGATGACTGAAGTGCTGCAAAATCTTCAAGCATCTGCTTGTTAGCAAGACCGTTCTGTTTCATGAAATGGATTGCCGCTGCTTGTTTTCCCTGCATCATCCCTACGGCTTCATAGGAATCCTGTTCCTGTTTTCTGAATTTTGTCTCCTGCTGTACATATCTCCTAGCCTGATCCCGTGCTTGTTCCGGCATATACCCGGCTTGCTGTAACTGCTGTTCGTATGATCTGGCTGTCCTTGCCACACGATCTCTCCATGCACGGTTCTGATCTTCAGCTCTCCGATTGTTTAGCTCATCAATTTCCCTTTGGTCAAACTGAGGTACTCTCTGAGGTGCAGGCTCCGGGGCTGGAGCTGACTCTGGAACTGGTGCTGCCTGTTCAGACTGAGTTTCCCCGGAAGATACCTGTGTTTCTCCCGTAGTCGTAGCCTGAGTATCAGGTGCTTCCTGTTCAGGTGCAGGTTCCTGTCCCCCTGTATCAGTTGTTTCCGGTGCTATAATTTCGATTGATTCATCATTTTCCTGTGGTTCCTGTGTTGTTACCATATTATCCTCCTTATTCCTTCTATATATGATACTTCAATTAGTCAATACTACTACATATAGTAGCACCCTATGCTGCCTGCCGTACTGCTGACTGGGTTATCGACTGCCTGTACAATGCCTCGTAGTCATATGTGGGTAATTCCCCTCCACCTGACAGATGGTCGAAGAGATTTTGGTTAATCTTTTTGCTTCCCTGATAGCTGTAATCTGCGTGCATCATAGCCATGACCCACTCATTAGAAGCATTATTGACGAACTCCCTTCTCATCTGCCACAGTATCCCTTTCTTAGCTTCAGCCTTTGCAAGTGCCTTTGCCATTGTCTTTGCCGGATCCTGCTTTGCAGCGGCATCCCTTTCATACTTCGACAGGTTGATAAACTGACTCACCGTTTCCTCGTCTACCCCTGTAAGACCTGTTATATACTGGAGCACCATAGGATGGGTTTTCAGGTCATAGTAGTTTCCTGTCTGACCTTGGATGTTTACCTTGTACTGGCCTGCATACCTGCCTGCATAAAGCATATTCCTTACCGGCTGTGGATACTGGTCCTCTATGACCCGTATGTTATCCAGTAATTCATTTGCCTGTTCAGGAGTCAGGCTTGACCAGAACATTGACAGCTCTTCATCAAGTGCATCCCAGTCAAGGTTTCCACTGCCTGTCTTTGTTGCCTTGTCAAACACCTCGTAGTACCTGTTTATTATGTCTTCTCTGGTACCTGCTTCAGGTTCTGGCATTTCCTTATCCCTGTTATAGAGATCCTCGTGAACTCCGCCTACAGTCCTCTGCTTCTCCTTGTCCCAATGGCCGAAGAGCTTCTCTATCCGCTCTTCCCGGAGATCATCAAGACCAATCATATCGAGTTCAGGAGATCCTTTCCGTGCAAGTTTCGGACTCCACTTCGCACTCTGCATAGGAGCCGTCAGGAACTGATCGGATATCTGTGTGACACCCTTTATGAAATCTTCCTCGATTTTATCAGCCTTCTCGTACAGCGGACCTTTCCTTCCCCTGTACTCTTCACCGTGCCGTTCTTTCACGATAAGGTCTATGCGTGCCTTGACCCTCATATTCTGGTTTTCGTAGTCAGCGTATCCAAGCTCCCTTGCCACTTCCTCGGCTTGCTGTGTCCTTCCGAGAGGATATGCCCTAAGTCCGAAGAACTCTCCCACTCCTCGTGTTGCCTTCTCTGATAATGTGCCTCCTTCCAGCATGACTGACTGTATCCATATAGGCATGATATCAGGAAGCACGATTTCCTTTCCTGTCTGGGCTAGATTGGTTACGAGGTCATCATCAAGGTTATCGAAGAACCCAGTGGGTTCCCCTATGTAATTATGTCCTGTGAGCATATCCACAGCGTCAGAAACCAAAGGTGATGCTTGGCCACGGAGGAAGTTTGTAAAGGGGTTGTGCCCCGCTTCATCACTGAACGGATTCATCGATGAAAAATCTGTAATTCCCTTTGCTGCGAACCGTACCAGTGACCGTACCTTTGTACCGGGACCTACATTTGTCCCGTTGATTTCCCATGTAAAGAACCGTGGCGATGTAGGGTTGACTTTATCCGTAAGAAAATCTATCAGCCCTTCCTGTGTAGGATTTTCTGACTTCTGCATATACTCAGCTATGGAAAAAGCCAGGTTAATTGACATAAGGGCAACTACTGCTTGTCCCATAGTCCTTCTTGTATATCGTGCCCGTAACCCTCGATCTTTTATATTCACAGTATCCCACATCAATGCGGCTATTGCCCGTGTGTACCGTGGTGCCAGGAGCATAGCACTTTCCAGTGCACGGTGCTTGGGTTTTACACCAAGGCTTGCACTGCTTGCCAATCCCCGGAGGTTATTGATATAGGAATCAAGGTCACGAAGCCTAGTAGCTCTTTCTACTGAACCCCTTCTTGTTCCTTTTATAACAGATTGCTCCATAGCTTTTGCCATTCCCAGACCAGCCGAATCCATAGCTGCGTTAAATCCCCTGACAAACGGAGACAGTGCTGTTCCCACAGGCTTGAATACGCCCCAGTTCAGCAACCCTCCCCTCGATGCAGCTTCTACCAGTTCTGTACCCCCTGGTCGTGATGCCAGGATAAGGTTCGGATGATCCCTGATCACCCTCCTGCTATTAAATGTTAGGTTTGCATGATATTTGGGATCAAACATACCGTTCACAAATCCTCGTACTGCCTGTCCCCATACCCGTGGGTTTTGTCCTGCTAGGAATAGGAGCTGTATCATAAACGGGCTTGCGTCACCGTTCAGCACCATGAACCTTCCCACTGCGTTGAACTTATTCACCGCTGTAAGGGCACCTGAAATATTCGGATCCAGTGCATCGGACACTTTCTTGGCGAGTACCTTGTGCTCATCCCCTACAAAGACAGCCTGTTTGCTGAGTTGTGGGAAATTATGGATCTTTGAATATGATCCACCAATAGCCTTCTTCCCTTTCTTGGGTATTTTTACCAAGTTATCTGAATTCTTTACAAGCCAGTTTGCGACTCTTGTCCTAGCAGCATGGTTGTACGCAGCAGTCACGTTAGCACTGAGTGCCTCGTCTGCATTCATGGGTCTGAACCCGTCACGAGATGCCTCTCGCTGGCTTCCATATATCCGTTCCTTAAAGGCACTTGGCTTTGCTGCTACCTTCTTCTTGCCTGCTACAATCTCTGCTATCTCTTCCAGTTCGCCATCAACATTGAACTTTCCTGCCAACTGCCTTCTTCCGAAATATGTACCACCATCAACAAAATTAAGCCTTTTGAAATCTATTTCGTTACGGTCAAGAAACCTCCCTTTGGCATTTGTTATCTTAAATGCTTCGTTGATCCAGTTTCTCCTTTTCAGAGACAAACCCTGGATGATTCTCCCGTTCTGATCCCTCACTGATCCCTTAAATAGTGATTTTATTGGAACTTTCTTCCCTCGTAGCGGCACCATATAATTTTTCTTGTTAATGTTCTGTATAACGTCATAAAGGTATTGACCCCTAAGAGGATCCGTTTCACTCATTCCCATCAGCCTTCCCATCTCATCCGTCTTACCGAAAAGCTGGTCGTGGTTTCCAATTCGTGTGAGCCTTGACATAACCAATCCTGACTTCCTCTGGCCTTCTTCCATCATATTGCCGAGTATAACCAGACCTCTTTCCTCTACAGACTTCGCTGTAGCGGATGGGTTGATGCGGCTTACGATGTTTCTCATTACTGCCGTATTGGCTATTTTCCTTCCCAAGTCGCCCCTAAACAATGTTTGTGCCAACAGCCCTTCATTTGTAAGATCAGGCATAACCTGTTTGTAAAATGATTTTCTAGGCTCTTGCTCCCATCTAGCCAGTGCTTCTGCCTCTGGAGGAGGAGGGGGCTTCTTGCCCTTTCCACCTGCTTCTACTACCTCTTTTGCTGCTTTTGCTATTGGAATCGCTTCCCCAGTGACTGTAGGCGTTATAGGACTAATTGGTTCTTCTGTTGCTTCTTTTACTACTTTCTCCATATCAAACAATGCAGGTTGTCCATCAACTTGTTGGGCTGCTGTTACTGTTGGTACACCCGTTGCCGGTTGTGGTGTTGCTTGCTGAATCGTTTCCATCCACCTATGATCAATCAACATATTGGCACTATGGGCTTTGGATGGTATATCCCTTAATGGGTGCTCATTCTCATCCATCCACCGATTCAGTTCAACCTTGCTATCTTTATCCATAAAAGACGAAGGTTTCTTTTTTGTTACTGGTATTCCTGCTTTTATCAGACCCGTATCTATAAAAGCATTTGGAGCTATTTGTCCAAAGGGTATCGTGTTTATCAGTGCGTCTTTATCCTGCAAGCTGAGATCGTTCCACACATCGTCAAGCAATCCCCTGTCTCCACGACTTTGAATACCTTTTCCACCGATTTCGGCATTAGGATATGCATTTTTTATCCAATCCTTAATGGACATCGGTCCATCTGCTGTATCCACACTCCATTTCTTACCTACTTGTGTAAGCCCTGTTGCTGTTATTGGTACCGCTGCTCCCGTTGGTGCTGCTACCACACCTATATCAGGAGTATCTAGCCCATCTATAGACTCAACGAACTCATCCCAAGCATCGTCTTTAGCCCCCATGAACTCATCATAGT
>Ga0208449_1000480_pt1 | contig 27494 bp, 26 predicted proteins | sample MalvireepMed_s17_FD_184247 | JGI IMG/M metagenome (GOLD analysis project Ga0208449, IMG submission 184247) | Marine viral communities from the Global Malaspina Expedition - Malaspina viral metaG DeepMed_s17 (SPAdes) (version 2) | ecosystem: Environmental > Aquatic > Marine > Oceanic | place...
CGTATAGCACAGGCCCAACAGGGACAGCGGGTATTCAGCACGCTAACGAAATCATGGGGTCTCATGCTATCCTTGATACTGCGGCCCTGCTTGCGATGTTCCCCGGAACCCCCATGCTTGACCAGCATAAAGGGGAAATATCACCCCCATTCGCTAACCAACAAATGATTTTGACCCCCGATATGGACGGGCAGGCTAACGACAGTAAGCACGCCTCTACAGGGCTGAACACGATGGCTTACGGTAATGTTGATGTCACACGACCCTCACCGGTAGTGCTCCGCTTCGCTCACCCTCACGCTCGGTATTCTGATACACCGCAGGCGGACCCACCGCAAACCACCTATGTCGTGTTCGGTCCCGGTCAATCGTTCCCGAAACACTGGGCGAGTGAGGCTGCCGAGAACGCTGTAGAGCCGTCAGTAAAGTTCTCAGTTGCTGGCGTGCACGGTGTAGCAGGGGCAATAGGGCGAGTCTATGACACAAACTTAGGGGCCGGTACTTTCTATGCGACAACGCGTACAGGTGCATATCACCCGAACGAGATTTCTCACGGTAACGCTACTGCATGGGCAGGTAAATCTCGCACGGGTACCGACCAATACTTACCACCTGTGAGGGCATTCACCGCTCTTAATGTCGGCGCGTTCAGAGCATTCGTGAATTGGGAGACAGCGCACGGGTTCCCGCATAAGAATTACAACCAAACCAATGAAGGTAATGTACTCTATTCGGGCGACCATTTCAGCGGTAGTAATCTATACGGGTCTGTGGGTTACGCCCATCCGTTCTATGACTACACACACCTCACTGATGTTCCGGCGCATACTACTGAAATTGACGCTAACATGGTTTGGCACATGGACGGTGGTTATCCCGCAGGCGGCAATTTCTTAGACAACTGTATCAGAATGAATCCTGTTCATCCCGCAACAGGTAATGTAGTAGCATCACGCCAACTATTCGCAGCAGCGGGTACCAAAATCGGGGACAATGCTACCATCTATCGTGGATGCGCGCAACTCGCCGCTACTTACGACCTCAATCTCAATTTAGACGAGGCTACTGAATCCGATATTATGGTTGTTGACGCGACACGCGTGCAGAACGCAGAAGAACTCGCCACGGTTATCGCATCGGCTGTCAACACCTATCCCGGCTCCGGTGCGCTGAAAGCGCTCGGTGGCACCTTCGCTCCGTCATTTGGTAGTTCTCATCAACAGGATAGGTATTCGTGGGTGGAACTTGGAGTAGGGGAATATGTTGATACACCCACCCCAAGTGGTAATTTCTCCATAGAAATAGACCATGCGGTGGGTGGTTATATCCCCGATACTATCCCCGCCTACGGGCATCTACGGCTTGTAGACGCTACACCGCAAGCAGGTTCCACCGATAGGGGATTCTATGGCAGATACTACGGTGTGCATATTGACCACGCTACGCCCGAATATGCTTTCTATCTTGACGCTAATCGCAAAAGTAACGCGCGCGTGTTAGAAGACCCCACTGTTACAGGGTCCGCTGCTGCTACTTTGCCGGGTGGTAGAACATACAAAGTCTATGTTTGGACAAAGGCAGGGAACCTGCGCTGGTCTAATGGCGCGCAAGAGGTGCTAAACACAGCAACCGCGTATGGTGCTTATGGCTCCACTCGCGATAACACAGTTTGGGACCATTTCGCGGCTACCCAAGTTCATTTTAACGGTGCTGTAAATGCTGTGGATAGGACACGCCCCATCGGTGGAATCGGTTGGGCCGGAGAGAGATACTCGTACCTAAACAGCCTCCCTCTCATCAACCCCGATGCGAGCAAAGCCATAGGCGCGGGTAAAGGCGCGTGGCATTCCCTGCTCGGATTTAGCCCTTATGGTGCGTCTAATGTCTGTCATAGCAAATCGGGTGTATTGGTACCCCCCGATTTGAATGCTGGTGATGGCAAAGTGCAGTTCACCCCTATCAATTCGGATTGTCCAAACGGGATGCACCCGCGTCACTATGTTGTTATCGGGTACGAAAGCGAATTGCCACTCGTGGCAAAGTTTGACCGAGACGGGGTTTCCTGTACAGGCGACCTACTCTCGTACAAATGGGGAGCCTCGGGCGCAGGCACCGCGCCTCAAATGGGCACTACTCTATGGGACGCTGATTTGCATAACGCTGACCGATATACTGCACCGGCTCACGGTGGGCCGAACATTGAGGCTCTATGGGCTGACGGCGCGGACCCGCCTGCTACTACCAGCGAGGCGGTCAATCCGTGGAATGATGCCGTTACTCAAGGTAACGATTTGTACCAAATGGATTCGTGCCTATTCCCAACAGGCGACCTGTTCTTTGATACTGACATCAATCCCGGCGCGCTATTTTATGCTGATGATGCCATACAAGGTATCAGCAATACACCACTCAAACGAACTTGCGCAGGTACAGAAGTGACAGCAGGTGCAGTAAAAACAATCAGTCTTACTGCCGGCGGAACTGGTTATACAGGCGCTGGTGGTGTTGCCACTACAGGCGGTTCGGGTACCGGTCTTACAGTAAATACAACTACCTCCGGTGGGGCGGGAACTCCAGTCACAGCAGTTGTTGTCAATGTAGGTGGTGCCGGTTACAAAGTCGGAGATGTTGTTACAATATCGGGTGGTGGTGCTAACGCGACTTTTACAGTCACTGCTTTAATCTCTCAAACTGTCGCTGATGTATCGCCTTTCTCCTTTTGGAAAAACCTCTCAGCCGCGTGGAACTTTAGCGCACAGCATGTCGTTTGGAAGAGAATGGACGGAGGCAACCTATCACTACCAGCCAGCAACGCCCGCGGGTTAGGCGCGGTTCCGTTTATTACTCGCGTGAAGGCAGGCGCCGCAGTTCTCACAGGAGAGAAATTGCTCGGCAATAACCGGTTCTCATTTGAGACTACCAACGCCGCGATGTATCCAATCATCCAAGCACAGGAACTTTCCCATCCACAGGTCGCTGAACTGTTCCCGTTTGAAGTACGGAATGTGTTAGAAATACCTAACGAAGAATTACAATTTGAAAGAGTGAGCGTTCTTGATGACACCGGCCAAGAGCATGTTATAGAAGGCGGGTCGCCGTTCGGTACAATCATTCGTGACTTTGATTTGGTTAGCGACCGCGAAGTTGAGGGTCTCGCGCCGGCCGAAGCGGGTAGCGGTAATTCTCCGAATATGCGCATTCGGTTGCCGGATGCCGACACTATACCCGGCAACATCGTTGTCCGCTCGGGCTTTGATAGACTACAGGCGTATCAAAACGAGAGCATCGGTACAGGTGGTCTGCAACGGCTTGGTGATGCAGAAGACCTCGTAAAGCGTTCGTTTGACAATACCAACCCCGGCCCGAGAGCATGGCCTACTTGGGAGAACAATGCGTGGGATAACATAGATAGTGACCCCGATAACTTCCCCGACAATACGCCTAACGGATGGCGAGATGCTACAGGAGACGCGCCGTTACGGACAACCTATGAGCCTCACGACCGAGCGTTATATTTCCATGTCACTAAAGTCGGTCATACTCATACTGAACGAGAACCTGCTCTCTATCATACTCACGATTTTGCAGGCTCGTCTATCAATATAGGAGTAACGAGTAACCCCTTGACAGTCGGTAGCACTACAGCAACAACCATTGTTTGTGATGGCGCTGAAACTATTGACCGGCGCATTTGGCTTGCTGCGAGCGAGCAAAGTAGCGGTCGGTGGTTCTTATCCATCAATGGGCAAATCGCGTCATATACAGGCGTAACACTACCACGCACTTTCACCGGAGTTGTATTCACTCCCGGCTTTAGCGCGGTCGCTGGTAATAGCATCAAGCCATCATTCTTCATACCTGCCGGTAGCAACCGATTTTTCGCCGCTCGCCGTATGCGAGACCATAGCGAAGTCAGCGGTGAATCGCCCGACATGCCTCTCACCAAATGGTACGATGTTGCAGGGGCAAGAGGAGGTACACGAACACCGGCCCAACTACTCAAAGCCGCCACGCTTACACCGATGCCGATACCGCGCATGGGCCACCATTTCGTTACGCCGACAATGGCACTACTGCCCGGCCATTTCGCTCACCCGTTGTATCAGCGGCTATACACTAACCATTACGCTTGCAGTACAGCGGCTCACTCAACAAAGGAAGCGGCGCTATCCGGTCTAACAGGTAGCGCTCTCACCGATGCTCTCAAGGAGTTACCTGTTCGTGACCCTGTTCTGTGGTTCTCAAGTCTTACAGCGAATTATCCACCGTCTGATATTCACGGTGGGGCGTTCACCCTACTCACCGAGACCAAGATACGGTACGATGGTTACGGTGTTCTCGCGAGCGATGGTGTCGCTGGCACGCAAAACAGCAAAGGTAGCCACCGAATCTATTTGGAAGCCGCTAAGGATTACACGCTCACGCCTCATTTTCCCGACCCGTTAGAGGTCGGCGCGTATCAGATAGTGATACAGCCGAATGTCTATGCTCAGCAACTCGTTGGTTACCACTACAACACAGACGCGGTAAGCGATGCCGCGCCATTCAATCCAGCAACTAACGCTTTCGTCACACGCAAACCATTCCTCACCGGCCAACAGGTAGTGACCGTCATCGGTATTGATGACGATAACGCGCAAGCGAACGGCGCAATCGGGTTGATTCTCGCGTCTGCTGTCGCTGCTGATGTGCGTGGCTGTGAAGTATATCTCAATGAAATGATGCTTGATATAGACCAAGCGCCCGGTCAGCAGTTCGCGACTCTACCGCCTCTCGCTACTTTCAACCCGCTCGGTGTCAATGAGAGCAGTAGCCCACCATTCACTCGCCGTAGTTTGCCGTATCACCCCGGTATGTTCCGGCGCGCTACACCCGGCTATACGCTGACAGTACCGTGGTGGGCTAACACCCTCAAAGACCCGTTCAGTGTCACCGCAGTATCAGCGTGGAAGAGAATAGAACATTACCACCCGGACGATTACTACCACTTCTGTCGTAGTACGCTCGGTGCAGTTAGTAGCCAAATCACGCTTGCTGGTTACCCGACTCACTTTTACGATGCCTATACAGGAGACTACAGCGCGTTGTCGCCTGTCTGTACAGTCATCAGTGTAACTTCGGGTGCGAATCGTGTAGTAGTAGACAACAACGACCTATTCCCATTAGTCGGAGCAGACTATTACAATATGCTATTAGAACTGGAAGCAAGAGACGGACGCAAATTATTCGCTGTCTATAACCATCGCGGGTACACAAGCGGTGGTGGGGCTGGTCTTGGTACTGAGAACACAAGTCGGTTTGAAGGAGTCGTGCCATCAGACGCGGCATTTTGGACAGAAGCGGTCGCTGGTGCTAAGTTAAGACTGACAGGGGCGTACAAGAATACTCTCGCGGGTGAAGTCTACACCGAATCAAAGATGAGTGTCGCGACTCGTAACTTACCTCAACTGCTTCACGGTACGCGTGACACTAACAGCCTGCACATGGCTGACGCGTATCTTGTCAAGTGGCATCCGAACCTCGGGCGACCCTATACTTTCCATTCAGACAGTAGCAGGGCTAACCCCGATTCGCCCGCTTTCCTACAACAACCGCTGAACCATCTCCCCGAATACTTTGAGACAGTTCATTATCACGAGTTCACCTACGCTGCCAGCAACGGTCCATTCGGTTTGCGGATGAAGACTACAAGCACTAACCCCGGCACAGGTGCCCCTGTTAATCCCGAGAGTCTCCATGCGAGCACTTCGGCAGAAGGTGGTACTGATGGGGTCGCATTCCATCTCTCTAACTATTGGCCGGGCGGTAGCCGATACGGTGCCCATGCAACCCGACTTGACCATTGGGGCGATGTGTTCCGAGGTTGGGGAGACCAAGACCTACAAATGGGTAACTGCAAAGCATGGGTAGCGACAGGCAGTGTTACCGCTTTGGGTGTAACAGCAGGCGGTAGCGGTTACACTGCTGCTTCGGGTGTGGCTACTACAGGTGGCACAGGTTCCGGTCTCACAGTCAATACTACAGTAGCGGGAACCGCAGTTACAGGCGCGGCAATTAACGCCGCCGGTACTGGATATGTAATAGGTGATGTGGTAACAGTAGCAGGTGGTGGCGGTAATGCCACTTTGACTATAGCAGCAATTGATGTCCATGCCACAACAGTAGGACAAAGTACGGTAGCAGCAGTATATGCTGTCGGAAATGCAACCTACGCGTATCATCGTAACTACTGCTTCGGGCACCGCTTCGCAGTGCGACAACCGTACAATAGACCGAGGTGGGCTATTACAGTGGCTAAAGGGATTGGGGAAGCCTTTGACTTTCCGCACGGTGGGTATGAACACGGGCCGCTTGTACAACACGACCTCGGGTCATGGACATACGAAGGTGAAGGTGGTCTTGCAGACCAAGCGATTACTGCCACCAATACCGGTATCATGGAACAACAGACTAACGCGAGCGCGTTACTCGGTTCTGATGTGCGCGGCCACCAAGTGAGATATTCAGACGGTAGGAGAATGACACGCCCGTTCGGCTGTGCTGTTCGTAACATTGTCAATCCAATTACCGCAAAGCGAATGCACCCCGGCGATTTCTTGGTGGGCAGAAACTCCATCATGAGTACCGACAAGCGTAACCTCGCGCCGGGTATAATGTTCTATGTCATTGATTGGTGGGGTAATACCACAGGTGAAGAGGTGCGTAAGTTCCCTGTCCGCGGATTCGGTATTCGCCCGTCTTGGGACGCCGAGGAATCTTATGCCCTACAAACCACCAACCCGACTACCGCGTTACTCTATCGCGACCGGTCTCACTTCACTCTCCCGTCAGCAGCAGAAGGTACTGACAATCGTACTAACCGGGGCGCGGGTGCGGAAGACCTCGTTGATTGGTTCAACCCTGCGAAAGCCATGCGAGTAGGTAGCAGAAGCGATGGGCGTGGTTGCCGATGGCCGACAGCGTTCAATGAAAATGTGTTACAGGCGGTCAGTATTCCTATCCGCCCTGTCGGCATGGTTCTCTCTCACCACACGGCCGAACCACCGTTCACAGTGGGGCTACTTCGCCCCACTAATTCGGCTATTACTGATACAGATATACCGGTGGGAATCAGTCGCAGGCTTGGTATTAACAAGGCCGATGGGTTGCTCAAACCCGAAGCGATGACCGGTCAAAATGTAGAGCAGGCTGAGGCAGACTTCCTGTCCGGCGGCGCGTTCATCCAAGAAGCGATTTCACGCATAGCCCCTCGTATCGGTCTTGATGCTATGACTGTCAGTGAAGCGACAGGGGACGCTGACCGGTCGTATGTCGTGCAAGCGACACAGGCAACCAGTTTGCATACCGATAGAAGTGTCGGGCAACGCTACATCGTGGCTGCTGACTACGACCTCACCTCGCTTGATTTCAGCACGGACACTGACGACATCATGCAACTCTCGCTCACTGATGGTATCAACCCTCTCGGCGGCTCGTATATCCTTGACCTTGAGAATTACATGGAACCTGTGAGTGATTCTAATTGGGGTCGCTCCGGTAAAGGAGCCGGACAGATTACCAGCAACCCGTACCAAACTAACACACATAATCCGTTCTCGGGTGGCGGCACTCGTACGAATACGACCGATAAAACACTGAGATTGCTCTTGCGACCAGTACGCGTATTGGACCACCGCTACCTTGAGATTTTCAGACACGCTCGCCGTGTGGCTGGCGGTAGCCCTCAAGACGCCAAGAACTACTACACCGCTACAGCGGGCGGCCGCTACGGTGTGTTCGTGTATGATGCGCCCGGAGCGAGAATGGTGGATTATGTACTGACTTCTGTACCGTCCCCAACCAATCCACCATACGCCCCTGTCTATTATGTAGACCCGGCAGTGAGCCTAAGCGCTCCCGCCAGTGACGGCCTGCTCATACCCGGCGCGCAGTCGGTAGGCTTCCAGCAGTCGCTGAAACAGACAGTCGCCCGACTCATAGTCAGCGCTAACACCTTGCAGCATTACAGGTCAGACGCGCCGCGCAGACAGGCGATTGTGTCTGACAATGACGATGTTGTGGTTCGGCCGGATTACACCGTTCAGCCGAGATACAGCCAATCCACCTATCCCGGTGCTAAGTTCAATACTGACGACCATAGTGGCGAGGTTAGTGCAGACTACTCGGAGGTGAATAATTGAATCCAATAGATGCCGCTTGGCGCGTGTTGAAAGAAGAGCCACCCACTCTACCACCAGTGGCACCGGACACTCTACCACCAGTGGCACCGGCGCCGGAGGCAATAGAAGACCCAACCCATCTTGGTATTATCGGCTCGCGCAATTTGGCTGATTATGATTTGTTCAAAGACAAAGTAGACGAATGGGTACAACAGAACGGTCGGCCACACAGCATCATCTCGGGCGGGCAACGCGGTGCGGATACTTTCGCGCGAATATACGCAGAAGAAAACGAGATACCGTTCACTGAACATCACCACAATACCTATCGCCACATGGGTAGCCCCCGAATGTATCATCACCGGAATCAATTAGTGGTGGACGACTCTACTCATTTACTCGCATTCCCTTCACGCTACGGGAGAGGTACACAATCTACTATGCTACGAGCCGACAAAAAAGGTATTCCTGTAACACATCATTTTGAGGAGGACATGTGATGGCATATACAGCACCAACACCCGGTGTGCTACGAGCATACTCCATTCGTGGGCGTCTTGATAATGTACAGGATACGGTGAAATCCAGCATTGAAACGCCGGTATTCGTAGATAATGCGGTGCTTCACGCCGAATATGTGCGTACCGATGACACTACAACATTCCGCAAACAGCAGGTTAAACCACCCACGCAAAGCGATTTTCAGATGACTCACGACAGACTGTATCGGTACACGGAAGAGCAGTCATCCATGCGCCTAACCCACGCTGACAAACCCGGTATCAGCCGTGAAGGGCAGGTGTATTTCGCCGGTGAGCAACTAACCACAGGCGACCAAACACCGCTACTCGCATTCGCTGAGAACGACCACGCTCAGCGCCTCAAAGCCAAATCAATTGAGACTGCCACACAGGGGTCTCGGCTCGTACTACAGAATATGAGAGGTCGTACCCTGTCCGATGTTGAGTTCGTGGATGAGACCCATGTCCGGCTCGGTCAAACTGTCGGTGTCGGGTACCGTACTACCGACCTCATACAACGACTATTCACTGACAAACTTCACGGGCTAAACAGCATCAGTGTCGGATTCACTTTCGCCGGACCGAGAGCCGGTACAGTCGCTTCATACAAGGGCGCGGACATCGCCCGTCACTCGCAGACTTTCCTATCACAGAACTTCCGTGGCGTTCGTATCCCTACCGCTTTACGCTTCACTGCTCGGCATGACGGTTACGCGTTATTCTACGACCGGTTTGGTAATTTCCTATACACCCCACGAGTGTTTTCTCACACCGACCGTGTTGTCGGTCAATCGCAAGGCATGGGCGGCTCAGAAGCAGACCCTATTGTTGATGTCGCTAACCGATTAATGGTGACAGGGGCTAAACAGGCTAACAATGACGACATCGTGATTGTCGTTGATGACGCGGAACTGCAAAAGAAACACGGGCATATCAAACAGGAAGAGGTCATTGACCCTACTGCTACTACAGAACGCAAAGCGCGCCGGTCGGCCAACCAACTACTACGCTCTAATCGTAAAGCGCAGGGTGCGTTTAAGAGCAAAAAGCACATGAAGTCGTGGGATTTGAGCGCTGGTGAAATCGTTGAGTATCAGAATCCGGTTGACAAAATAACAGAGCGGGTCGCTATTATTGAGGCCACGCATGTTCTGTCCAAACACACCTCATCGTTCCAGTTTGCTGCGTATCAGCAGGGGCTGGAAGGGGTACTGCAAGCCTTTGGTGAAGGACAGGAACTTGTTGAAGAAGGTACCCAACCCGACCGTACGCTCCAAGTACAGACTAAGGAAGTGTCCGGTATAGGCCGGGCCAAACTCAATGTGCGGATGGTTGCCGCTATTCGTCATGTTCTCCCTATTCGTACTCGTAGTAGAAGCGCGGTAACTGTTGATGCTATCACGCTGAATAACGGTGTCCCCGATATTCACGCTGGGTTCCTACTCGGCCACCGCAAAATTGTGAATACACCTGCTATCGGTGGCAACCCAGCAGGCGCACACTACACTACCGATGCTGCGAGTAGCATACGCGGGGCGCTGGGTGGGGCGAGCGGTAGCCCATACACCGCTGTAACCAACCTCGCTGGCACGACTCTAACTGTGACCAGCACCGCGGGGTTCCCTCCTTCGGGCACCATCAATATCAGCATTCAAGACGGAGACCACGCCACAGGACAGGCCGCGCATTATAGCGCTACTGTCGCCAGCGCTACCACTTTTACGCTTGCGGGTACACCGGAAGCAGGCACAGCACACGGCTCTTTTTCGTCTATCAATGGGAGCATTGTTAGGCTACTACGCTCTCGCGCGCATGAGATGGGCACGCCGAAGGGTATAGCAAAGCGGTTTAGGAGATGGTAGAATGAATCCGATAGACAGTGCTTGGCTTGTGTTGAAGCAGCAATTTGAACAGTGCCCCGAATGTGATGCTGAACTGGAAAGCGGTAATTGTCCGTTTTGTGGTTGGAAGAGACCATTAGAAGGTCAAGCCGTTGGCCGCGACCTCAATCTATTACGCCCGTTGATGCCGGGTGGTGGGCCAATCATGAATTGCCCGGAGTGCGGGTCGGATGCGGTATTAGAACTACCAATAGGCTCGGGTGACCTCGGTTGTATATCATGTGGGGCGCAACAATACGGGGACGAATGGGTGAGTTAAGTGCCGATACTGAACGGAGTCAAGCGCCGCCTCACCGAGCATTTCGCCACACTCATCAACGAGTTGCACATCGGTAGCGATGGCACCCAAGCGTCAGCAGACGATGGTGGGGCGCGCTCGCTGGTCAAGATTACTCCGACCGTCACGGTCATTGACGACCAAACGCTACTCGTTGAGGGCACCTTCGGCACGACTCACGCCTTCACTACTGATGTTCAAGAGGTCTATTTGCAGTACAGGAACCCTACGACAGGCGAGTTTGTGCCGGTGTATCGTACTGACATCACCAATATCACGAAGAACGCGCAGAACGAACTGCGGTTTTCGTTCCTATTGGAGGTGGAATGATGGTATGGAAAGCGTTGCCCCACCAAGCCATCAACACTGACCCTTATATTGCACAGCATGATATTGACCGAGGTAATATCACTCACACGCCCCAATATACAATCCATCCAATCGCTGAGCGATTAACGCACGAAGCGTATGAGGCAAAGCATGGGCAAGCGATGCCCGAATGGGACAACTACCACATGGGTAGTATTGCGCGAGTGGCTCCTCGTAGAGATGAAGTGGGTAGAATCATCACTATCCCTGCTTCCAATGGGAACCCCGAAATGCAAGTTGATGAAAATTGGTGGCAAGACAAACTAATGCGTGATGAGACTGAACCATATCGTCAATTTTTTGATAATATGACCCCCGAAGATGAGGAAGATATGGCATTATTCATAGGACAACAAGCATCGGGTGACTCCGATTATCAATTACCGAGCACAGATTGGCAAGATAAGAAGACAGGCGAGCCTATGGACATCGCGCTACGGTTACTGAAAGCGTCAATGCCCGGCACGGCAGGCTACCCCGAAGACGAGCCTTGTTCTATGTGTGGTGGTAAAGGTGTATTGGCCGCTGATACAACACATGAGGGTATGACCTGTGGTTGGTGCAAAGGTTCGGGTAAAGAGATAGATGGGAAGCGCGCTAACTGGGAAGACTTACGCAACCAAACTCTCCGCGATGCAGCGCCCGTGAAACCGACAGACGAGCACGGTTTTAGTGATGAAGAGCGTGCTCATTTAGAAGAAAACCTCGGTCATAGACCACAATACCGTGAGTTCGGTGTAAATACGGATTTCCCAAGCGGACAATTTGAAGATGAGGCTTGGCAGAACAAACTCGCAGGCGAGCCTATGGACATCGCGTGGCAGTTGCTCAAGGCAGCGTTCTTCACGCCTAAGAGCGGGTACGAAGACGAGAAGGATTACCCGAAGAGAGCAGTAATTCCGCCAACATGGGGCAAAGAACACTTTTTCAATAGAGTAGGAGTCGCTGGGGGCGGTGACCGAGAGGCCAAGTTCCGCGAAGCGCAACACGATTTTCCCCTAAAGAGATACCCGCGTTGGCCTCATAGCGAGGGAGAAGAAGGAGTAAAAGACGCGGGGGAGCGACCAATAGATACTAAAACAATGTTTGATTTTATAGGCGGCGCCGAACGAGAAGGGGAAACTTACCAAGAACGAATACAAAGAATTAGAGATTTTTTGGATAATGCGAAGTTCCGAAGCGTTGAGTACCCACCCAATGTGGAAGGTAGCGCACGCCAAGATATGCGACCCGGATGGAAGTTTGGTGCAGGTGGTCGGAAAGAGGAGACCGCGGTAGGTGACGAAGCGTGGGATAGGATGAGACTACCGACAGGCATGTTTGACATACCGGAGGGAGAGGCATGACATTTTACCCAACACCCTCGCAATTCAGCAGCATACAGCGACATATTGATACGGCGAGACGCTCGCAGCAAGGTTTGCCTAACGACAAGTTGTGGCCGCGTTTGCAGCCCACGAATCCGCAGGTCAAATGGTGGTGGGCACTCAACGACATGACTCCCGAACAGCGCGTCTTATGGTTGAACTACTACTATCCCGAGGTGATACAGAATGAATGAATGGTGGGCTGTATTGAAAAATGACGAAGATTTGACACGCGAGCAAATGACTGACGAAGAGTATATGGCTGAGCGCGACAGGAAAATACGAGAAGACCGGATGAACGGTATATCAGAATATGGCGGTCCTTTGTGCGAACAGTGCAAAGAAGATGCGAAAGGGGAACCTAACAACCAGCCGCCCCTATACTGTTCGCCTCGTGAGGGTCAAGAATCCATCTCATGTAGAGCGCTGGCTGGGATGGTACCCCAATCAGAACACTGGAAGTATGCTGGGGTAAAACCCCAATGGACCCAAGATTGGGAAAATATGCCAATGGGTAAAGTTGGCGATTTGGAGGGTGACGCTTATAATGAATATATGGATTATGAAGGTCACCATGACCATACAGAATGGGCGGAAGAACAGCGCAGAGAACAAGAAGCCGCGCAGGCAGCGGAACAGTCAAAAAAGGATACATGGGACGCTCTTATTGCAGAAGCAGAAGAACTTGGAATCCCGTCTGATGATTGGTATATTACTGAGAGTAGCCCGGATAACTTAGACGGCCTCCAAAGAAGAGTGGACGATGTGAAGAGAACACAGGGGACAAGGCGCGGGCGAACAAACAGACGCGGACGAAACATTCGGAGAGGTGAGCCTATGGATATGGCATGGGGGTTGTTGAAGCATGCCTAACCCACTAAGCGGACACACAGCAGCGCAACTGACCGGAGCAGCGGACGGTCTGCGTGACGGTGATGTCATCACATCTCCTTCAATAACCAACGCGCTTGAGGGAATACACGGTAACGGGATTCTCCGACTGCACGACAGCACTCACGGTAGCACCCGTAATGTCGTTAATGGTGGCGAAGGCGCACTATCAAATGCAGGTGGCGGCGTCAATTTCCTCACGCTACAAGGCGGCTACTGTGTGCTTGACGGTTCGCTATACGAGTTCGGTGGTGGGCCGGGCAACAATGTGCAAATTGAACTCGGCAAAGCCAGTGAAGGTACAGGTACCGCGCTGACAGCCACAGGCACACAGCAGTCAGTCTATGTCATATTCCTCGCGGCAGAAGGCGGTAACGGTGGTGGGACAACAGGACATGCGGGCGTGCATTACGCCGGCGGTACTCCTGTTGATGTAGTTACAGGCGTATATCCAACTCTGCCCGAACAGTATTTGACCGACTATGGTGGTGGTGGTGGAATAGCGAGTGATAACGAACAGGTCATCGTGCTCGCAGTCGTGCGATGCAAGTATAATAATGCTGGCGGTGGGGTGGCTAACCCACACGCAGTGGAAAGAGTGGAAATCAACGACAAGCGTGTCTTCCTCAATACCAATCCAAAGTATATGGTACCGCTTACTACGGGTGGTACGGCCAATGACAGTGCAGGTAAGGCGTCACAAGTAAGGCGCAACGGTGGTGACGGTATCAACAACGCTGTTCAACTGCGTGGCTTACACCCGACCACCGAGGGAGGCGACATCGGTAACACTGTAACCGCTGCTACTGAGTTACACGATGTCGGAGCACTGTGGTTATCCACGGGCAGATACGGTAACGCCTCGCTTGCTGCAACGGCTACACCGGACCCCGCTGACATCGGAAACGGTCTCGGTCACGGGCCATCAGAAGGTATTGACCGAGCGAACAACGGCACAGCCGACATTCTGTTCGCAGCAGGGAAGGTGAATGCAGGCACCGCAGTCGCTACAAGCAGGCTCATGGGGCGCGGGGTTGACGCATACCCTACCGCATTGAGCACCGCTTCATGGGTTATCCTACCCGAAGGTGACAGCATATTCTACCTCAGTGTCGCGGCGGGGCAGGTAGTCACACTTGACCCCTCAACAGTTGTGTTCCCCGAAGGACACACCATTGAGATTCGCAACGCCGGCGCTGGCGGTACAGGCAACATATCGTTCAGTGGTAATACAGTCGCGCCAACTCAATACGGACGCTATGTCTTTGACGGCAGCGCGTGGTTTGAACTGTTTAGAGCGTGATTAGATGGAAGCATTTGAACGGGCGTGGTCTGTTCTCAAGACACCTATTGAAGATACAGATGTGCCGGGATTGAGAGTCGCCTATGGCACGGACGAAGAGACAAGAGGCACGCCGACAATAGGTAATGTGCCTTACGCGCATTCAGAAGAAAGTCAGATGGTGCCGATGAGCGCGAATGAATACTTTGATTATGTCGCAAGTAACAGTGGGGGAATGTTCACAGGGACACCTCCGTTGCCGGATAGAGATGCAAAATGGCGATGGCTTGGGCGGCAACTTGGTGGCAAAGAAAATGTCCGAAGAATCAAAGAGGGTATCAAAGAGGGTACGCCGATAGGTGCGCCCGAACTTACTTTTGATGCTGACAATTTTACCGGCCAACAAGAGGGCGGTCATCGCATGGAGGCTTTGCGTCAGATGGGGCACGGTGACACGCGCATACCTGTCGCTGTCCATCAACAAGAATGGCGTCATAAAGTCAAGGACATGTCCGAAGGAAGGAGGTTGTCTGAATAATGGGCGACTTTCTTGACAGATTGAAGCAGAAATGCCCCTCGTGCTGGCAACTCGTTCTCGCTAAGCGCATTGAAGGGCGCTATGTCAACGACAAACTCACCCGTATCCTAATTTGGGAATGCACTGAATGTGGATGCCTATGGCAGAAGCCGCGGCGACTGAAAAACCTTGATGAAGAGGTTATTCCGTCACTTATCGCACTGAATGACTGACTGGTCTTCCCCGTGTTTTGGTAGCGTGAAGGCTTCGTGGGCCTCACCGCAACGCATGCACAAGACGACTACTGGTGTCCGTTCCATTGATTGTTAGGAAATAGTGGTGTTATTTTAACATTGGTGTAGTTCGCTACACCTACTTTACTTTGAGAATCTGCTATATTTATGCGACTAACCCTTATCCGAGACGCGTGACTCCCGATTTCAGCATCTATGAAGTGGGACCGAGGGACGGTTTGCAGAACTTACCGCACACCATATCCATAGACGACCGAGTGAAAATGGTACGCTTGTTGGCCGCCGCGGGTCTGTCTGATATTGAGATTGGCTCGTTCGTCAACCCAACCCGTATCCCTGCGATGGCTAACACAGCAGAAGTGTTCAGACAATGCGCTGATGTTGACGCCAACCTCGCTGCTCTTGTACCTAATGCGCGCGGAATGCAAGACGCCCGTGATGCAGGCGTGCGGCAGTTCAACATATTTTTCTCGGCTGATGAAAGATTCAACAAGCGCAATCTCGGTTGTTCCCGTGATAGCGCAGTTGCGTCTTATGCTGACATGTTGGTTGGGGTGCCGTCTTCGCAGGTGCGTGTGTATGTATCACTCGCATTCTCTTCACCCCTTGACAATATGGCTGATACCATCGCTGACGCTAACGCTCTTGGTGACACGGTGGTTCTGTGTGACACAGACGGCCGTGCTTCCCCCGATTCAATACGACAGGTGACTGGTTTGTCACAGGGCAAGACCGCCCTGCATTTGCATTATGGCGCGTTACGAGAACGCATGTCTCACAATCTCACAGTAGCCTACGAGGTAGGTGTGCGAGAGTTTGACGCGAGTATCGCTGGGTTAGGTGGCTGCCCGTTCGTGGCCGGCAGTCGTGGCAATCTCGGCACAGGTGAACTCATCGCATGGGGTCAACAAGAGGGGCTGGATTGCGGTATAGAACCCGAAGCATTGGGGCCGGCGCACCTATTTGCACAGTCACTCGCTAAACAGGAGATATTGATATGATAATCGCTTTATCATTAGGGGTTCTCGTTGTTGTCTATCTATGGATTCTTTGGGATATTATACTGAGCGGTTGGGAGAATGTGGATATTGACATAACCGCAGAAGAGTTAGAATCTGATTTGATTAATGGGCTTCACCTATACGGGAGAGATGACTGATGGCGCGCGGCCTTTGGTTGTTCCGAGTTGTTATGAAAACATTAGAAAAACTCTACATTTGGGTTGAATCTAAAATGGAGTACCCCGAAGACCACACCATACTCGGTGTGTCTATTGACGATGATTTACAGAAAATGAGTAGGCGCAAACTGTGCGCTCACATAGAAGAGAACACGCCCGGCGAGGGGTCGTTTTGGAAATTGGATAGCACCACTAAGATTCGCTTCGGATGCCAAATGATGAGGGCGTCTCATTCTGATTCGTCATTGAAATAAGGGCCTTGCAGTGGCGGCGCGGTGCGCAATATACTACCTAACTCTTTAGCCATCATCCAAAGAACAGGTAGCGCGATGATAATAATACAAAATAAGAGGGAAAAGAAAAACAACAAAACAGTGTCAATCATATCATGCGGCCCCCGAGTACATCGTTGACATCAACTCTGTACGCACCACCTTCCACACCACTGCGTTCCACCTTATCGGCTTCCGGCTCGGGTTCGGGTAACACAGGCGTCTCGCTTTTCGCGGCGGGTGGTTCTTCCCCCGACAGCGCGTCAGCCGCCCCTTGAATGGCCGACACTACCTGTTGCAGTGCGGCACGAAGGCGTGCGTTCTCGCTCTCAAGCCGAGCGACTTCGTCCGCTATGCTCATCCAAGCACCTCATCTAATTCAGTATGCCTGTGTTCTACGCATAACCAACCTACTGTTTTCATGGTGGAGCGTGTCTTACCCACCTTCGGTTTGTTTATTTTAGCGTACAGTCTCCTCATAGGATTTTTGCATCGCGAGCAGCGTTTGGCAGGGTTACGCCTGCTCATTCTGTTCGCCGTCCGATGATGTCATCAATACGAAGAATCGCAAGAGTGACTTCAACGGCGCTACTGATGACCTGCTCAACGAGAGCGAGAGGTTCTATGACTCCGACATCAACCATGTCTTCTATGCCTCGTGTGGCCCCGTTGATGTATAGCCCCTTACGAGGGTCGCTAATACTGCGTAGTTCCATTACCACATCAAGAGCGTCCATACCAGCGTTGCTCGCTATGGTAGCAGGGATAACCTCTAACCCGTCAGCGAATGCCTCAATAGCCATACGCTCGCGAGCAGACAAACCTCTGCTGTCTTGCGCCTTTTTCCTTACAAGGCGTCCGAGATGGGAATAAGCCGCACCGCCACCGGGCACAGCCCGTGAGTCGTTCATGTACAGGCAAGTCACGCCTACAGCATCGTCAAACGCTCGCTCAAACTCGTCAAGAGTCTGACGGGTAGCGCCGCGAATCAGTAAAGTGACTGCCTCCCCTTCACCATCCACGGTAACATAGCGTAAGTCGCCTATGTTACACTCTTCAATGACAGCGCTCGGTGGCTGCTCTTTGACATCTTGTGGTCGGTGGTAAATTGGTGCTCCTGTTAGCCGGCTTATTGCTTCCATGTCGCTTGGTTGTAGTGAAGTGACAAGAGGGATACCCTGCTGTTGCAGGTAGTGGCTAACAGACTCATGCACTCGGTCACGCACGAACACGCACCCGCCCTCGGATGCGCCTGCTACCATAGCAGCCGCCTCGGATAGGATTTCGTGCTCTTGCTGCTGAATCGCGTGCATCTGCTGAACATCATTCACCTGCATCTGTACTTGTGAGTAGTCAAATCCATCAAGCCCGCCGTTTAGTAGTAACACAGGCCCATCTACGCTCTTGGGCGTCTCATCGCTTGAGAACGCTTTGTTGAGTATGATGCCCGGATGCACCGCTGAGTCTGATAGCGAGCCGCCTGTCTGTGTAACCACACGGATACGGTCAAGGTTGCCGCCTGCTTTCTCAGCCGCTTCAACACATAGCGTAGCCACTCGGTCAAGGTCAGACTCGGCCGCCTTGCCTCGTAGCGCCGTCTTGGCTATATCCACAACATCAATGTCGGTTAGCCAATGGTCGTCACCGAGGTCGGACAGCGCTAACTGCCCCGCCTCTTGGTACGCTCGGATAATATCGCTGGGATGCACGCCACGGGTGAGCAGTATTTCGCTCACCTGTAACAGTTGGCCTGCGAGAACAACCACGCTTGTCGTGCCATCCTTGCAGGTCGCCTCTTGGGTCTTCGCTACATCGGCCATCATTTCTGCGCCCGGATGCTCTATGTCTATATCGCGAAGTATGCTGACACCATCGTTGGTAATCAGCGTACCCAATGCTTCGTTATACAACATTTTGTCAAACCCACCGGGGCCGAGGGTGCTACGCACCGCATCCGCTATTCCGATAGCCGCTCTAATGTTGCTTATCTGTGCCTCTCGCCCCTTTGGGGCTTCTCTCTTTTCAGTCACCATGTCACCTCTATTTCTATTACTGCGCCTGTATCCCGCGAACGGGCTTTCACGAATCCATCGCTGCATCCGTGAGCGTACAGGTCGTACGCCAACCTTGCGTCTGCTATACAGTATTTAGCCACTTCGCTATGTCTGCCTTCACGCCATGCCTCGGGGGCTTCAACGCTGGTCATGCCACTCTTGCCTACGCCGAGCGTGTGTTTGCATATCTCTTCCAATGTAGCGCTGTGTTTAGCAGCGGAACGGAATAATCGGGAGGTGTCACGGATACAGGCGTGCTGTTTTCCGAGCAGGGCGCCTGCTTCGTAACAATCCAACGCATCACGGAGAACGGGGAGGTCAAAGCCCGCTATGTTATGGCCGACAATGACTCCGCCTGCCTCGGTGTGCTTTAGCAGGTGTTCGCCGAGGTCTCGGGGGTGGAGAGGGTGACAAATCGCACCTTCAACATCAAGAGCGGCTTTACTGAATAGGTGGGCACTCTCACCATCCCATGTGGCGACAACGGTCGGCTCAAAGAGGTGGGTTTTGTCCCAACCGCCGACTTCCCACGAGTAATTAGCGGTCTCTATATCAAGAGCGAGAACTGGTTGCATTAAAAGTGCGAGAGGGGCGTGAGCCATCAATCCTTCGGGGGATACGCCTACTCATGAATCCAACCCCTGCACTTTACCTTTTTACCGCACCAAATACAGTGAGTATTTACTGTCAGCATTAGATTCTTTGTCTGCTGGATGGTCGCTGATACTGCGTAGTTGCTCAAATCCTTTGTTGGTGAGTCAACCACGAAAAGGTGTGAATCTTGACCGGGGGGCGATTGATTACAGGTTCCCTCATCCATCATTCCTCACCCTTCCAACGGACATAGACTATACTACCCCCTTTGCGCTCTTCAAACCACTGCTTCGCGTCTTTGTAGTGATTGTATGTAGCCGGTTTGGATTTCTCCTGTTGCTTCATGTAACGAGTGAACAGTACGCTCTTCTGTACCCAACCGTCACCGTGCTTACCGAGGTCATTTGTCTCGCATTTACTGTATGCACCTTTCCACGCACCGATTTTCGCTAACTTGACTCGGCGCTGTTGCCCAACTTCCACATCAGTTTCAAGCCATAGAATGAGTCGCTCATAGATGTCGTAAATAATCTCAAGCGCCATCTCAAGGTGTTCGCCTCGTACTACCCAAGTACCCTCAGTGAGAGCGAGGTGGGTAGCGAACAGGATAAGGTGGTTCTCAATGTTCGGCATGAACGATGCGACTATCTCTTTCATCTGAGGGTCAAGCCCTGTCAGTAGCCCGTAAAACTCCTCAATGCAACCTAAGAGGGTACTATCCCACTCAGCATCAATGCTGAACATTTCGTATCGTACGAGTTCAGCCGCGTCAAACCGTTCTTTGTCGGTGTAATTTTCCCATGTCTCTTCGTCTATTTCAGCGAGTTCTAACAGACGCGCCTTACAGTTTTCCCTTACTTGTATGAAGTGCGCGGACAGGTCTTCTGTTGATACAGCGGTGTGCATCACATTCTTGAACACGCCCGACATTCTGCGTTGGCTGACTTCCTTTCTGTCATCATCGTCCCAATGCACAACAAACAGTAGCACGCGCTGGAACAGACCCTTCGTCAGCACGATGTCTTTGACACCCTGTGGTGGATAGGTTGTTATCCAAAGCGACACACTTGACTGTGTGGTGACAGTACCCTTTGCCATCGGTTTCGTGAGTATGTTACTCTTACTACCAATGGGGTTCATCGCCTGTTGCAGGTAAAGAATCGTCTCGTTAGAGTGCGTCTTCCTATCGCCCTGTAACAGCACACTACCCTCGTCAAAGTTCAGCGCTTTCTTACCACCGAGTGCCCCAACCTTCGTGTAGGTGACAGTCTCGTTACCCTCTTTCTCCTCATAGATAGTTCCGATGAGACCGGCGTCAGTCGTACTCGCGTAGCCTTCTGTATCAATGCCGGCGCCTTCAAGCACCTCACTGATAAACTCCCACGCTATCGTCTTACCCGTTCTCGTAGGTTGAATCCAAAACACATGCACACGGGGGTCAAGTATTGACGCCCATATCGGCACGCGTATTTCATCCACTACGGCTTGTCCATTCACATAGAAGAATGACAGAAGCGCCGGTAACTCGTTGTTGAACGATGTTAGGCTGAACCTCTCTACATAATCTTCTATTATTCCATATTTCTTCACGGCGGTATAATCACGCCATGTTCTCGCTCTACTCATTAGTCATCTCTCCTTTGTTTCCGCCCTTTAGGCTGGAATTAGATTGTACGGTGACGGGGTTCTCGTTAGTGAGAACATCAATCACCCTGTTGCGTAGCACTTTACCCATACGGGGTACATTACGCAGGCATTCGCCGCACGCCGCCTCTTCTATGCTACCGCAAGAGGCAAGGATGGCTTCGGCCATGTCTTGACCGATGCCGGGAATAGTAAGTATCGCATCAAGACGAACATCGTTCGTTGATACTCGGCGGACAGCCTTAGCACCGTGGCGCGATGCTGGCTTATTCACCTTTTGATGAAGGGCGCTAAGGAAGTATGCCGCTTCGCTAAGTGACGCGGCTCGGCACACGATGCAACCAAAGTCTGCTACCACTCGTGCTAACCCCCCGTTCAGTTCTTTGAGTATGCGGCCATAGGTAGCCTTACCACCACGAGCCTTGACCTGTCTTAGGTGTGCCCCAATGTCGCCCCATACTACGAGAGCGAACTGCTGATAGTTGGCGTCCATGTTATCAAGTTGGCGCCACAGGTGACCGTTGCGCATGCTTTCAATGAAGTCGCCAATGGTTTTCGCTTCCACACATATCTCTCCACAGATGTAGTCGCCGACAATGAGTCGTTGGCGAGCGACAGGGATGGTGGGGCGGCTCCCTTCACACCTACGCTCAATCGCTTCGGGTAGGCTACCGCGCTCATTCGTGTCAATGATTAACGGGTTCACGGTTCCACCCTCTCAAATCCAAACTCGTTCATGGCCTCATCGCTGAAATCCATCTCAAGGAGCACCGCAAGTAACGCTTGGTCCGCTCTTTCTGCTGCTCTTGCTTCGTGGAGTTGAGCCTGTCGTTTTGAATACTCGCGCTTCCTCTCCTTTACTTCGGGGCGTTGTCTGTACTCTTGTTGCCGTATGCGCCTTTTCTCTATGACTTCGGGGCGGCGACAGTACTCACGCCTCCTCTCTTTGACATCGGGTCGTTGCCTGTACTTACGACCATACTCACGCATATACTCTCTTTTGTATGCACGCTGTCGTGAATACTTAGCCTCGCCATAGCAGCCACCGACACAGTATCTACGACCACCGTGTGCATCTTTAGGCAAAGGTGTTTCACACCACTTACACAGGCGGGTCATTCAAACGCCCCCGAGCCGTCCCATAGTTGGCACTTACCTAAACAGAATCCTTTGTCGTATAGTGTAGAGCAGTGTTGCGAATAGCCTCGCTTGACTATGCTGTTGACTTGGTACTTCGTGATGTTTGGGTCATAGTCAGCCCACTGTAACGACTCAATGTATTCACTGATTCGCTCAGCGTGCTCATCAAGTTGCGGACCATAGATTTGCTCAACAGGTAGGAACCTGCGAAGCCGAGCGGCGAGATACGCCACGAGATTGAAGCGAGCATCGTGTGGTGGGTTGCTACCGACTTGGCAGGCCGCCTGTTCAAGGCACGGGAGAATCCGTATGTTGCCCATCTTCACCGTCTCAAACTGAACCGCTTTAGCGAAGGTGTTGAAGTTGCGTTGATGCACTTGTTCAATTGGTAAATCTACCCCTTGAGTACCGTACGCGTAAGCAGTGTTGCGTGAGTGTTCAGCCCTCTCACAAATCTCATCCCATGACCACGATAGTAACTCCTCGCTCTTGAGCGGGATACTCCACCGCCCGACATGTTGCTTGGCGTTGTATGAATTGGGTATGCGAATCATTCTCGCTAAGTCAAACGGTACAGTGGGGTCAATACAGCGTAAGCCGATGTTCTCCTTCCATCCGTTCAGTAGGATACGACCTGCCGCCTTGATGCGTGATACATCACCACCGTTAGCAGGGCGATGGGTCTTGGACAGGGTCACCCATACATGGAACCCGTTGCCGCTGAACCATACTGCGTGGTTGATGTCTTTCTCCATCAGCATTTGGTGTAGTCGGCGGACCTCGTCCACGACCACCTCACCGCTGACCTCATACACGGTGCTACCGCTACGAGCCTTACGGTCAAAGTCAAGCACGAAGTTTGGTACTACGGCTGTGTTGTATTCAGCCCTGTTACCTTGAGGCTTCACAGCGCGAAAACCATAGACGCTCATGTAAGCGCAATCTGCGTGTCGCAGGTTATTCCAGTAGCGCTCAAACTCAGTACGGTTGTGTACCACTTTACGGAACAGACCAACCTCACGAGGGAACTCAAAGCGTAGTGGCGACTCAGTCATCCTTTATCCCCTCGGTAATGTTAGACGCCTGTTCCTCAGTCAATGCCTGCTTGGCTTCCTGTGTGTTCCAGCCTTCCACCCACTCCATCAACTTCTGATAGATGCGAGCGACTTCTGTTGGGTCGTGCAGATAGACAGGGTCAATCGTGAATACGATGTTGAACCCGTCATGGTCGGTATCAAACCGGCGGCGCTTATCTCTCGCAAAGCCCCAGCGCACTGTGATTTTAGCGTTGTTGATTTGCGATTGTAGTACCGCCTGTACGAAGTACCGGAACTGCTTTTCCATTGTCGTCACGACACCGCCTCCCATGAAGCAGTCCTAACATACTTCAATGCAACTCCACAATGCCTACAAACAAACGGTGGAAAATAACCATAGTTAGCCTTTGACTTCGGCTCATGTTTACAATTCACGACACCGCCTCCATATCAAACGGTGTGTATATCGGACAATACTGCTGAAAGTCACACCATCCACACTTGAACTCATCATGGTTATTGAGAGTTACGCACGGTGTGAACTCTTCGGTAAGGTACGCGGTCAATAGTTTCACCAAACGCCTGTGCATGGCTTTCTCGCTCACCCCTTTTGTTTTCTCGTAGTGCCAATGGTCCGCCTTCGGGAATCGCCAGCCCCAGTGGGTGACGGTCTTGCCGCGAATGTTGTCGGGCAAATCGTTAGGGTCGGCAATTTCAAGTAGGAACTTATAGTATGCCATCTCTCTACGCATGTCACTCCGCTTACGCGGGTGCCACTTACCTGTCTTCAACTCCATGAGCGCCAGCCCACCTTCGCCGTCATCAAATATCCTGTCAATGATACCCACGAACTGAATCTCAACCTCCCCGAACTCGGGGACATCGTAGGTGGCCTTCGCCTCCACTCGCAACTCGTTGCCAAGCGGGGAGAAGTCTTCGGGTGCAGTGTGTCGCAGTCGTTCCATCTCGTGACGAATCAACCACTCACGGTTCTTCGCATAGGGTGCCGTGTAAAACGGCTGCTTCATGTCACGAGGGTCACGCCACTCGTTCTCTTTCATTTGGTAAGCCGAAGGGAACAACGCTTCAATCGCATTGTATGCTTTCTTTGTCTCACCTTTCAGCATAGCCTCACTCGCTACCTCAATGTTATCGTTGCCTTCCTCGCAGTGCATGTAGAATCGTTCAAGCGCATAGTGAACATCGTTACCGACAGTCATCGCCTCAGTTGATTCACGCTGTACGGGCAGGGTTTTGTCAAGCCATAGTTGTTGCAGGCACCAATCAACAGCACCGAGCGTAGACTTGCTAACTCGTATGATGGTCTTGTCGCCGGGCTTCCATGTGTAAGACGAGCGCGTCATTATGCCCACTCCTTTCTGAACTCGTACTCTCGTTGTTCCACCGCGCATTCCTCGCCACAAAAGAACCAATCCTTTTTGTGACCGTCTTTGGTTAGTTCGGTGATGATGTAGCATTCGGGTCTAAATATCTCTTGACCGCAACAGTCGCATTCAGTAATCAGATGATGAATACACATCTCGCATAGCCAACCGTTGTATTCGGTCTGCTCTAATTCGGTGCGCTTGTTACAGCACTCACAGTGGCTACCGAGACAGGTACAACTCATCTCGTCTTCGCCGCAGTAGGAGCAACCTCTCATTCGTGGGTCTACGCTCATTCTTCTGCCCCCGGCGCGTTTAGCAATCCTGTATAGACATCGGGCTTGGTGACCGGTCGCGGTTCAAGCGCACCCCAGTCTGCCAAATCCTGTTGTCCTTTAGGCATCGTCATCCGTGGAGCGAAGTCTGTCAGTTTTTTCTCAATGGTATTAGCCACCGTCAGATACTTCGGCTCCCCTTCACGGGTCTTTCGTTCACCTGCTTCTGCGCCCCTCTTGAGGCGTAGCCAGTTCAGTACTCTCTTCATTCTCTTCATTCTCTTCATTTTCTCACCAGTATTTTTTCGGAATAGCAGCGCCGGAAGCGGCATCTAAATCCCACTCCAGCGTGTCGTATGCTGATTTCAACTTGGCCTTGACAGCCTTGTTGATGATTGTGTTAGTGTCCAGCGTGAATCCCTCAAGGTCTTCTGTTTCGCGGAACGCCACGATGTCTGTCTCGGGTTTGCCAGCAGGCACACTCTTGACATACACCCACGATACACTGTCACCCTTTCCGAACTCGGGGCCTTCAATGTTATCGTTGTAGTATTTCGCCGCTCGGCTCGCACCGGACAGCGTCTTGTATTTGTCTATCGCCATGCCGAGTCGTGTCGTAGTACACACTTCACTCGGCTCAACTCCACCGTTCTTAAGCGAGGCGACAATCTCTCGCATCTCTTTTGTGACAGCAACCTCGTTGGCCCCGTCACAGATTAAATCAAACGCAGTCTCTTGCACCTGCTTGCTCAACTTGGATGCACTGCTCGCCTTCATAGCGAACCCTGCAACCTTCATGCGCCCCTCTTCGTTCTTACCGACATAGCGGTTCTTCGCTACGAGTAACCACCACGGCATCCACTCTTCAAGTTCAACGAACAACTGCTTGTTGCCTGTCTCATTTTGTATAGCGGTTGTGAGGTGAGCGGCGAGTGAATCTGCTTGGTCTCGTGGCACCTTAACGAAGGCGCTGTCAGTGTGACCGTACAATGTTTCGTAGCCACGGTTCTCGGCATACTTACTAAGCATGTGAATAGCCCTACGCCCTTCGCTTGTGATTGTTGTAGCGATGTCAGCATCAGCCCAGCCGAAGCCGGCGTGTGCCGTCATGCCGTACAGTGACGCCATGACTCGCTTGACTGCTTTCTCGGTGGTGCGCCATGCACCACGCTCGGCACTCGTCAACTCTTGGTCAACGGCTTTCGCCTTACACTCATCACGATAGTCAAACAGGTATGTGATAACCTCGGGTAGTAATCCCTTCTGTGTCTGCTCCCAGTAGGTTCCGTTCTCCATCATTTTGATTCCCGGCCCCGGCCCGTCACGCTTAGATTCGTACGACAGATTGTTACCGAGAATGATTGATGGGTACAGCCCCTTGAAGTCAAAGATGCCCACGCCTTGATGCCGACCACGAACGAATGCGAGGCCGACTTCTGCTCCTTGTAAATCCTCTCGCTCTACCTTCATACGGCTTGGTGCTTTCTTGTCAGTTCTACGCGATAATAACCCTCGCCCGAAGTGGCTGACATTAGCAGCGCTCTCAATGGTAACACCACACAGGCGTACCATCTCCACGAAGAAGTCGGTTACATTCTGAGCCTTGTCTATGTCACGAAGTAGGATTGCGTCAAGCAAACAGTAGTCTACGAACTCCGGCCAGTACTCGTTCCACCCGTTGAATACTGTCATGTCTTCAATCTCCTCGGTAAGTTTGCTACCCAACCCGAGCATCTCCGCTATGTCGTTCAACTTGCGTGAGGCTAACTGACCCTTACCGCTGTCCTTCCACACTCTCTCAAACCCACTACCGCTGTTGGCAGGGGCACTCGTGTCAAAGCACCAGCGACCTACGATAGGTTGCACGGTGTAGTCAGTCATACCATCTCGGCGGACATAGTGGTCTGCCCCCTTACGAGGTCTGCGCACTACGCCGACAGGGGACATGCGCTCCGGTCTTGGGAACTGTGTCACCATGTGTGGGAAATCAAAGAACGCGCCACCGTGAGCAATCAGCATATCGGGGTCACCCTTCTGCATGAATGCGATGAACGCCTCTTGCATATCTCGCTCGTTGGAGAACAGACGCAGGTCGTATGTGATACCACGAATTGTTCGTTGGGTAGGCGTGTAGCGGGTTCCTTGAAGCGGGGCGTGAACATACGGACAGTTGGTTGTCTCGTCAGCCCACGCGAATACCTGTGGTGTGTTGAGCGTGTTGCCCACAACAGCGATGACCGTAGTGGCCCTCGTCTCGGGGTCGCACTCAATATCAAACCACCACTTGCGCGGTGTCCATCGTGGCATCTCCGCATGGTTGTCAATGAGATACCTGTCGGGGAACCGAATGTCCGCTTCCCATGTCTTGTTGAACA
>Ga0208449_1000488_pt1 | contig 27174 bp, 4 predicted proteins | sample MalvireepMed_s17_FD_184247 | JGI IMG/M metagenome (GOLD analysis project Ga0208449, IMG submission 184247) | Marine viral communities from the Global Malaspina Expedition - Malaspina viral metaG DeepMed_s17 (SPAdes) (version 2) | ecosystem: Environmental > Aquatic > Marine > Oceanic | place...
ACTAAACGAATTGATTGCTTTGTTTACATCTGTTCGTGCAACAACCCGTGAAACCGCAGATACTATCGCCACTGGTTTTAGAACTATCTTTACTCGTATTCAACGTACTGAGACAATTGACAGTCTTAGGGAGCTAGGTATTGTTCTTCAAGACACAGAGGGTAGGTTTGTTGGCCCGATGGAGGCTATAGCAAGACTGTCTGCCGGATTAAAAGCTCTTGACCCGCGAGACTTTAGGTTTACTGAGATTGTAGAACAGCTTGGTGGGTTTAGGCAGATTGGTAAGGTTATCCCTCTTATTAAACAGTACCAGACATCTACTGAGGCTTTAGCGGTAGCAAATAATTCGCTAGGGTCTACAGCTTCGGATGCGGCAATCGCCCAACAAGGTCTTGGAAACCAGTTTGCCCAGCTGAAAGAAAAGTTTGATGCCACTGTTCGTTCTTTGGCTGGTAGTGATACATTCCAAACTCTAGCTACGTCGGCAATCAAAATGGCGGAAGCTATTCTTAAGATTGTTGAAGCGCTTGAGCCATTGCTTCCTATGCTCACCGCGTTAGCCGCTTTTAAGCTTGGATCGATAGCAGTACCCGCTTTTGGTAGGTTTGCTGGTGTTGGGGGAAGACATGAGGGTGGCAAGGTGCATGGCTTCGCTGGTGGTGGTATGGTTCCCGGTCGAGGAAATAGAGATACAGTTCCGGCAATGTTGCAGCCCGGTGAGTTCGTTATGCGCAAGTCTGCCGTCAAAAAAATTGGCGCGAACAATATGGCGGAGATGAATAATGGTTATGCTGCGGGTGGTACTGTTACTGCGAGACGAAGTAATTATGGAACTCCTGCAAGCTCGGGACAGATTTCCGGCGTAGCGGCGATGGGGGCGGCATTGAACCAACGAGCAGCAGACGAGACTACAGAAAGGGCATCGGCTCTAAGTCTGATAGAGAAAGCTAACGTTAAATTTGCCCCTGCTACAAAATCCCCGGGAGGATTTTCTCTTCAAAAAAGAGGCACAGGATCAGCGGGCGCAAAAACTGCTGCGGGCGATTTTCCTCTTGGTCAAATCCCTTTTAACAAATTTTCTGGTAAAGCTCAAACATTGATTTCCCAAGAAATTGCGGCAAAATCTACAGAAGAGCTTCCTGAGGTATTGAAGCTCCTTAAAAGTGGAGCCATGACAGCTTCTATGATTGCTGGGGCGGGTTTTCCCACTAGGTCTTTGCAGCCAGAGGGGCTGAGGAGGGCGTCGGAAGACGAAATTACTCGGGCGGCGCAGAAAGGCCTCCAGAAGGGGGTGGAAGAGTCGCTCACAGCTATGGAACAAGATGAAAGGCTAGGCATTAAAGTTAATGGCCCGCAAGCCGGTAAGAATCTAGCTAATGACCCAAACGCCAGTAACACGCTTGAGGGTTTTCTGTTCGAGGGGGTTATAGGAGGTTTTACTGGGGCCGTGCCTTCTGGGGATCAGGCAGATTTTGATCTCTCTATAGCGGAAGTTGCCGCAAACAGGGCTAATATAGCTGAAATATTTGGCGGGGCCGACGATATATTAATGGCCGAGCTGAAACGGTCAACACAAGCCCTCCCCGAAATTAAGAGCAAGCTTAGGAATCACGTAGCTAAGCAATCAAGCGTTTCTGCCCAAAGCTCAGGGATAACGTTTGCGGATGTTCAGGGCTTTGCGAGTGGAGGTAAACCAAAAGGCACAGACACTGTTCCTGCAATGCTCACGCCCGGCGAATATGTTATAAAGAAAAGCGCCGCTCAGGGCATAGGTTACGCCAACCTTCATAGAATGAATCAATCTAACGGTGTTAATGGATATGCCGCTGGCGGTATTGTTGCGGGGACAAGAGGTAATTACGGGACAATGCCCGGTGGAGGCGGAGGAGCGTCTATGGGGACTATTCCCGGCATAGAAAGCGCATCTAAAGGCTTTACAAAGCTTGCCCAACAAATAGGGGCGCTTGTTGGACAGCTGATGCAGGCTGGAGAAACTATTACGCTGGGCGCAAACTCAGCGGCTGAAAAGCTGGTTCAGGGTGCGGGGACACTTGGGGGAGAGCTCAGCGCGACAGGTAATAGGTTTATAAGTTTGCCCGAAACGATTTTGAACCTACTAGATGATGGAGCTGTTCAGTTCTCCGCCGCTATAGCAGATGCCTCTCAGGGAATTAGCACCGTTGATAACCTGCTGAGAGAGGCTATCGATGGTTCTCTTACACAGTTCAGGGTAGCTATGGCAGATGCTTCCAAGGGGATTAGTACCGTTGACAACATAATGGGTACCGCTATGACAGCAGCGATGTCGCCATTAAAGCCAGCGATGACAGGGCTTGATGCAGAGCTTAAGAGGTTCGGTAAACAGCTAATGCTTAAACTCAAATATTTTGATGTTTTAAAGAAGGCGAACACCGATCTAGTTGTTGTTATGGAGAACCTCGGCAAAGCCCTTATGGAAAAGGTCGATGACTTTAACATATTGAAAGCACCCCTTACTTCTGTTGAGGCGTCGCTAGTGGCTTTATCCACTATCGTTCGGGCTCAGGATCAACTTTTTGTGCCGTTAAGATCAGCGGTTTGGAACCTTTCTTCCGCCTTACAAAATCAGGCGACGCAGATGGTCGGTAAAGGTGGCGGCATGAACATGGCGGCAATATCTGGCCCCATGCAACAGATGGCGTTCAATACGTCTCTAGTAGCCAAAGCCATGAATAATATCGTAATCGTCAGTAGTAGCCTTCAGATTGCGATGACTACAATGATACAAGCTCTTAATACGGCGGCTCAAAACGTTGGGAAATTGGGTGGTGGTAATACATCTTCGCTGTTGGCAAGGATCGCCGCGCTGGAAGCCAAAGTGACAAAACTTATTCTCGCATTTGCTAAACTTCAAGACGGAGCGGGTAAGGCGACCACCCAGTTGGCGGCTACTAAAGCGCCAGTAGTGGCTACTGGTGCTGCTGGTGCTGCTGGTGGTGCTGGAATGTCTAATATGGCTAATCAGGCGATGATGGCAGCCATGATGATAGGCATGATGGTTACTCAGATGGGCAGTTTCGATAAAGCCACAGAGGTCGCAATTAATGCCTCTGTAATGCTGGGTTCGATTTTTGGTATGATAGCTTTAGAGGTAGCCAATGTTATATCGGCTAAAATAGCGGAGGTAACTGCGTCTCTTCAGGCAGCAGGGTCGCTTAACGCGATGTCAATGAGCGCAATGAAGGCGTCTATCGCGAGTGCTGGTCTCTCCGTAGCGATGATAGGTCTTTCTGTTGCGGTTGCGGTTGTAACTTTCTGGTATATGAAAGCTTCCGAAGAGGCTAAAGAGATGTCATCAAAGATGGCCGAAGCTATAAAGGATATAGCTGCGGGGACGTCAACGATGGGCGCAGGAGAGGTAGAGTCTGGAATCGGTGCCGCTATGCAGAAAGAAGCTGAAGCATCGGTGGGGGTTTGGACAGCCATAAAGGCCGCAGGAATTGCTGCTGCTGTTGTGATTGCTACTGTTATGATTGGACTTGTCACCTTGGGTACGGGGCTTGTCCTAGCGGCTGGCGCCGCTGCGGCAGCAGGAGCTGCTGGGTATAGCTTGGGAGAATCGATGGCTACGGTTGATGAAAAGCTTTTACTCTTATCCGTAACATTGGGTTTAGCGGCGAGGGAAGCATCCGTAGGGCTTAACGAACTTGCGCAGAGCAGAAAGAGAGTAGAGACGGTTGGACTAGAAGGGGGAGATAAGCTTAAAGAGCAAATATCTGGAGGTGCAGCCGTTGTGACGGGTGGTGACGCAGCGTTTAACGCTATGGTATTGAATGAACAGGCGCTAATAGCAATGACCGATGCCGAGAGAGAGGCTGCTGCCAACAGCGAGACGCACACAAAAATGATGGAGGCAAACGCAGAAGCGCTGCAAGCAACCACTAAGGCGGGTTACGAACAAGCTGCGGCAATGAAACAGACCACGAGTCAAATGGCTAGCGATATGATATCGTCTGGCAAAACAATAGATGAAGTAATGAATGACCCGCAGATGGTTGCGGGATTTAAACAGATAAAGGATAGCGTATTTGCTGCCGCGAAGGCGGCAGAGATGAATACAGCTTCTACCGAAGCGGAAGCAAAAGCACGACTTGGTTTAGAAAATGTTACCGCAGACGAGCTGACCCAGCGTGACAAATCTAGGATATTAGCAATGAAAGCAAGGGTTGCAGCAGAAAAGGCAGAGAAGCAGAGCAACGAAGTCACTGAGGCGCATAAAAACCGAATACGAGCAGATGATGCGGCAGATAAAAAAGCCAAGGCTGCTGCCGCAGTGTCGCTCGCCGCGAACATGAAGCTAGCAGAGGAGGCCAACAAAGCCGCTGTAGCTATTAATAATTTCTCAGTTGCAATGATTTCTGTAGGACAGTCTTTCTCAATGTTCGATATGGAATTAGCCTCTCTTACAGGGTCGATAAAAGAATACAAGAGTGTTAATGCCGCCCTTATTGGCACACTTAAGTCTGGGAGTGTTACGACTGAATCTGCCGCTGCTGCGAGAGACACAGGAACGCAGTTTGGTCTAGATAACGAAGTCAATGCCCTTCTTAGAAATATGGAAGAGAACGAGAGAATCCGAACCGTTCTTTTAGATAAGGGTCTTGATGATCTCAAAGGGGGTCTCGATGAGAAAGCCGCCAATTTACAGTTAGACCAATTTTTTAAGGATAATAATATTGACCTTTCTGGTGTTTCTCAGGAGATTAGGGATGAAATAAGACTTATGCTTGAGGATGGCTTGCAGGCTGACGAGGTTCAAAAAATCACAGACTTGCTAAACGCACAAAACGAAGGTCAAATTAAAGTTCTCCAAGATTTAGCAAAAGCGCAAGAAAAATACCTGAGCGGGCTCTTCAAGTTTGGTGGCGCTGTGGTTAAAGCCCAAAACGCATATGCTAGCTCTTTGAGGTTCTTGACCGATGTTCAACTTAAGGGTGCAGAAAGAATGGCCAAAGCCGAGGGGCGAGAGCTTAGTGTTCGAGAGGTGAGGGCGGCGGGAGTGAGAAAAAGAGGGGCTGGCATGGGTGCCGTAGGCCTTGTCGGGGCGGGTGTTCAGGGCACAGTTGTTCAACTTCAAGGAGTGACTAAAAAGCTAAGACAAGCCGAGGAGGATGTTAACAATCTGATCAAAATAGGATCTAGCGATGAGAACATTATAAAACTTCAGAATGAACAGAAACAACTCGCGAACCAGTCTAAGGTGCTAAGGGAAAACCTTAAGAAGCTTGCCGACCAAGCTGATTTAGCCGCAGCTATTATGGGTGAGATAGATAAAGAAAGGGGAAAACGGGATACAATAAGAGGTTTAATCTCCGAGTTTACCTTTGCTAGTAATCAGGGCCGGAAGGATATGGATAGGAATTTCATGGCTCTCCAGAGGGTGATGCAGACTGGGAATCTAAATAGTATTCCAGACGAGATGAGATCTGCTGTTGGGGGGCTGTTGAGCACCCTTGAGGATATAGCAATTGGGCCTCAAGGTCAAACGGGTGGACAGATTAAGAAGATGTTAGAGATGCAGATGGCTAACCAGTTAAAAATTAGAGCGACGGGCAGACCCCTTACTGCGGAAGAGATGCAGAAAATATTTAATAAAACGACAAAAGAAGAAAAGCTTATCAATGATCTTCGAGATCTAAATGCGGTCGAGCAAGCGGCGGCGCAGGCTTTAGCTAATCAGGAAGCCGCAGACATGCAAACCTTGATCGCGGCGCTGAATAGGCTTGTTACGGCCTTGGAAAATGCTAAACTAGAAGCGGGTCAAGCTGCGGGACCCGCCATGGCAGCGAGGGGTGGCTGGATTGGATTTGACGAGGGGGGCGGAGCCACTTCTACTCAAGCCGGTGCTGCCACAACGACATTTACACCTCAAGGAACTGATACGGTTCCTGCGATGTTGACCCCGGGTGAGTTTGTGGTTAATAGAAAAGCGGCTCAGAGAAATGCTGGAGCCCTTCAGTCGATTAACAGCGGGAAAGTTCAATACCTTCAGGCTGGTGGATGGGCTGATCAGCAGGGGTATGATCCTAAAGCAAAGCAAAATCCGAGGCCTCATGTGAATCAATTCTGGGCAGACATGGCGACTGGAAGTGAATTAGGAAGAACTGGTGGGGACATTTTCATTAGCAAAGAAGGTATAGAAAAAGACCTCGGTCCTGAGGCTGCTGCGCATTTTGAAAACTTAAAAACTCCCGGGGATTTGCAGTATATTTTTATGCCCGGTCTTCAAAGATTAGGTGTTAAGGAAGATAAAGAACTCTTTAATAGGTTAAGTGAGATCCATCATCTTGGGCCAAGGCAAACAATTTTAACAGCAGGGGCAGGAGGGGTGAACGAGGGAAATGTGGCGGCCAAAGCGACGGTTTCGGTTGCGAGAAATAAACAAGACTCCCTTAATTACCTGATGGGTCATGAGCTTATGCAAAGCCATGGCAACGAAGGTGATACAAATACAAGTTCAATTTTGAGTAAATTCTACTCAGTTGGGGGCGGTTTTACGGGCTTTACAGATAAGCCTATGCTTGCTAGCATAGCGGATTGGGATAAATATTTAAACGAAACAGACAGAGAAAAATTTGATGCTCACTTTGATGACAGGTATTCTTGGACCAACAAAGCTGCGAGGGATCGGACAGGCGTCGGGATGATAGGAACGTGGGGAGAGGGGGTCCTTCCGGGAACAGACATCAGTGGCTCAACGCAGGAAAAAAATGAGACAAGATTCTGGACGACTTCCAATCTAATACGGGAAAACATTAAGAAAGCTATAGAGGCTGGTAAGGGGCAAGGGGGTGTAGCGACCCAATATTGGGGCGATATTGCTGGTTTTAAACATCCTCGATATAACCAAGGTTTCAATGGGATACATGGCGACTTTATTAGGCCACGGCAAGGTAACTTTATAGAAGATTTTGTCACTATGAAAGAGAACGATGCCTCATTTCAGCAGTTTTTTGTTAAACCGGATGGCTATAAATGGAAGGAGATGCTAGAGGGAGACCCTATGAGCTATATAGGTAGGGGTTTTGCTACTCACTATAATAGGAATACTGGGTATAAGGAGATAGGTCTTATAAAAGATAATGTGATGGGAAGTCTGCGTAATACGTATGCTAAATATAGTTATGACTTAAAGAAAAACGTGACACAAGAGGGGTCTGCCGGATACAAGGATCTTGAGAATTTTTATAAGAACTTTGCTTCAGATGATGTCGTGAAGAAGGATGGAGCTAAGGCGTCATTAAATAAAGTAATTGCTAGCATTGCGGCAATGCCGCAGGTCGCACCTCAAAAGCCATTTATGGAGGTGCCCGGAGTCTTTTTCGACATAATGCGTGCGGCGCAAGCTTCTGTAGATGGAGGAAAAGGTCCCGACATAGCAAAGTATGGCGAGGATATTAGAGCGAGGATTGGGTATGTGCCTTGGGACACGGATGGCCTTAAAGAGATGGTTGGGCTTAACCCTGATTCAGATGCCAAAGCAGACATAGCGCGTGCCGCAATTGATAATGCTTCTGGTGTTCTTAAGAGGATAGCGGGTGATTCTACTCCCGACAAAGTCGCCGCAGCGCTAGATAAGGCCTCAACAATACTGAGGGGTGCGCCAGCACAGGGCGGCCTGAAATTGCTAGCTGCGATTAAGGCTCTTCAGGCGGCGGACCCGGCGCAGGCACCAGAGGTTGTAGAGGAAGTACAGAACATCAACGCGGCAGAAGTTATAGAAAAGATAAAGAGCCCGTTTATGACAGACGAGGCAAAAGCGGCAACTATAGAGGCTGCCCATACAGCCAACCTCAAGTGGCGAGTCCCAAACTATGCTCGGGATACAGGTGTTATACCAGAGAGCGCCAAGTCTATTAGGCAGCTTCAGGTTGACCCGAAGAATTTTGATGCGATATTCCCTTATTTTAAAGGGCTTGGAGAGCAGGTGAAGTATCTGATTAACCGTGGCGCTATCGTTGGCGCCGATGCAGATGGCATTAGCATTGATCCGGCAGCCCTGTCGTTTGGTGTCAAGGCTCTTGGAGCGGCGGTTCCCGGCGGACGTCAAATATTGAGCGTGCCTCCGGGTGTAAAGGAATCGCTGTTCGGACTTAATCATTGGTCTTCAAATAGTCCGCCATTCTGGATTCCGGGACATGAAGTATCTAGAGATGAAAAAATGCTGATGCATCAGTTCTTTGGTATGGGTAATGTGGAACACACACTTGCTGCCATGCAGGCAGACGCTCGAATAGCCCTGACAGAGCTTGCGATGAGAGATTTCGGTGATTATAATGGATTTGATATATTGGAGGCAGCAGGACTCGACATCCTTGATATTGGTCACCTCGATCCGGCAGGTAGGGGAGATGCTCTCAAAGCGCAACTGAAAAAGCTACAAGGCTTTAAAGCCGGTTTAGTACAACAGAGGGCTGATGCGCAAAAACCCCAGCAGAGAGCTTCTGGTGGTCCCATTGACTGGTCTCCAAGAGGAACTGATACCGTTCCCGCGATGCTAACACCCGGCGAGTTTGTTATGAGAAAATCCGCCGTAGACAAGTACGGAATGGGCTTTATGACTGCTATTAATGAAGGCAGAGGAGGTTCTGGAGGATATATGCACGAAGGTGGTGTTGCTAGTGTTTCACAGTTTGGCCCACAAGAAGACTTGCGTATCGATAGAGTGTTAAGCAACACGCAAACAACCTCCAAAACCGTTAAGAAGATAGCGGGCATGATAACCAATGTGGACAGTAAAACCACTAATCAGGAAGACCTATTAAATAGTTTTAACACAATGAGTGAAGCTGATTCGGCACTTTCCTCCCAAATCCAGTCGGGACTCTCCGCCATATTCAATCAGCGAATAGAACTCCCCGCAGATCTTGGTGCGGGTATTGTTGGTGATATAACAGGTGAATTTTTGGCTCAGCTTGGCAACCTCAGGCAGTTTCTCGCAGGAGACCATCAGTTTATAAAGGGACAAAATGTCTTTTTGCGCGGGCAATCGTTTAACAATTTCAGTAGGTTGGCAAACGCCATACCAGCAATGGTGAGACCTTTTAATCCGGCGGGACCCCCTCAGTTTATGGCCACGGGAGGTATGGCTAGAGGAACCGACACTGTTCCCGCAATGTTAACTCCCGGCGAATTTGTAATGAAGAAAAGTGTTGTTGATAAATATGGCGTAGGCTTTATGAGAAGTCTTAATAATGGCGCCTCTCCTACATCAAGGTCAAGAGGTGTACAATACCTTCAAGATGGAGGTTCTGCGGTGGGTGGTGGCGGAGGCCTCTTTGCAGGGGTCGGAGATATTGTTTCTTCAATTAGTGACTCTTTATCCGCCTTTACGCAAGCTTTTAGCTTATTTAGTGGGCTTTCTAACCTGCTAAGCAATACAATTAATAGTATGGCAGACATGAATATAACCCATACAATTAACATTAATGGAAGTCTAAACATTCCCGGATTCTCGCAAACAGCAGTTAATAATATAATTAACACAATATCAAATGAGGTTGTTGATGGGGTAGATGCGAAGATAAAGCAAGCTTTTGATCAGCGAGACCAAGACAACGAGAACAGAATATAATGGCAAATATAAAATCCACAAAATCATTACATATACAGAATGATCAGACCGATGCTGCGGGTGTATACCAGCGCAATCGGGGTATGGATTTATTTCTAGAAGCTCCCGGCGGAATTCAGCAGTTTACAAACTTTGACGCCAAGGTTGCGTCTTATAATAACAATGACGCAGAGGTTAGAGCGGGACTCTTTGATAGTCCGTATAGATATCTTGAGCTGGAAAGACAGTATGATGGTACTGCCACTATGCCTTTCGAGTATGATAATGGCCAGTACTACCCAAGTGACATAAAGATTCTTGATGATATAGCTGTCGTTTCCTATAAAGAGCATAGCCAGAGAGTTTATCTTATCAATGAGACTATGAAAACTGGACATGTCATCGTAAAAGTTACATATGATAAGGTGGGCGAAGATGAAGTTTTTAATGATGTTGACCTTAATAGTGGGTTGGTTTTTGCGAATGTTGGAACTGCGGCTAGAAACTTAACAGAGTTTGCCGGTGCAAGCAATATAGTGGGGAGTAATTCTGGTGTAGAGTCTGGATATAGTATTAGCCCCACCGGAGATGTCGCTGTAGACTTAGGGATAGGCTGTACTACCACAACATCTGATGAAGATTGCACCGTGTTTGGTGGTGATACATGGACATGGAGTGGGGGAACATGGGTTCAACAAACATTTACAGGATGTGGAGCATGTTTGGACCCATCGTCCGCGACCAGCTGTGGGTGTGATTCTATGCCACCAGTCGCTCCCGGCACATACGATGGTGAGGGTGGAACCGGAACATGTGCTGCCAAAACAGAAGTAGTTTGCGACCCATTTGTAGAAGATGATGATGGTACTGATGTCAAGAAGAGGGTTAATGAGGGGGTTCAAGATTGCGCAGGCCCAACAATGCCCGCAGATGCGCTAGAGAATAAAGAAGGGGGTATATTCTTTAGTCAGGTAAAGAACAAAAAGGGCGAAATCATTGACGTTCTTCAGGGGCTTGTAGTTGATTTTAGCGAGAAGTCAACACCTAGCGATGCAACACTGTTAAGTCTTAGGTCAAGGCATGACTCTAATTTGATATGGGTAGATGAGTGCGCCGAGGATACAGTGACTTATTATTATAAGGTTCCCTGCCAAGTGGTTGATTCTTTTTACTGGCAGATAGGACAGAAGACCCAGTGTGGAAGAGTGGATATCTTTGAGCGTCGTAGCGGGACTATAACAGCTGTTGACGGAAATAAGATTACGGTAACAGGCCCCACTGGAGACAGTGATGGTTTTGACGCTAATCTACTGAATGACTACGATAGAATTAAAATTGTTTCGGGGGTAAACGAAACCCCAAAAGATCACGTCCATCCTATTAACGGAATCAAATATGTTAAACGAACAGCTAGTAGTGATACTGAATATTATATATATGATGATGAAAACTTAACACAGGAAACAGACACCTCCTCTCTTAAAAGCACCGATGGTTTACTATGGGCTTTTCATCCCGATGACTCTGACTTTGGGGTTTGGAGATATAAGACCACATTATTTTCCCCTAACGGTCTCAATGGAGACGGAGTGACGAGTCGCGGAAGAACACCCTACGTAAATCAGGGCGGCGTAGGCCAAATAGCAGACTACACAGGAGGGTATTACAGTGGGGGAAATGACACCGATATTCGCAACGCTTTAGATTTAATGGCGTGGGGATATAGGTTTGGTCAAGCAATAGATATTATAAAACAGCCCGGCACTGATTATTACTGGCTTGCTATTAGTGAGTTGGGGAATATAGCTAATTCAGATAGTGGAATGGATTATTTTGGGCGGGTTCAAGGGTCTCAGGATAGCCTCGTTCTCACAAGGTCAGTTATAGTCCGCGATAAAGATGGCGACCCTGTTTTAAATGAGAACGGTACCACTAAAACAGAGGTTCGAGGTATTTCTCTAGATGAAGCAATTAAATTCGGTCTAGACCCTAAACTTCCCGGACTGGCTGGAATGTTTATAAATCACATTACTGGTAAATATGATGAGCAGATTGATTGGAACCACACAGAATACTATTCTTATGGCGGGGTAGAGCAAGAACGGAGCAAAAGGGCTTCTGGTAAAATCACCTCTATTTTGTCTCCCTATGGGTATCAAGTTCTAAAGCCTAAACATTTAGGGTATGGAAGGGTTTGGCTTTATAAGATAAATATGAATAGTGCTGACTCTGCTATTTCCTCAATAGGAACCGCTGAGGAGATTAACGCAGCTACAAGAAATGGTCACATTTCAGAGCCACCATTATGCATGGGTGATTACCTTGCTGGTTTAACGGATGTCGATTTTCCTACCAATGTTGAGGGATTGGATGGCTATGGTTATTCCATCTTTTCAAAGTTGGGGTATTTGTACTGGTTTAGAGCGTGGATTTCTAACCTTAAATCTGGAACGGTTGGGGGTTTTGAGGGGCATGCTAGGGCGCACGGACGGGGGTCGTGGGATAAATGGAACTATAATTCTGGATATCCCAAAAAGTGGGCGCCTTCATGGTCTTCCGAGGAAGACACAGACGAATATGGAAATCCGGGCGGGTTTGATTCGGGTATGGATATTGATCTGCCCGATGGCGGAACGATGGGCGGCATGATGGATGATATGGGTGGCGGCGGTATGGGCGACATGGGCGGCGGCGGTGGTGACGGCGGTGAAACCAAGACCATCGGCCGTGGCGGTAGCACAAACCTGTTCTTTATTGAATCGCAGGAGTTCATCAATGAGCTAATTACGTATAAAGGCGAGTTCGGTTCGATATTTGGCACGGGCAATGTTAATTTTTTTCCAGATGATATACTACAATATTTTAGGACTAACGAGGTTCCGTATGCCCCCTATGCAACATCTACTGATATCCTAACTAACGGTTTTAAGTTTGCTGACGGGTTTGGTTTTAATATATGCATGAAGGTTGACGACGTTACAAACGGAAGTAAGCCAATAATAGCTATTTCAAATACCGCATTCCCATATCTACCCTCTGTTAGTAGATCTACAGACGGCGCTCTTGATTCATTGCAGAAAGATTTAGACAGGCTTAAAAGAAAGGGGTATGAAGACGCAAACACTCAGGATTTTATAGACAGGCACACTAAGACGAATGAGTTTATTATAGATTTTCTTAGCGATGGAAGTGGAGAAGCTATAGATCTTGGTAGCCTTTCTAGAAATGGCTCAATTTTTATACATAATTGCAACCAGCAGATAAACACTCAGGAGTTAGATCATACACTGAGAGTCTCTCGACGCGACTTTAATCTCCCCGAAGACCCTCGAAAGGGTTGGTGGAGCGGGAAGTCTACCCTGTATAACAAATATTTTTATGAGTACAATTATTGGTATGGGAATCCCCCATCGATGATGTTTAGGGATGGATCGCTTCTTGCTGGCACAGATGAGGGACGCATTAAAGTATTTAAAGAGGGGTCTCTATCAACACATAGATATAAGAACATAACGCCAAAGTCATACTATACTTTACATAGTAGATTTATTACCATTGGTGATGTCGATTACCTTCTGCCAAAGCCGGGGTATGCTGGAACATTCGCCGGTGATCCTAAACAGCCCGTAGAATCTTCAGGATATAGGTATTTTACCGACGAAGATAAAAAACACATGAGAAAAGGCGTTTTTTCAAATAGGGGAATGGTTGGCGATAGTGGTACCTTCGAGGGGGGTGTGGATTATCTCGATACGTGGGTGTGGAACGCAAGCTCTAAATCACCACAGATATATGATATTGAGGATGGTCGTGAGTGGAGAATAACTAATCGTCAGTCGATATACCAGTTTATACCCATGATAGTGGAAGATGATAAACCGGCAGATTCGGTTTCTGTTTATCGTAACTATTCCCACTACTATATTAATCCTACTAGCGATATTCTCACAACCCCCATTATGCCAGTATTGGGAGATAACACATCTGGGCAATCAGCAACAAGTCCTTATGCCATAAGTAACCAGACAGATCCAAGGGTTCAAGACAAAGACCAAAGAAATATATTGCTTGGTCAGCCTTTTGGGTATACATTTAGGTGTGATAATAGACTTCTTATAGTTCATGGAGCTTCTTATACTAATGAGTTTGATATTGTAGGTAATGATATAGCCCATAGGTTATATCTATACGAGGTGAATAAGAATGGGTTTTTTGACTTCTTTCAGAAGATAACTCCAGCGACCAGTAATTTGGCCAACGGGACTATTCCTAAAGATGGTGTTCAGAATGTTCGCCGTAGAGTTGATTATGGGTCAACCACAAAGGACACTCCAGAGGAATCTACACCAGAATATGTCAATGTCTTTCCCGAAGGAGCTATGACTTTTGAGGAGAAGAACGAAGAAAGCAGGACAATAGCATACCTAATGACAAATATGTATGATGTCCTATCTGGGATGTTGGTATTGATGACCCCTTACGGGAAGGCGGTATTTGACGATAGTGGGGCAGCCAAGAGCTATGAATTTGTCGGCGACCAGAGGAGCGTTCAGATATCCCCCTATTTCTCATTTACAGAAGAGTTTAATGCAAAAAATCCATATAACCTTAACAATATGTACTCATATCGTGAGGGTCTTGGCATTGATTACCCTGCAAATATTTATGATATAAATGATGAACATGGCGGTTTATGCGCTTTCTACAACATAGAAACTAACTCATCACAATACAACTCAATTAGAATATTAAAAAGTGTAAAATTTACAGTTGATGTAGCAGAAAATGTTACCATTAAGGGTGCGGATGACACTGACGTTACTCAAGTTTTGCCGATTTTAACATTCTATAAAGACGACCCTAGAAAGACAATAACACAAACGGGAGTTGCCGGAATGATAGGGGGCGGAAGTAAGTTGGACTATGGGGCTTATTCCTCGAACGCTGTTAATTCTCGACATAATCCTCTCTACGCTGATGGACTTCAAGATAGCGCAGCCCTAATAAAATATCCTACTTATGCCAGAACCAGTGTGGCTGGAGATCAGGGTTGGCGCGGAACAGTAATTATAGATGGGCCCGAAATATCTGTTTTTGCTGCAAATGGATCATTAATTAAGGGTTCTAGTGACAACAAGACTATTCTTTATAATGATGGAAATGGATATACAGATGGGTCTTACAGTCAAACGTTTGATGATGTAAACAAGGCTAGCTTTGATTCTAGAGCTCAGGTTGAAAGCACTTTAGTTGTAGGTCTGATGTCTCACAATACTCAAACTTCAGACTTTGACGGAACCTATAGAACGAAGTGGGTAGCTGGGGACGAGGATACTGGAACATGGGGTCAAGAACTTAACTATATTCCATACAGTAAGCCATTTGATATTTCCTCCAACGTGCACTCATTTATAAATAAAGCTAAAATATCATCTGTTGAGTTTACTTATAAGGACTATGATCTTGGAGATTTAAGGAGGTTTCGGTGTGCGACTTTCAGAGAGAGTCAACACGGCCCCCTAACCAGACCTTTTGCTGATGGCTTCAGGCAGCCGGGCACTGAAGGGTTTTTAAGAATGGGAAAATCTAAAACCCCTGCGCTTTTTGATACAGAGGGCACAGTTCTTAGTGGGACAAATAGCGAATCTATACAGATAGTAGAATCTGTTAGTTATGATTATTGGGGCCCTAACTATATTCAATACGTTTCGGACCCGATTAGTCATACTTCAGATATTCAAAAACCAGAGTTCTTGAGTCTCTCAATATTTTCTGCACCCCAAAGCTCTGGAAGCTTTAATATGTCAACATCTGGTCATGTTGTTTCTAGTGGATTGGCTCCTACTTATATAGGTGGTGTTGCGAGTCATTCTGATAGTATGCCTCTTAAAATCGGATCTACTCCAGTTGTGAATTATTTAGGACTATCCCTTCCTGTGCCACTTGGGTTTAAGTGTGACGGAATGTCTCTGTTTACCCCAACAGCGTTTGGTACAAGCATAGTTAGCGGCATGTCGGCTCAATTCCCGGGCGGAACTGGCATAAATAAAGGTGTATCACTAGCTATGGGTATGCCGCATAACAGCGGTGGAATGAAGCTTGCAATGGGTCAGGCAGCTTTGGGTAGTGGCAATATGAATGTTGCAATGTCTGGAGTGTATGGCTCTTACAATAGTATACCATGCATAGAGGGTAATCTATACCTCAACGCTACCTATGTCAATAACGGCAATATGCCTTTAAACTTAGGTAGGCTTTCAGACAGCGGAAATATGCCACTATATATGAGAACACCAGATCCGGCTTCTGGGGTGGTGAATTTGGCTATCAATACAGAGCCATTTAATAGTAATAATACTTCATACCCCTCTGGGCTTCATCTTCGTCAAAAGGGGTTTGCAGAAAAGACAGCAAATACAAACCTGTATATTGGTGAGCAGGCTAGCGCGAGCTCTGCACCTCTGTTCTTAATGCAACCACACAGGATTCCGTTTATAGACCCGCAATCTCCGGCGACCTATGAGGGAGACGACACATCTCAAATACCAACACTTTACGTTTCTGGAGCCGCTGTTCCTACTGCTAATAGTTTAGATGATAATTTTCATCATCAAAAACAGATGGTTCAGGAAAACTCACAATTTGACTATAGCTCTAACGCAGAGACTATTATTTCTTACAATAGCTCGAACTCTCTGTCTAGAAACACTTTAAGCCCGAGCAACACGGCAGACTATGGGGTAAAAAGAATATCCAAAGTCGGAAGCAGTCTGGAGAATTACAATGGGTTGGGTACAAACTCTTTCTATAACAATGAAATGTCTAGACAGGCAATAGATTCAAATGGAACATATTTAGCGGTTGGTACGAATTCTAGTGTTCTATCCGACGATCCATCTTTGCAGATTTTCGACGTTTTAAATGAAAGCTCTGTCAGGTTAGCGTATACATACACTGAGTTTGAGGAAGACCTTTTAGATTTGGGAATCTCTGATGCTGGTCAGATTATGTTCTATTATAAAGATGTTAAGGTCTCACCAGAAAATAAAATAGCCGTTTCTATAAGAGCTCAGTTTGATCAACATGTTTCTGATATGATATTCATATTAGAGGAAAAAGCGTTCGATAGGATATCAACAACAAAAACTGATTTTGATGAGTGCGCAATAAAACCTCAAAAACGACTTAATGTTAGCGTTGAATCTTTTGAGAGGTGGAAAATCACATCAGTATTTACTTCTAGCTCTTGGAAAGAAACGACCAGTGCAGATAAGATTCTGAATAGGGTTATGGGCGAGTCTATATCTTGGAAGGATGAAGACTTATACTACGGAAAACAAAGTACTAGGTTTGGTTCTATTTACGCTAGGTATGAATCGGATGATTACGCGACAGAAAACAAAGCGTTTGGGTTTGGTGACACGAGCGATGCTACGAACTACAACAAAAATATAAACAACATACCGACAGGAACAAAGACTGGGTTTGGAGCAAAAATTCAGCTTGCGGGAGACTTCGCTTTTGTTGGTGCTCCATTGCTCGACCCATATATTGCAAACAATAATCTTTCTGCTGTTAATGCCGCATCGCCAGATGGAGCTGTTTATATATTCAAATATGATAGTGGATGGTCGTATGTTGATGCAATTTATAGTGGCGGATTAATCTCTTCTGCTATTGCAGGGGTGGATAGCTGTGCTTATGATGCAAAACTGTTTGGGTATGATTTAGATTATGATTCCACATCCGGATACCTATCTGTGGGCGAACCAATGTCTAACACGGTATATCAGTTTAATATTAGCTCTACGGGAACGCCTTCGCTATTGAACTCTTACTCTAGTTCAGATAGTAAGTTTGGAACTTTTGTTAATTCTGTATCGGCAGGACTGATAACAAATACAAAGTCTAAAATACAAGATGTAGTATACTCTCAAGATTTTGAGTTCTCAACAGAAGAAATAGAATCCGAAATCCAGCAATATGTGCCCGGCGTCAATGCTATAAACAGCGTTTCTCACGAGATAGTGTCAGTCCAGAGGGCCACCCTTGCTGGCAAAGAAAAGCTGTTGGTGGCGCGAGATTTTGAGGTCAATTACGGCGCTGGGAGGGTCAAGAAAATACAAAAGATATCACTCTTGAACCTGCACGATATAAACGGCACGCTGTATATCTCTGGCCCGGGACCTGTTTCTGATTCACTAAACCTAAGTATGCCCATTCCTTCAGGAGGAGCTACTGGAGACTTAGGTATAACATTCGGGTCAATCGGGACTGGCGTTGCGATGCCGTTACATCTAACTAACTATATTGGTAGTGGAGAAGCTCCTCTATATATGAGGGGACCATTACAGCGTCCTCACACACTCTATATGAGCGCTGACTTTACACCGGCCACATCAGGGGCTTCATTAGTTACGGAAGGGCCAGTTTATGCTAGTGGTACTTCTGACCTTAGCATTGAGGGTAAAGTTGTTGGGGACTTGTCTTCCTCAATGTTTGTTCTTGGGGGAACAGAGGCGGGTGGAGGAATGGCGCAAATGGGAGTGTCTATGAGGATTGCTCAGGTTGACCTTTATCCTACATCTGGCCAGCAAGATGTTCTAATTGCCGGAATCGGAGACGGAATCGGAAGCGCTACGGCTACCCCTTCTCTTTATCTTGGCGCTGGAGATTATGGGCCTGCTAGCGGCACAAGCCTTCTAAGAATGGAAGGGCCTCCATCAGCAACCGTTAGCGCCTCCAAAGGCTTGGCAATCATTACAGATCCCGCGTCGGGAGTGTTTGAGACCGTAGCTACCCTGATGATACCTAACACTCAAACCACAGACGTGAATGGTAGAATACTTAAAGCATCAGAGTCGTTATACTTGAGTTCTACTGCTCCAAATTCTGGAAATATGAACTTGGTTGTATGGAGAGAGGGTATTGGTGGCGGAAAAGAGCTGGATGCAAACACCAGCCTGATGTTAACTAGCATTACATCGACATCAGACATAAATGTGTATATGTCAGGGGGATATATATCTACAGGCACAGCAAGTCTTGCAATTCCATCCGGTATATCGTTACCTAGTGGAAATCCAGAGTTGTTCATAAGAGGTTATAGCGAGTAAGGAGTTAATTTATGGCGGTTACATTTAATCCAGTTGGGGGAGACTCAATCACAATCGGCGGTACAGCCGCTACGGGGCCTTTTCCTAAATATTCAGTTTCTACCGAAAGGGTAGAGGCGTCGGACGGCACCCTTATAGATATGATATACAGCATATCTGTAACTGGTCAGGTTATAGCTAGTGGAGACATGACAACTGCTGGTGCCAGACAGGATAGTTTACATGCTGCAATGATAGCTAAATTAGCAGCTATGGAAAACGAGGTTCCCGTTGGAACTCTGGAGATTGTTGCTTATGGTGGGCTTTCTAATGTTTTGCAGTTTAATGATGCGACACTCACAGGCATAAGTTTTGGCGAGCAAGATGATGATACCGCCGGAACCCAAGTTGGGGATTATACTTTTGAGTTCACCGCCCATAAAAGAAGCTCTACTAAAACTGGTAGTTCGTATAGCCTAGCTAGTGCGGAAGAGAGTTGGGATATATCTGAGAACGCTGAGCGATATTATGTAAGTAATGATTTCACCAACCTCCCCAGCAAGACTTATACTATAACCCATACAGTAAGCGCAACCGGATATAACAAAATCACAGACACTACCTTCAATGATTCTGGATGGGCTCAAGCTAAAGACTGGGTTCTCAGTAGGTTGGTTACTACTCCCGCAACAACCATTGAAACAAATGTCGCCGGTAAAGAAAGGTTCACTGATTTTCAGGGGATCTACATGGGCGAAAGCTCTAGCGATTTCATTGACCTAAGCACCGATAGTGCATACAACCATAGTCGAGTGGCGCAGTCAGACCTTCCCGGCGGCTCATATTCTGTCACAGAGACATGGTACATATCTAAACTGGCAGTCACGCATGATTTTGACATGTCGCTAGATACGGGAGAAGACGGAGTAACTAGCGTTACGGTAAACGGATCTATACAGGGACTTAACACAAAATCGTTTGCTACAAGGTCTGAAGATAAAATTACACAGGCGGAGAGCGTTCTTGACAATTGTTTGACTCAGGCTTATGGGCTAGCAAATAGCTTTTATGGCGCAACCGTTACGTCTACTCCGGCGTGTCCGTTAGCTCTTAATACCTCGGAAATATCTAAAAGTGTGTCTAAAAACAGATCAACGGGTGCAATAACCTATAGTTTAGGCTATAATGATAAGGAGTCAACGTCAGCCAATACAATAACTGAAAGCCTTCAAATTACAGACGATAATGAAGACCACACCAATAATATTGTTGCTATAATTCAAATTATAGGAAAGGCTGATGGCCCTATTTTTCAAGACATGGGAACAACCAGTGAAAGAAAGAGGAGTATAAGCTTGGAATGGACAATGAAAATATGTGACAGGGGTAGTAAGCCTTCCGCAGCAGCCCTTACCGCTGTCAGTGCTTATAAACCCACAGGGGCATATCAGATGAGTAAGTCAGAAAGCTGGACACCCTCAACTGGCGGATATTCTCTATCAATAGAATGGGCATATTAGCATGGTAAAATTAACAGAGCCTTTAAAAATGTTCGGCGCATACGTCGAATCTTTTACGTCGTCGGTTGGGTATGGCGCGGAATCAAGCACTATGCAGATGACCCTCGTGGAAGATCCAGACAATGGTATTACGATAAAGCACTCACTTGATAGCGGAGCTACATTTATAGATGGGTTCCCAGAAGTTGGCACAGTATGTCAGTTTGCTTTTGAGGGCTTTGAGTTTGTAGGCATATTCCAAAGATATAGCTATTCTCAGTCTATCAGCGGCAGAAATTATGACGTAACATTTGAGTCTCCATCTAAAATTCTTGAGGGCGTACAAGTTATATTGAGTGGTTTTGAAGGCACTGCGTTTACTGGCAATTACCCATTTTATCCTTCTGAGGACGTAAACTTCACTAGCCAGCTCAATAATATTTATAATCCGTTTGGAGTTAAGGAAAATTATGCATGGGGAGGAACGTTTGGTTTCTCTGATTATAACTCAGTTGGTTTTCCCGTTCCAGACGACCCAAACAGGTCAGGACTAGCAGGTAAGGGTCTCCTTACTATGATAGAAGAGATATCCCAGTCTAAGCATACTTACGATAACCCAGCTGGAGCTTCGACAGATACATCAGTTAACGCTAACGGCGAAGAACTGATAGGTGGGCCTATATGTTATGGCGACAGTAAATTTGTCATAGATTTTGGAAATCTAAAAACTCTTGTGCCGGACTTCTTCAGGCTAAAGGGGCCTGTTAAAAGTATAAACTCTATAGTAAACGATTGTTGTGAATTAATTGTTCATGATTATGTTACGATCATAGATCCTGTATATACTCAACAGTTAATAGGCTATGGGACGGGAATTGTTCCAAAGCCGCAGTATAAAAATGTTATCAGAAACGGTGTGGTTCCGACCCAGTATGATGCAAACAACAATGTTACGGGGCCGGTAATATCTTTTAAGTATCTAGATAAATCTGAGCAGCCGAAGCAGGGTATTGTTGCGCAGCTTGTTGAAGACGCCAAAAGGAATGACACGCTTATTTCTGCTGATAACGGTAGAGAATATGCCGATGTTGTAACCCAGAAATTAATGCTTGGTGATGACGCTACTCGCGTATGGGAAGCAGGTATGGAGTATCTTATACCTGTATACGGTAAAGACCTCAATGGCAACTGGCTTACGGGGGAGGGGTTTGGGGACACGGATTATGCGCCAGTTTTGCTGGATGGAGGAGGTATATATGTCGCACAGATAATGGAACTTAGATGTGCACTAACTGGTTTTGAGACTTGGAATATGTATCATCAAATAGGTCAAGAATATGGATATAGCAACATAGCCAGCAATATATATAGTTCGATAGCCGCATTTGCAACAGGTGCAAACGTAAGATTTAAGCAGTATCTGGCAAATACTTATCCGGCGATGGCTGGACTGACGGGCTTTGACGGTAACTCCCAAGAACAAGCAGCTCTCAATGATGCAAATCGGTCTTTCCTTGGGGAAGAAGGAGGGCTATATCAGGCTGTGCTTAATACAGCAACTCAATATTGGGGCAAAACCTATTTTGTGCTACTCCCCGTAGAGCCGGGCGGAATAGAGAACAACCTTAGGTATAAAAATGATTTTGAAACAGAGGCGGCGTGGGAAATATCTGATGCGGGTTGGGACCCTGATTTTCGCGTTAAAGATATAGACATTTATAATGATGAAGGTGCGTTAAAAGCCTGTGCTGGTTATTACCCCTCTCACGTATCTGGGGGTACTGCTTATCAAAGGGATTTTGGAGCAATCGAAAGAACCTTGCCATACGAGTCTCCCAATAACCCTACGCTTGTTGGCTCGGCGATAGAAGTTGATAAAAAGATCTACTGGAGGAATAATCCATATTATCAGAACAATAACAACCCGTATGATGATGTTAGCGCGATGGTGCATATTACATGTCCGCGAGTCTGGGAGGCAGACGCATATGCTACAGAAAAGTCGGCTATAGACTCTCTTTTTGCTCACGCAACGCATACCGGCGGAGGTACGACAGCTGCGTCGAAAGCTGCTGGGTATCGGAGTACCGAGAGGCTAATCGGCAGCCGACAGACCTTTGGCATAGGACACTCTAATTTTGGTACCATGATTAATGAGTCTATGTCCTTAAGAATGTTGCCAACGGCAGTCAGGCCTTTTAAGGTCTCAATACCACAAAAGAGCACCCGTTATAATTGGGGCCCTTGGTATAAATTCAGTACTAAAATAGGTAAAGCCGAAGTAACGCAAGATAGTAAACTTAAGCCTGAGACGTTTGGAAGCGCCCAGCTCATGGATGAGGCGGCGTTTGCTTTGGCTTATGCAGGGACGGCAGATTTATATGCTTCTGAATCTGGTTCTGTTGATTTGGCTGAATTCCCGCAATATAATATCGCAGATAGATTTAATGCAAACGGTCCATATATCACAAAGATGGATGTCTCTGTTGGTACGGGTGGGATTACTACAAAATATCAGTTTTCTACATGGACAAGAAACTTCGGTAAAATAGCTAAATATAATATTGATAGAATAGCCAAAGCTAATAAAGATAGAATTAAAGCTTTGAAGCGCGCAGCCCAAAATCAGCCGTCCGTTTCTAGCATGTCCAACGCTGGCGTTATGAAGCATAATCAAAGAGCTCACGCGATGAATGCTGCGGATATGAATTTCTTTATGGGTTTACAAGTTCCAGCTGTCGCGGATGGTGGCGCTTGTGCAAACGCTTTTGGGGCAAGTTACTGGAGTATGACTAACAAGTCTGGGGCTTCTATACATTTTGATCTTGGAAGAAAAGTAAAGTTTCACGGACAGGTTGTGCCTAGTTATGATGTAACTTTTGGGTGTACTCCGGAACAGCTATTTTCTCCAGTCGGCATAAAAAGAATATCCGATGATGGAAGTCAAGACAAACTACCCTATGTTCACGAGCCGATAATTGGCGGCAATGGTTTCGGCGGCAGAGGCAATGATACATATGGGGCGTTTTATAACTTCTATGCTTCTCCTACTGCTAAAGATTTAGAACGATATTTTTTCCCCACTACTGGCGGTGGAAAGCTTGATATCGGGGCTGTTTGCCACGGAAGTTCCGCACAAATGCAGGCCGGGGGGAATATGCATTGTTTTCACAGTGGTGGCGCTATAGACAGTGCCTCCAAAGAAGTAAGAACATATGGTTTGACTGGCCCATTACTAATGTCTGGATGGGGCTACGATGTGGTTGGTTATCCTGTTCCGGGAGATGGGGCGGGATTCTTTACGCCAAGCCCTGCGGAGAATAGGGCGAATTGGAAAACTGGCCCTATTGACCTAAAGTGGGACACTGAGCGTAAGGTTTGGGCTGGCGGCCCTGAGTTTCTGGAGGGTATTCTCACAAAAGCAGTTAAGCCAGCACAGAGTACTAAGCCAGAGGACGCTGACAAACCCGGCAATGTGCACATCACTCCAGACCTAAGTGGCGTAATGGCAATTAGGAGACAAACTGCCGTAGGCTGGGACCAGAATGGTTGTGCAAATGCGTGGGAATGGCACCAGACAGACGAGTTAATAGGGATAACGAACCGAGACCCTTCTTTATCTGTTGATCCAGACAAAGCAGAGTATGGGATATATGTGATGGTAGCAAGAATAAACTATGAGTGGCGGATTGTTTACATAAGCTGTGACAATTTCGAGGGAGCGTAATTATGGGTAGGCCAGCGTGCAGTTCTTGTTGTAAGGTAGTCCCTATAGCAGAAAAGGGCTGTAAAGACGATGACTTTTCTGTTTACTATACTATTGGTAATGGGGGCTGGATACCGTCTGATTGGTATGCTCAACACCTTCTAAGCGGACATAATGCTGGGGCAGACCGGAAGGCTGGATTTAGTGATATATCTGAAATAGCTTATGCTTGCTGGAAGGAAGACTATGGAGAATACCAAACATCGCTTAATTGCTGGAATTACCCCGCCGCATTTCTGGGGAAGGGAACGGACTGGATGGCTGAGATGCCCCCCAACCTAGCTACAGAAGAAGATCTTAATGCGAAATTTCAATCTGGCGATGAAGATTATGGTATGCACATGCCTAAGAAATGGGTTATACAGCTTGGGCCAGAATTTTTTCAGGAGCCAAATAGCTTTATATATATTATTAGAGAGCTCGTCCCAGATCTTGATACGTATGACGAATATTATGCTGGGCGTAAACTTGGCTTCCCTGACAGAAATGAAGATGTTCTGGGCGAGGACTGTGGTGCGCCGTCTAGCGCAGATAGAGATCCTGTTTTAAAAATACCTGATGCTGCAAAGTGGTCTAATTATTTAAAGCGCATAGACGATATGAACAATTGGCCAGAAGGTCATTGGCCAGACGAACACCCCTATAGCGGGGGAGGCATTACTTCCGTTCAGGTCAAAGTAACCAGCCATCTAGTAAAATGGTGTACTACAATAATCTACAAGCAAAAAGCGTGGAAGGCTGCCGAGATATTCAAGCTAGTACTCAGGGAATCTAATAGTATAACTTATAAAAGAGAATATACATTACTCAATCAGGGTAAGGCAATCACTGGGATGACTTCTCAAAGTAGAAATCTTCTAGAGTTTGACGGGGAGCGATATACTGTAATTGACCAAACACTCAATGCAGATGGCTTCGGTAGCTCAGCCCTCCGTCCCGACGCTCTTGAGGCATATACTAATTTTGATTACTGCCTAACGTATCCATTCTTTTCTTTTAATAATTTCACTTGGAATTTTCCAACCGGTGGCGCGTTCGCTTCTATCGTGGATCACACGTTTGCGAATCCGCCACAAGGTGGGCCACCGGCTATATGGAATCCAGAATCGCCTTTGCCCGAGGGGACAATAGCTATGGATCGAGGCGGAGGTCAGCAGCTCCGCGCACAAAAGGGTGTGTTTACTAGCATATCCGTAATGACCGAGCGAGATAGTGTCGTTTTTAATCCTTATACTGGAACCTTGGGCAGACCTATTACCGATGACGAATTTAACAACTATGATAGTCTCTTTCCGATACAAGGAGCTCCCACTATAGAAGGGATTCAAGAGTTACTACCTCCTCCAAATCCACATTGGGCTCAGGAAGATATAGACGCTAGAAACGCTGAAAACCTGACTAGAATAAAGGCAAATTTAAAGCTACAGGAGAGTGGAGATCTAGTAGTCCGCAACCCAGCTGACAATAAAAAAATACGAGAAGGAAAAGTTGAAACTCCATACTTTGAATATACTGACAACAAGATAAGAAGAGAGGGTGATTTGACTCAGCATATAATTACAGAAGATGATTATCTTCCGCCCGCGATAGCGCTTCCGGCAGGTCCAGATGTTCCGGAGCACCTGATTACACTTCCCGTTTTGATCAATCCCTATGAGATAGATAAGCTACCGAATGAAACTGTATCTAGATTCAAATACTTTATGGACAAAGATAACGATGAATTAGGGGGTATTATTTTTGTATCCTTTAGAACCAAAAGAGGTGCTGATAAATCCGGGTTAAGCATTGAACAGGGAATGAAAGTATATTTCCCCATAGGGAGCTGTAATGAGTACACTATTGTAGGCGTTACTAACGGCCCAGCACTTAGTCCAGTATCTGTCACGTTAGGTGGAGTGGGAGTGGTACCCATTTCTGAAATTGAGCTAGTTCACGACCTGTTTCAATATGGGATGAGTGCGAGGGCCTATCATTTGCAGCTGCAATACCTTACGAGTTTAGACGATCCGTATTTCTTTGATAGAACCTACTCGCTGAATAGAAAAGATAAGGAGTATTATAACCCATTGAAATATAGAGTAACAAGAATAGATCTTACTAATCCGTCTATCGATCTGTCTCATGGCGGAAGAAACCCTTCCCCTTTTGCGCCACTCGCTGGAACTGCACAAGGCAGGGTTGTGTGGGATGAGATAGCGGGTTGGGGGCCAGAGGGTCATCCAGTTATGCGTTTCGGGCAGCCAGATATTGCTCCGACATACACTCTAGTAAAACCCTTCCCGCCATACGAAAGCCCTAATGTCCATTCCGACAATAAAGCTTATATAGAGATAACAAAAGAGCTTCCTTGGGGTGGAGGAAAAGATGAGCCCACCCTAATGTCACACACGCTAATTAAAGAATCATGCGGGGATGACGCGGGGGAAATCATGTTCGACATAAATGGGAAGTATGCTATTCCCAAATCTCTTAAAGATAATGTTGTTGTTGCTGGGCCAGCGGATTTTGAGTACCGGCCAGCTCCATCACCGGTCCCGATTGATCAGCAAAGATTTTCTCATATAGAGACGTCCCATCCAGAGGAAGATTCGTGGATGATACACCTTGATGAAAACACGGATGGGCGGGATGTTGGTCTTAAAAAGACGGTCGATTTCAAATATAAACAATTACCCAAGAGTAGCGACGATCCCAACTCTCCTTATGCTAATGGATACTTTTTTGGCGGATGGTTAAGCTTAACATTTCATTTAGAGGAGGTGTCCGAATGGTTAAAAAGACAGGAATAACAGGGATTAGACCTCAGGATTTTTATGGACATTGCCCTCAGTGCCATATAGAATGTCAGGACGACATGGAAAAGTTTATACAAGGAAAATTTGGCTTAGGGTTTGAGGTTAGAGATAAGTTCAAAAATCCGGCCCCAAACGAAGCTAAGCATGAAAAATTTATAACAAAAGAATATCCCAATGGGTCTACTAGCGGGGGAGACGCAGACAGCACATTCCTACCCATACCTGTCGCAAGATGTACAGACCTCGGAGATATTCGCATAGGGTATAGCGATAGCTATATACATATGGCCGATAATAGTGTAGATGAGGAAGTAACGTATATGAAAAAACCAGAAAGGTATTATGCGGAAAAGGCGATACCAAGACCGGGACTACCCGCGACACCGGAAGCCTTAGAGGCTTGGGAAGCTGCGATTCACGAGTG
>Ga0208449_1000492_pt1 | contig 26899 bp, 35 predicted proteins | sample MalvireepMed_s17_FD_184247 | JGI IMG/M metagenome (GOLD analysis project Ga0208449, IMG submission 184247) | Marine viral communities from the Global Malaspina Expedition - Malaspina viral metaG DeepMed_s17 (SPAdes) (version 2) | ecosystem: Environmental > Aquatic > Marine > Oceanic | place...
GGTGTATTCCTCATCGCTGTATGTACCAAATATCTTTTTTACTTCTTCTGGAGATGTTTCACGATAGGTGTTTCTTTCACCACTTATATTATCAAGCAGGTTTTCCAATGGCATCCTACCACGGCAGTCAATCGCTTCTTTTGTTTGAGTATCATAAACAAAAACATGATGCATATCTCCTCGTTCATCAACGATGCCGTACATGGGAAAATGAGAAATGTCACTAATGGCTTGGGCGAGCAACGAGCAGTCGCCCCTCATAAAATTAATATATTCGGAGGGATGGGGTTCCTCTTCCTCGTTCATATACTCTCGCCAATTTTCAAGTAGGAGTTTCATTTATTTTCTTTGTTCCACCCTTCTAAAGCTTTGTAAACTTTTTCAAGCTCCTCGCTAGTCATTTTATCCAAATGAGATTCCCCTGTAAGTTTCTTGGTCCGTCGCATAAACTCGGCGTCGTCATCCCAAGGAATTTCTAACTCATCTGCACGTTTGTGTATATCTTTTATTGAAATTTCATTTAAGTACTCTCGCCAATTTTCAAGTAGGAGTTTCATATTATTAAATAGTCATTTCGTATGCTTATCGGTAACAGTTATTGCAATAAACGCATTCGGCTTTATTTTATATTTGGTGGAGATGCCGGGAGTCGAACCCGGGTCCTAAACACATCATATATTCTGTCATTCACAAGAATAGAAAAAAGCCCGCCCTTTCTTCAAAACCCACTCCCTTTCAGAAAGTGCAACCTGTTCATTACTGAATTGTATAACAACCCAGAGATAAACAATCGTTTATTTTTGGTTAAGGAAAATAAACAAACCTTTTTTTGTAGCTTTGGATAATAAGGTAGCTACAACCCCATAATTAAGCAGCTAGTGCGTAATTAAAAGCAACGTTATCGTTGGCAATTAAAGTTTCCGCGTTTTTATACAGAGCCACGCAGCCCTCTGTCTTGCACACAATATAATTTATACTCAGTCAAAACCAGTTCATCCCCATAATGTTAAAGAGCCTAATAATAATTATAGGAACATTTAATCAAATGTACATATTTATTTTCCAAGTATACCCTTAGTTGATATATCACTTATACCACCGGGGAGCTTTGCTCTTCTTTCTCCGGCCGCTGCAGCTTGACGGAGGATAATCGCTCTATCCAGTAAGGCTTGTTTTCTTCTCATTCGCGAGCTAACCCTAAGACCTTCGGGGCCAGATCTATTTTGACGCATATCGATTAACTGGGCTAATGTATATTTCGGATTTTTCGCTATTTTTATTGCTCTAAAGCCTAGAGTTCGATCAAGCGACATATCACTAAATATTTTACGTACTCTAGGAGATAATGATACTTGGCTTTCTCTACCAGATATGTGTTCTCGTTTCCAAGCTGCAAGGGAACCATAATCTTTCATTAGGCGCCGGGCAGTATCAAAATCACGCTTTTTAATATCCGGATTAGTATCTCCCCATTTATCGCGCTCTGTGGTACCTCTCATCGCGGAAAGTTTCCCACCTTTTATTTTCGACTTAAGATATTTGATTTTATCGCTTAATTCATGGGAGCTGATTGGAGAACGAGCATGTCCTGTTTTCTTCTGGTGGTCGGAGATATTATAACCTCTAGTAGCATATAATCCAGCTAGTCTTTTTACTGCTTCGGCGCCAAAGCCCTGGGAGTAGTTGGATCCGTGTTGACCGACATGTCGTTTTAATTTTCCTGCGGCGATTTTTCCTGTACGGGGATCATAAGTTAGGCCGGCCTTAAGGAGGTTGACTGCTTGTTCTGCAGAGATCGTACCAGATTTAACTGCTAAACTGGTTGCTCTTTTAACAAATTTATCAGGTACTCTTAAAGACCCACCCTGAATTCTAGTCCAATCTTTTGGATCCGTTGTGCCTGGCGTTCCTTTTTTCATTTTAGGTCCGAACATTTTTTTTAATTTTAGTTCATCCACACCCAGTTGACGACTAGCTTTATAAGAACCAACTTTTTTTACGTATGCTTTCATTGCTCTTGCATGACGTCTGCCGAAATTATTATCTTTTGTTCCAAGAATTCGTCGTATACCTTTCATCTCCGGAGCTTTTAGTGCTTTATAAAAATCTCCAAACCGGAATCCGCTATCTTTCAAATCCGCATATTTCCTGCCTATACGGCCGGAGGCCGTGGGGGGACGCTTTTCTCGTGCATCTCCCCAGTCTGACCTAATCGAATGCTTAGTTCTTAATGAAGGAACTTTTACTTTAACTGGTAAATCCGTATCTGCTGTTTTAATCTTAAGACGATCAGCCGGCATTGCCGGTCTGCTCATATCAGCTCTTATATCTGCCTTCCAATCTGGCCTTCTTGTTATAGTAACACCAGCTTCGGGCCCTTTTTTATCAGGTGTTGGAGTTGGAGGCGTTGGTGTGGGAGGAACTACATCTACTTTGTGCTTCTTTAGTTTTGGTGTTATTTCAGAAGGCCTTTGTGACCTTTTTAATTTAAATTCGTCTCCAAACGGAGATACATAAGCTTTTGATAGAATTTCTTCTACTTGTTCTTTATATTTATTCCATTCAGATAATATTTTTTTCATTCACAAAAACCTGCAGTTGTGTGCTGTTATAATTAGTCATTTTTATTGAAATATTCTTTTATTTTAAATTTCTTGAGATGCATATTATATTCATTTTTTGAAATACCTAAAAAAGATGCAGCTTCACCATTTGTTCTAGAAGCTGAGTAAGTATATTTTAAGACAGCATCTTTTATGATATTTGGTAAACTTTGCCAGATCTTAAAACCATATAATTTATGATTCACGGATTTGGCTGCTAACTCAAGCCTGAGACCAATTAATTCTTCGAAAGTTAACGTGCAAAGCATGACTTCAAAATCATCTGTAATTTTTTCTTGACTCTTTAACTTATTTGTGATAGAATAATATTCATTAACTTTGTTAACGTTACTATATCTTCTTCTTTTTCTTTTCCACATTAGTCTACTTTAATTAAAGTAATTTATTTATTTAATATATTTTTTAAATAACTAACGTCAATCTTTAATTTAGTATTTTCTTCTAACGGGCCGGGATCCGTCGACGGTAAATTTATATCAGAAGTTTGTTGTTGTTGTTGTTGTTGTTGTTGTTGTTGCTGGTATATTTCCGATTCCGGCTCTTCTAAATCATTTTGCATTTCACCTTCAAATTTATCAAAATAGAGCTTAAGATTAGCTAATAAATAATCATAAAACATATTTTTGTCTGCTTCGTTAGCTAGGTTATTATAAGCAGTAACCATCTGACTTTTAAAGAGATTATCAAACGTTGTTTTTGCGTTAATACGTCCAGTTTGATCTAAACCACGATCTTCTAGACCTTTTCCAAAGTCTTCCATTTCTTGATCTTCTTTAGACTTCTTTTGCTCTTCATTACTTTTATTACTTTTTCTAGGTATATCGATAAACATAGGATCACTTTCAGGTGCGTCTAAGTCTTCATCTCCAGAAGTATCAATTGAAAGATTAACTTTTTCTTCTTCTAGATCTTCCCTTAATTCTAAGTCCTCTTCTCCAGCTTCAGCATTTAATTTTTCAGGTGCCAAAGTCTTTTCAACGTTATGTAAAATATAAATTCTGAAAGATTCTCTTTGTTTGGGATCAGTTTTTAACTGTTTGTAATCGTCCTCGAACGTATCAATTATGCTATGAAGAAATTTAGAAAGTTTTGCGATACCAGTAGATCTATGATTCCCAGATGGACTCATTTTTTCATTAATTAACATTTTTCTAACTAATTTACGTAAACGGTATTCATTAATTTGTTGTTTGTACGCTTCATCTTCCTCACGCCCTTTGATCAATTTTATACCTTTTTTTATAATCTTTCGAAGTTTTATTTCTTCAATTAACTGTTGTCTTTCTATAGCCATTCTAAAATTCTCCAGCGGATAGTTTATGTATTATTCTCTCAATAATATCATCTTCTTCTCTAATTAGTCCATTCGGTCTGTCTTCGTCAACATTTCCTGCTGCGCCTTCAACAGAACCACCAGCCATTGACGATGCTTCATCTAAATCTTCGTTTTCTTCCATAGGTCGGACATTCGGTGTTATTCCTTGTCTAACTAATATATTTAATTTAGTTAATACTTGTTTGATCTCAGGTTGATCAACTGCTTTTTGTAACGCTTTTTGGATAACTTCTGGGTTTGTATTCATCAAATCTCTGACACCTTCAACACCAGGACTAAGAGCGGGGTTCGCTCCTTGCAAAAATTCCATAGCCATTGGAAGGCCTCCTTGTTCAAAAGCTTGTTCTAACCCCTGCGCCGCGTCCACTATTGGAATTCCTGGCTCCTGCGGTGGGGCTTCGGCACCTGGCTGTTCGACCAATTCTTCTTTAGGATTTCTTTTCTTAGTTTTTTGGTATCTTATATCTAATTCAGGCTTTCCATCAGCACTAACAGTTAAAGGTACTCTATCATCTTTGACAAATTTTTCACGCCTAGATTTCTTCTTGCGCTTCTTCTTTCTTTTTTCATCCATTACAGACTCAACCAAAGAAAATAAATCCGTCAAACTTAGTGCTTCCTCCATCGTTTTTTTTTGAGATATATCATAATCCAAAATCTGTAAAACTGCATTAAGAAATGATTCATCTGGCAGATGTAATTTAACCATTTCTAAATCACCTTCAGCTAAGGCATTTCTCATTGTTGAGGCACTTAACTCTGTACCATCGCGCGAAAAAACATCTGCGATAAAAGGAGGCGCCGAAACCTGAACATTTTTCGGCAATGATCCTTTTCCTTTACCATCATGGAACCATGCAACGAAATTTTCAGTTCTTTTATCATCACCCCCTTTAGAGCTAGAACCGATTGAAAATATTGTATTAGGACCAAATTGACTTGTAAAGCTTTCTTCTGTTACTAAATTATAAGCAGTGTGCATTGGTGTTTTTTCTTCTTTCTCTAAATCTTCCTCATTTTCAAAGTGTCTGGAAATCATATATTTAACATTATTTGGGAAACCACCATAAAGTTCAAATATAGCTTTAGACTCCGCGTTAGTCACACCATCTCTGTCTTTCGGCCCTTGAATTATAATAACCTCTTTAACTGATGGGTGCTGAGCATATTGATTAATCATTTGATAATGACCAGCAGTAGGTGGTTTAAAACCTCCCGGGATCATTACAACATATTGTCCTTGTTCGTTTTGTTCATTTAACATACTTTCGTTAACTTGTCTAAAATCTGATGTTTGTCCAGTTTCAATGAATTCACCGGTAAACTTAACTTGCGCACCACCACAAAATGGACTTTCGTCTTCATCTAATATAACTAGGCCTTCATGTTTTGACAAATTCATCAATTTCTTACCAAAAAGTTTTTGTGCCAATTCGCCGGCTGCTCGTTGCGATCTTAAAATATCTTTCCCCAATAACATTGTAGCATAATAAATAATAGCTCCATCAACAGCCATTTTACCTTCTTCTTTAGAAGCATCTTCTGCCAACAATTCGTCTACTGGAGTTTGATTATTAATCAGTTCTTGATAAACATATTTACTTAAAGCAGTAATACCGCGTCCGTTGGCCAATCTAACTTGTATAAGTCCACCACTTTCATCGATTGGGTTGCTAACAAGGTTTAACCATTCTTTTATATTATATTTAAGAGGAGATACTCTTTCTGCTGAATTTTTACCTGCTAAATTAATAAGCACTTGTTGATTTAAAGAATTATCATACAAATTATCTAAATTAACATTTAATTCATGTTCAGTTGGAAAATTGTGCACAATACTAAAATCGTATTTCTGTGCAAAAGGATTTATTTTATTTACTAAAGATTGCATGGCATCACGGGCAAACTGTATTGGAGCGCTGGCTGGCCTCTTAGATCTAGGCATATCTAAAAACTTTTCTGGCATTGGTAAATGTCCAGTCTCTCTAGTCCGAGCCATTTTGGTGTCTGATTCCCTTGCTGGTATCCTCTCATAAAAGTGGTTTATCCCATGAAAAGCAAGAAACCTAGATTCAACAGGATATTCAACAACGTTTGTTTTTCCTTTTACGTATTCTGTGTTAATGAAAATAGCAGAATTATCCCACATCCCAAGCGCTTCTAATTCTTGTTTTATAATCGATTCACCAGTTCTCGGGTCTTTAGTATTTAAAGTATCATTTAAAATATTAACAACAAGGCCATACATTTCTCTCATACCGTGACCTTCTTCAAAACGATCACCAATTTTTGTGCTAGTTAGGCCCTGGACATCTAAAGGATTAAATGAACCTCGATCACCGGCAAATTCCTTTCCACCAGCAGGAGTATTAATTAATTTGAAACTTACATTAGTTCCATCTAATTTTACGCTTCCAACTTTATTTTTAGCTTCTTCAAATAAAGCTAATAAATCATTTCCTGTTTTTACATCCGGACATTGAAATGGATGCATCATATGTCCTGCGGCGCCGCCCATAAAAATTCCTCTTGCCTATTTTAACTTAGATCGTATATCGTTTTTAAGTATTTTAGTTTGTCTAACAACAATATCCAATTTCTTCACAAGAACTTTCATTCTTCTTACAAATTGCATTTCTTTGAGTTCTTTTCTCAAAATATCATTTTGTTCTTCTAAAAGCTCACATTTTTTTTCAAGGAGAATTTTGAGCTTTTGAATATTGTTGCTGTAAACCACAGATATTATCTCCTACAACTTAATGATATTAATAATTAGTTGTTTCTACGCCTTAGTTACTTTATAAGAAGTATTTCGTGCCCGAAGATTCGGAACACCTGGTATACCCAATCTAAATGTAGTCTGGTCTCCGTTTCTAGCAAATTGTCTTCCAAAGACATCAGAATCATAACGGTTGATCACAAATTCATCTTTATCTATAAATTTGGCAGGGGTTGCTTCTTTTGTGGCATATGCGCCATTAATAATAACATAAGGAGCTACACCATCAGCTGAAGCAATTCTAGAAACAGAACTGGTATCTGATGGAGCAGAATTCGAATAATCATGTGTAAAATCCACAATAGCTATTTGAAGTGCTTTATTTACCTTGGCATCTGCTATAGCGCTAGCGTTTAAAGCAATTATATTAGAATCTTCAATTAAAGTATGACCACTTGTATTTGAGTATGTAGTAGATATATCTAATGCATCAAAATCTGCTGCAGACAACGCATCATCAAATGCTGTACTTTTTATAACAATGACTTTATCGCCAATATAACTAGCTATGCCTCCAGCATAAAGATTAATACTAGAAATATCACTACAATCATACGAAGTGAAAGAAAAGTGTAGAAAGGATCTTCTAATTATATAATTGCCACCACTTAAAACAGCTTTTATTTCTAAATAAGCGGCCGAAGTATCAGTATCCCCAACCCCAGTACCACCTGTCGAGGCGCCCCTAGCTGTATTCCAATTGGAATTCGTTGCAGTTAAATAACCATCTGTTGACGCAGCTTCAACTTTAACAAGGTCTGAATCCATCTATTTTGACCATTTTTCGACCAAATTTTCGAAAAGGGTATCTTGATACCACTCTTTGTCGCTTTTCTTTCTGCTTGCCTCGTTCACCGGCGACCTCGGCTTCTTCTTCACAATCTTGGTCTTGCCCGGTGGCGCACCGATCGGAGATGGACGAGATGGCGTAGGCTTCGCCTTTGCAACAGCTCTCTTTTCCTTTTTTCCGGCGCGCATTAATGCTGCCATTTGGCCCGCGCTAGCGACTTTATGTTTCGGCTCCGCTAATGTAATTTTCGAATCATCCTTAAGTTTCTTTTTAGCATGTGGAAATTTAGGTGTTTTACTTTTTCCAAAGATCTCTTCAGCATGCTTCGCCAGCTTCTTATCGGCGCGCGATGACTTCGAAGGAGTTTTAGACGATTTAGCTTTTGCAACGGCCGTTGATTTCTCATCGGCACTCAGCTGCTGAAATAATTTATTCATCTTAGCGCTGCTGGTTTTGGGTTTCTTAGCATCAGGTAATTCGCTGCCCTTAAATTTCATCGATCGTTCTTTGGGTTTTCGGGCCTTCTTCCTTTTGGGTTTAGAGGCTTTCTTTGCTCTCAACCACTTACGATATTTAACTCTTGCAGGATCTTTAGTTGATAGTTTTCTCCAATTGGATGGTAATTTCGGCTTTGGCCCTAAATCTGCTTCATCTAAGTCCTCTAATGAATCACCTTCGGCATCGTTTTCGTCGAGGCTTGCACCATACGGCCAATTGGCGTTGGATTCATCTAAATAATCTTCTTCATCAAGATCTTCGTGCTCATCAAGATCATCAATTTCATTAAGATCATCAATTTCATCTATATATTCATTGATGGTCTCATTTAACAAATTTCTGACCATATTCTTTAGGTTAACTGTATTATTCTTCATTTTTGATTTCCTCATATCTTCAAAGTCACGAAACAAAAAGCCGTTACCTAATAAATAGGCTTCAGCTTCCAAATTCCTCAAAAAAGGGTCTTTTTGTGCATATCCTGGTTCTGTTGAACCAATTTTATCAAAATCACCTCTACAATTCTGTGCATGGTGTACTAGTTCATGTGATAAAGAGCGCAATATATCTTTAGGGTGACGACCGTCGACAAAGATGTCTATGGCCATTTTAGAAGGGTTATACTGCGCAGTTTTACCAAAAATGTCCTTAGCATTATCAGAATCAGACATAAAATTGATATTTACAGGCTTATCAAACCCCAATTTTTCCTTCACATAAGGATAAAACTCAGTAATAACCCCAGATAGTGCATTTAAATCTAAATCAGTGTGATTATTGATCTTAAAACTCATATTACTAATTAGTTGCTTCTCATCAAGAACCCCCAAAACCTGGAGGGGCTGATTTTGCTCTTTCAAAGTCGGGTTTTTCACTATATGGATCAACATTTTGGTCACCATAGCCAAGATTTGCTCTTTTCAACCTTCTATGACGCATTTTTACTCTTCGTTGAAAGTCTTCCGCTTCTTCTAAAGCATTAAACCCTTGATTTTGCACTTTTTCACCTTTATTAACAAAAATCTTTAATTTTTTCTCGAAATTACCATTAAGAGACATAATTTTATCATAAGAATCACGTATTAAATCAAATAATTGGCCCAAATACCCATTTCTACGCAACACTTTGAACACAATGTTCTCTGTAGAATACTGTCCTCCACTATAAAGACCAGTTCTACGTAAATCTTTGATTTTGCTTCTTAATTTAACGGCATAATCCTTTGCTTCTTGATAATCTTGGTCGTCAAAGAGATCCAATGCCCTCTCAATCTGATCCATAAGAGAAAAAGCTTTAATTTTTACCATATCTAAATCAATTTTACGCCGTCGTTTTGAAGGCCTCTTCCTCCAATCATTATTTTTAATAGAATATACTCCCGTCGACACGTGTGGTTCATTAGAATCTTGGACATAAAGTTCAACATCAAAGCCAAAAATCTTTATTTTATGTTTTTGGTTCCAATTTGATGTCCTAGCACGAAAGAATTCACCTACCAATTTAATATTTTCATCAACTTTTGCAAAATCAACCAATATATGGAGATCAATATCTGAATAACTAGACCAATTAAAGTTGGCCAAGGAACCTGTAAGGGTTATATCATCAATAAGAGTTTCATCAAACCCAATTCCAGTGAAAAAATCTATTGCAATATTAAATAATTTTTCATGAACATCAGTTTTTAGGTGTTTCCTTTCCCAAATCTTAGGATTTAATGAATCTTGAAGTTTAAAACTCTCAAGATCAATATTTTTTGTTTCTTCTATAAATTCTTTCCAATTATACATTTTATTATAACCTACTCTATAAATATCAAACACATAAAAATTAAAGCTTTCTTATTACGACGTATCAAACTTCTTGTAGAATACCACAACATCAACAATGGGTTCAGTAGTAAGATTAGTATCTGTATAAGCAAGTTTAATATCTGCGGTACCACCTAATAATATCGTTGCGCGCCCTGACGGATAAGATTGATCAGTATTGCCCAACACATATTGGGTTCCAACCGCAACTAATCCAGCCGATGCGATCATGGATATACTAGAAAAACTAGAACCTTTCATATTGGATGTTTGTCCGCCGGAAGTTAAAGCAACATTATCAATTGTACTAGCGTCACCAACTGCTAAAGTCTTTATTGCTATTAAAACATCTGTGATCATCGATGCTGCCGGCAAATTCAAAGTTGTGTCAATAGGAGAACCACCATCAGTAAGTGTCAAATCTTCTTTAACCAATTGACCGTATGTCATACCATATGCAGTTGTATTCTCCATTTTAAATATATCACCTGCAGCCTCTTTAATATGTAATCTAGCGTCTGCAGCCTGTACAGCATCGCCAATTGCAATTCTCCCGCCCGTCGCGATGGAAAATCTAGAAGAAACCTCTCCCCCATCTGAAGTGGCAATTTGAAAGGTACGCAAAGAATTATGAGTTTCTGAATTAAGAGAAAGAATAAAAGGTTGATTTGTATAAGAACCTGTGTAACTTAAATCAGCAGTCCCTTCTATACCCACAAGAAATTGATAAGCCCCGGCAGTGTTTGTTTCTTGGGACATATAAATACTAGGATTTTGATCTTCTCCTCCTGAATTATCTGTATCTGCTATTAAAGAAAGCGAAACGTCTTGTGTACTTTGTAATATTACAGAAGTATCGCCCGATGACGGACTTATATGTAATATACTCGATGGATCTGATTTTGCAATACCAATTCTGTTATTTCCAGCATCAACAAAAAACATATGAGTTTGGTCATCAGACTCAATTCGCACGTCTTTATCTGCACTGCTGTCATTAATGGTTACAGAACCATCGATACTTGCATCATCACCATATGAACTACCCATAATTATCTCCTAGTATAAATAGGTTTATTCATTTCCACAAACCTCTTTATCTATGATTTCCATAAGACTCGAATACATCTTCGTAGCATTATGACTTAAGTCGTAGCATTTGCCACCGTTTTGAAGTGCAATGGGTTCCCATCCACTAAGACCCCATGGAGAAACGGTGTTTTCACTACTATAATTTGTAAAAGTGTAAACAACAGTATCCAACGAGGAAGACAACATATCTAATAATATGGTTTGTGTTACACCATCGTAATTTGAATTCCAACTTCCACCTATCAAGCTCTTTGGAATCATAAAGCTTTGTCCATGTTCATCAGAGAACACAATTATAACTCTTTTTGCATTTGGTCGCCAACTAATTTTAAAATTTTGTAATTCTGGAACTGATTCATCAATAGCTGCACCAACCATTGTTGCCCATGTAAGCTCATCTAATTGCCATGGCTCTGATGACGAAAGATTCGCAAGAGCTAAATATAAAGCATCATAAAGCATTTCATATTGGCCATTCATAGTATTTTTATCCAAAGAAGAAAATTTAGTCATGAAATCTTCAAACGAACCTAGATCATTTACCAGTTCTAAATAATTATAATTTCCATAAACGCCTGGAGTACGAGGACCAACAATTAATCCCCACTGAATAACTGTTTCATCTTTATAATTCTTTGCAAATTGATTTAAAGCCGTCATCACAGCTTCAATTTCAGAAATCATGGATCCAGACCAATCGATGATAAACAGCACATCTGTTTCTTCCATTTCACTATCTTTATCCGCCTCACCATCACAATCGTCATCTTGACCATTACATTGGTCCTCTAAGAGCGGCAAGACCTCATCCTTACAGTACCCCTGTATAAACACGTCGGATGCGTCATAGTGGCCCCAGGCACCCTCTGAACACGTTCGCATTCCAGGAAGACAAATCCCCACGTTAACTGTATCTGGAGGTCCAGTATAACAAGTTTTAAATAAATCTTCATCAATCAGTTGATTACAATTATCATCATGATTATTGCACAATTCATAAGGAAGAGCCATTCCTGTATATGGATCACATTGAGGATCCGCTGGAATTTGCCAAGAACACATAGCGAAACAGGGTGTAAACCCAATTACTGTACAATCTAACGTCTTACATTCACAAGTTTTATATCCACTTCCGCAAAGAAGAGGGTCTTCCTCACATGGGAATAAAGTACCGATATCTTGAATTGTACAAAGACAATCTAAACCTTCATCAACGCCCCCATCACAATCGTTATCAAAACCATCACAGATCTCAATATCTGGTTGTTTCGCAGTACAGGATCCCCATTCGCCGTCGACACATGTTTCGTATCCACCCTCACACGCAGTGCTACAAGGTCGAAATAAATCTTCGTCAGTTAACCCATTACAATCATTATCGATTCCATCACATATATCAGGTTTTTCAACTCCACATTCCCCACAAGCATTTAACTGACCTTCATCAATTTCTCCATCACAATCATTATCGATTCCATCACAAATCTCTTCAACACATTCAGTTATACACTGACCTTCTTTAATATGGCCTTTATCACAATAAATGATTTTAGTACCTGGCAAGCCTAAATCGGTTGTACATCCTTCTTCGTCCATTTTAAATTGGCTAGGATCGCATTCTAAATATTTCTCACATTCGCTGATCGATAAAACTTCCGGAGGATCTTTACATATATCTTTTACAATTGCAATTCTATATAACGGCCCTCCAACAGCTGGGCAAAAATAATATTCTGTTCGAATACAAGCCAATTCATATTCTTCTGCTGTCATTGCCGGCTCAACCGGAGTTATATCTTTCGGAGCAGCTTGAGGAAGATCAGTTGACATATATGGGAGAGGCTCATCCATAAATCCATCACTGCACGATATTAATCCAAAGCTTAATATCAGTGCTAGTAATAATTTTTTCACTCTATGCCTCCCCCATCTTTTTGCTAACCATCAATTTATCAATTTTCATTTTTTCATGTTCTTTCTGTAGGGTTTCTGTCCAGTTTTTTATATCCGATGCCGTCGTTTCATCCAACATATCCCATAAAGATTGATTTTCATCCATTAGTTTCGCTATTTCTTTCTCTAAACTTTTTATTTTTTCTTTTAAAGAAACAATTGTTTTATTTTTAATTGTCGTCATTATTCCATTCTTTTAATAATGCTTTGCATAATCTTAAGATAATTTGATTATAATTGTTATAAATATTAATTTTGTTTAAAGAAGCTTTCTTGAGCCATTCTTCAACTTGTTTTTTGTCGACGCTGTGATCTTCATGATACGGACTCACTTCTTTATTTCCTCTATTCTATTTCATCTAATCTTTTTGTGTCTCCACTTTTTTTATATGGCGGCCCATCAAACGAATCGGTAAAATCTATAAAATCCTCCAATGGTCTTTGAAACGTTTCTATCTTTTTCTTTATTTGTGCCCTAGTTGGTTTGGAAATTCTTGGCAAATCAGTCTCTAGCCTGAAGCCCATTTCGATATTTTCACTGTCAATTCTTTCAATAGATATTTCTGATGCATCCTCGCATAAACCCATTGTGTCTTCTATGAAGGCCACATCCTGTTCATTTTCAGGTACAATCCTTAATGTGAATCTATCGAATTCAATTTTCATCTAACTCATGGCCATCCTTTACTTTTTCTAAATCTTCTGTTCCTTCAATAATTTGAAGCGCTTCGAGTATATGCTCAAATCCAATTTCCGTATACATTTCTGTAAGATTCCTTTTTGCTTCGAAAGCAGATAATTTTCCTTTTTGAAATTCAATACATATTAAACACATATTAACACCCCACGATTGCAGCATATGCTATAGTAGCAAAAAGAACAACCAAAGAAAATGCTGCCAGCCAAGCGGCGATTCTATCTTTCTCTTCTTGTCTCATTTAAACACCTTTTCTTTCGCTGTTGCATATAAAGAATTTAAAAATGATTTTTTTAATTTTATTAAGCGATCAAATTTAACTTGCTGCCTTGCATCGGTATATAACGTTGTTGGTTTATTAATTTTTCCATCAATTAGTTGATCACCGAAATCATAAAATTTTGATTTCGGCTGGGCGCCAAATGCATAATTTACAAAAATCAATACTAAAAACAATGTCATAAAAATAATTTTTTTCATTCGTATACTCCTTTTAAGAGTTCATCCAATATACTTTTGGTTTCTTCGACAATATCATACTTATCTAAATCTTCATGAGAGACCCAAGCCGAATCTGTATGCTCAAAATTTATCTTAAGCTTTCCTTCAAAACCATGAGCTACATAATAATGAAGCCGGCCGACAGATTTGATATGATCTAAATTGGAAACTTCTAAATTGGTTTCCTCTTTGGTCTCTCTTATAGCACCATCTTCAAAAGCTTCTTCTTCTTGGATATGACCACCCGGAATTGACCAACGACCCGCACCATACCCAACTTCATCACTTCTTTTCAAGATTAGAGAGCGCTCTTGTGAATCCAAAACAATAACTAAACCAACTTGTTCAGTATCTTTTTCATCAGCTTCTCCTACGCGCTCTACCATAAAACCTCTCCAATTTTCGAATATTCTTTGCATATTTTATTAACTCTACTAAATCTTCAGTGTGAAATTCATGTGTTATATCTTTATAAAAAAGTTTAATATTTTCAATAGGTTGTATTATTTTTTTTTCCTTTTGTCTTATTTTTAAAGGCTTTGGAAAGATATGCGAGATTCTATCTACTTCTGGTAATACTAAATTCATAACGATATATTATTATTATACTAGTAACTAGTGATGTTGTAAACGTTTACTGAAAACTATTTATAAACGTTATGAAAGTTGGTGATCTAGTCACGATCAGGTCGATGTACACCTTTAATAAAATTAATACAGTCATTGGGGGTGTCACCACCGACAACTGGAAACTTAACTTGGGCATAGTAACCGTTGTCTTCAGAACAGACGACAATCGAAAATTTGCAGAAGTTGAATGGCTTATCTGGGATAAGGAAGGCTCTGGGGAACCAGATCAACTCATGCTGTGCAATCACCTGGAAATTCTAGCAGAAGGTTAAAAACCAAATTTGGTCATAATAGATTCGATAATAAAGTTATAGTTTTCATTTATTTCATCATCACGTAAATTAACGTCGCTCTTTTGCAGATTCTCTAAAAAGTCTTCGAAATCACCCATCTTGGTGTGGCCGTGTTGTTTTGATGACGCGTCAAAATATCTTTTGGCGGACTTTTTATCAAACTTCACGCCCCAACCTTGTGCTTCTAACAATTCTTTTATTAAAAGGTTATGAACTTGCTTGACCGCTTGTTTTTTGGCATATTCTTTTGCGTCTTGTTTCGACATACCTTTTTTCATTAATTCTTTAGCAATTTGTTCTGCAGACTTGGAACTTTTGATTTTATTGTCTAAAACATTATATTTTTCCATCTCTGCCTTATATTTCTTTTCGGCAGCGGCCATCAGCCTGGTCGCGTCAAGCGCAGTCGCATCATCAGGTAAAACACCACGAGCATGCATTTTTATATGTGACAAAACCTCTTCATCACATGTTCTGTTCTTTCCACAACCTTTCGCAGCAATTGCTAACACGGTCGTTGCATAACCATATTTTGAGTAAAAAGCATTATAGGCAATCGCACCCCCCTTCCCCCAGAAGCCTTTGCCAGAAACCTTCATCGCCTCCCTCTTAAATCCTTTAACATTTTTAAAGCCTTTGAGTAATTTATCCAATGTTGGGGTTTTCTTTGAGAAGAATTTTGGCGCAGCTTTTTTAACAAATCCTTTGACAGTTCCTTTCTTGGCCGCTTGTTTGGCAAAATCAGTGCCCTTCTTCAGTCGCTCACCGACCTTCTTGAGCCGGCTTGCCAGAACGCGCTTCTTTTCCTCGGCCGCGATTCGGGCCACTCGTTTTTTGGCATATTCTTTTGCGGCTTGCTTCGGCATGCCTTTTTTCATTAATTCTTTAGCAGTTCTTTTTTCGGCTTGTCTTAGGGTAGCTTTCGTCGCTGTAAACGCCTTCTTGGCCACACCACCGCCTGGTATTAAATAAAATGGAAGTTCTGCTAGAGATGTTGGCCAAACCGACGTAACAACATCTTCACCAAAACCGGCCACTTTGGGCCCAACGCCTAGGCCTGTCCCCCAAATATCTCCAGCATGGCCCTCCCAACTGGATCCGAAGTCGCTGGATCGGTCAGCCAGTTCTTCTGCAGAAATTTTATGGCCAGGAGCGCCAGGAATATCTTTCTGAAATTTAAATTGCCGCTGGCCAGATATTCCAAGTGGATCCGTCCACCGCCACCCAGCCGGTTCTTGTGTAAAAACATCATCGTCGTCCATTCCAGCAATGTCGACTTTTTCACCTGCTGCCGCGCTATGCTTCTCCATCTTTTTATAAAATCTAGCTCTGGCCGATGGTGAACCGCTTTGGGTTTTCATTGCTCTGTCTTTTGAACTGGTGTTTCTATACCAATGAGCGATTTCTTTATTACCAATTTCTTGTGCAGTGGTCATTCTAGCTTTTGTACCACCAGCTTCAATAGCATCCCTATTTTTCATATTAAAAGCTATGGCTGCGTTATCATGAAGACGCATCCTTTTTGCGCGCACGGGATTGCTATAAGCTTTTGTCCATTTCTCTTTTAAACCTGGATTAAATTTAAAATACAACGCGTTAATTTTCTCGTAGTCAGGAGCATCTTCGTCTTCCAAAAGGACATTTTGTATTTCTTCTTCAATAATCTGATCAATATAATCTAAATTATTCATAATACAATTCCTTATCTTTTGGTGACTTGTTTAACCAAAGATTCAAAAATACGATTATGTTTAGCAGAAACCTGTTCTTTAATGGTCATACCAGATGGTGTTTTTGCCGGCATCACGGGCGGTGGTGGCTTCGGAGGATCCGTCGGAGGTTTAACCTCTGGAACTTCAGGAACTTCAGAAGCAGTAACCGGACCTGTATCTAATTCATCGAGTTCGCCTAGCTCATCGAGTTCTTCATATAACTCTTCTTCCATCTCGTCATCATAACCATCTTCATGAAGATCTTCTTCCATAGCGGGAACGTCCAGAGCTTCGGATCCAGCAATGGGATCCCACGTCTCATCAAGATCTTCTTTGACGTTTGCTTGTCGTTTACGAACCAATTTTTTATATTTCTCTTTTTCCTCTCTGGACGCGCGCGTCGCCGGCGGTTTCGGGACTCTTACGGTTTTCGTCCTAGCCGGTTTGCTTGGGTCAAGCGCATGCGAAACGGTCTTTGGATCCGCGAACACTTCTTCTAAATCATTTCCCAAAATCTCATCAATTACTTCTTTAATTGTTTGTCTTAAAATATTCTCTGTTAGCTTCATATTAATTTCTCCGATGAACGCGATAAAGTCGTATACTTTAATTAGTATCTATATGTCCTTATCAACAAATTTTGGGTATTCTTTTTTATAACGAACAGTTATAAACCCTGGAACCCCACCAATACGTGCAGCTTTTCCATCAGATGAATTGAGAAATCCTATTTCTAAATTCTCACAAGAACATAATGTTGTGATGTTTTCATCATTGGGGATGTTATAATTACTGAACTCATCACTACACGAAGGGCACACAACAAATGATTTAAAAACATATACTTCTTCTTCATTTTCTTCGTAGGTCGCGCCAAATCCAATTTTCATTTAGTTCCTTCGTTGCGGCTATGTGTACCAAAAATTCTATCAAAGAATATCCAAAATGTTGCAAAATTCTTTTTTGTATCTTTGCGATGGTGATGAAAATGAAACTCACCTAAGTAATCCTTTTTTGGATATTTATGTAAATAATAATGTGTTACTTCATAAGAAAAAAGATACGAGAACAAACCAATCCCAAAAAACATATTTGTGTAATATCCTGTTATACAACATACAGCAGATAAAGATATCCAACCCCACCAAGGAATAAGAGCATATTTTTTCCACTGTTTCATATAGTCATATTTATGATGCATGGTATGTACTTTTCTCCAGCGTCTTAGTAATTTTGTATTACCTAATTTACCATGAAAAATGAAACGATGATTTAGATATAGAAGTAAAGCAGCAAGAAAATGTCCTAATAAAAAATATGCTATTACTTCCACTATTATCCTTTAGTTAATTATTAAAGAGGTTCTGGCTCTGGCGCCTGGAACGTCTTGCTCAATGCGATCGATCTCTCTGGGCCATGGCGAAGATCCTCTCCGGACCATATCCTTCTCCCCCTCCGGCTCATCGCGATGGAATCTCGACATCGCCGACCCGCTCTTCTCTATCTTTTAACCTTCTTTCTTTTTCTTTTCCCATAAAATATCCAATTTCTTTAAGCACTCTATGACCAAGGGTTTGATATATCATACTGGGAATGGTAGCCACCATGTCGCCGTACATGTCGCGGGCACTTTCAAAGTGGGTTCTTGCAGATTCTTCATCTTCCTTTTGCATGGCTTCACTAGCTTTAATCCAGGGCCCAAGAATGTGTCCAAAGGCCGCGGCAAAAATTCTAGGACCAAGTTTTTCATAAGTCTTCTTAAAAATATATATCGTATTTTTCCGCTCTTCCGGGGATAGGTACCCACCTTGGCCCTTCCAGGCATGAGCGCGCCATAACAAAAGCGTACCAAGAGGATTTTTAAACATCACCTTCCCCTCATCCACCGGTGTTCTCATCGTTGTCTTCACCGGCGTCGATGTTTCTTTTTGGTTTTTCATTTCCCATGTTGGCAGGCTCTTAACGTCGTCGAGAAAGGTCGGATCCCAAGGTAAGTCTTCCATGTCCTCTTCATGAAGGCGTTCTGTTACGGCAACCAGGTGTTTTACAATAGCCTGTTCTGCTGAAATCTTCAGCCGCTTTCCCTGTGACACACCTATTAACCAGCGATTATCGACAGCTGCATATTTTTTATTAATTTGTTCCATTTCTTTATTAAACTCTACACCTCCTTTGCCCTCCGGTTCCGGAGCTTCAGGAGTTTCTTGACCGTGTGGTACCACAACCGGGGCAGCTGGTTGAGCTGTTGGTTCTTCCGTCTCTGGTGCTTCTTCACCAGGATCCGTTCCGCCACGGCCTCTATTAGCTCTTGTCGCAAAAAAATCGATCACACCCTTCTGCGCAGCCCAAATTTGGTTCATTGGTGGCTTCTCCGCCGCGACACGAGAGATATAATAGATTATTCTTTGTATTGTTCTGTCTCTACCGGGTTCAGGTAAATAATTCGATAACCATTCTCTAGCCTTCTCTTCTCCAACGCCGTATAACGCCATGGCCAACATATAAGAAGGTTCTTCAATTTTAGGTTCACCTGAAGTGGTTTTGCTTAATTCTATAATAGCATTTCGGAAAGCGCTATCAATATTAAATAAGTTCTCTAAATTCATTAATTCCTTAGATCGATCACCCCATTTTTGTGCACGTCCAACGACAGCTCCGCCTCCCATTTGACTTCCGCCTTCGACTCCGGCCTCACCAGGCCCTTTTTCCTCGGGCGTCGACGCTTCACCCTCCTCTTCGGTGTCGCCGGCGCCTTGCCCCGTCGTGCCAGCGGCGATCTCAGCCGCTTTCTGTTTTTGAAATAATGCTGCCCTTTCTTTCCATGGCATTTTTGCCAAGGCCTCGGGAGAAAAAGTTTTAGGATCAAATGCTCCACCTTTTCTTCTTTGAATAAATTGTTCTTCGAGATCAAAATACTCGCCTAAAACAGCGGTAATTTCTTCAAGAATAATTGTTGTTAATTTTCCTTCAGACAAAATCATAACTACATTATCTCCCTTAATTCTTAATTAGTTAAAAAAAAAGCTTTACTTTCTAAAAAAAGTACTTACAATATATTCATACCGGAGAAAAAAATGAATAAATTGTTTAGCTTAAGTATTATTTTAGTGTTTTCATTAACTGGTTGTTTTATTTCTACGACTCCAGAAGCTGACAACCCCCGGCCGGCCTATGTTTACTATGATAACGCTTACGGTACTTATGTACATTTACCATATAAAATTAAACATATATCATCACGTTATGTTTTTCGAAGATACATAAAGAATTATCGCGGACATTATAAAAACTATACTAGGCATATGCGTTTTCATAAACCAAAAGTCTATGTAAAAAATAAAGGCCATTCGAAGAGAAGCAATAAAGGCAAAAAAGGCAAAAAAGGCAAATCGAAATTCAAAAAAAGGTGACGTTATTCTTCATCTGAGTTTTTAATGACCTTCCCTTCGTCATCAATTTGAAATATTTCCTTACCTTCTGGATCAATTGATTCCGGATCTTGTTCTAAACGAGATCTTAAAGTATTCATGGAGACCCTCTGTTACATAATAAATAGTCCAGCTCTTTATAAGAAGCCAAAAGACATTTTATCTTAAAAACAAGCGCCTAGTTATTAATATGAAGGTAGGCGACATGGTTAGGTGGGCAAGTTCCAAAAACGATGAAGATATTTATAAAGATTTAAATATTCCACCCGAAAGAAAGAATGATTTAGGACTTATAATAGATATCGACGTATGGGATTATATGGAAACTGAACCAGAAACAATAATCATTGAAGTATATTTCTTTAAGATTGGTATCGTTTGGTGCAACCCAAGTAGTTTAGAGGTCGTAAGCAATATAAAAGATATTGATTAAATCTTGTTTTCATCCTTCGACGTTAACGTCGACGGCCACCGGTGCGCATATCGTAATTGGTCCAGCCGCGTTTGTTCTCTTCCAGGGGCCAGACGTCTTTTTTTAGCCTTTGCAACGGCGCCAGATTTATAATCAGCTATAGTGCTAGCGCGAGAAGAACCATATGGCATGCCTGACGGTCTATGCGCTGCAGCCATGCCGCCTGTATCGTCACGCACTGGCGGCGGATTCATAGCTCGTTGGCGTTCAGCTTCGGCTTCGTCTGGATCTCGGTACGCGCTTCCATCCAGCGCTGGATCTTCTTCATGAAGAAGATCTGTCTCATCAAGATACTCATAAAGATCATTTTCATCCGTACTGAAGGCATTTCCGGGTTCATCGTCGCGTAAATAGAACGCTTTGTTACCCAGCGCTTCGCCCGGGGGAACCCCAAGGCGTTTACGTGCCGCCTGGCTCTTCTTGGCTTTCTGCTGTGCAGCGTAACGTTCCATCTCAGCTCCACGTTGCTGGTTCCGCTTCCACATTCTGTCCCTGTATTCTTGGCCGCCGGCGTCCGGATGTCGCTTAGCTTTCTCGGTACCAGCCCATTTTTGGCCAGTACCTATAGATTGCTGTGGTAGCTCCTTGCGGCGAGGCTCAAGGGCCTGCATGATACGTCCTGACAGGCCCTCAAACTCTAAGAGGTCGTTTTCATCCAAATCTTCTTCATCGAGATATTCATAAAGATCATTTTCATCCAATTCCATCTCATCAAGCTCTTCACCAAGGAAACTTTCTATTTCTTCTTTAATGATGCTTTTTAATTGTTTCTTTGTAATATTCATATATAAATTTCCTATATTAATAAATAGTATATGATTTTTCTATGTTAGCTGTTAATCCACATTTCAACCAAAGCCCTTCCAGCTTCAGAAAAATCATGATATTCTGTTTTTAAAGTTATACGAGAATAAAGGTCCTCGTCATACTTAAATGATGGTTCAATTTTCCATTTACTACTGCTGTTTTCTTTAATTACCCCGACGGATCGATCTGTTGCTGTTATTTCATATTCCCATAAACTAATTTTTTTATACTTAATCTTTTTGCTTTTACGTTGCTTTACTTCAAGTCGTTTAACTTTAAGTGCATCACTCACATCATCGATTTTATCTTCGTAATCCCACCAGGGATCAAAATATGTTCCATATTTTCGAAGCGGAGGTATATTTTTTGGCAAATTCGCGATATTTGCTGGAAGATAAGGCATTGAACCACGATTTTTGGTTTTTGTGAGGTTCACTTTGTTCTTTGGTTTTTTATATTTTTGCATGATATAACTAACTATTAACCTCTCATGATAACATTTAATCTTCTCTGGACTGATGACGCCTGGGGGAACGCCTGTGCCAAAGTTTGTGCAATCCACATATTTATCTTAACTTTATTCCTGCCTCCACCACGGGCCGCTTCAGCCTGACCAATAATACTGTTTTTATCTTGTCGCGACATCATATTCAGACCCATAACCAAATCTTTCAAATCTTCATATATATCATCATCTGAACGACGGGCTTCTTCCAACTTTCCAAGCTCTTCTTTAACAATTCGTTTAAGTTGAGATCTTGTTATATTCATTTTTTTATCTTCCTTTAAGCCATCATTGACACGTTTTTAACGTTAACACCAACGCCCATGAGAGCCCTAAATAAACTAATATAATTATCAGTCATATTTGGATTGGATTGACCCATAAGTTTTATGGCCTCAGTTAAAGAATCCATCATCTTTATAACTTCCTGTTGTTCTGGTGTAAAATCCTCACCATACAGATCATCAACTTCTTCTTTAATAATTCGTTTAAGTTGTTGTTTTGTTATTTTCATTGATTGACCCTCCGCGATGGGTATATCCGTCGTTGGGTAGACTAGTCCACCTATCTTTGTCAGAAAATTTTCCATAGTCTTTTTATTTCTAGGGTGCACTCGCCCTTTTTCAAGAATATCCTGCAACCCATCTCTAAGCGCCACCGCGTAATCGCACGCATACTTCGGTCTTTTCACAGAATCCATCTCGACTAACCACGGAAGATAAACCATGTTTCCTTCGTTATACCCTTCTGTTGCTTCTTTTCCAACGCACCATGGCTTCCACATGTTAACAAAATCTTTTAACAACCATCCCTCGTGATCACCGGGCTCTCGATATAAGCCGACGACGTGATTCTTAGCGAGGGTTTCTGGGGAGCAGTAGCCGTGTGAGCAGATCTCTTGCGCTTCTTTGAGAGATTTTATCTCTTCCTTAATAATCCGTTTAAGTTGTTGTTTTGTGATTTTCATACAGAATTCTCCCTTTCCATAGAGTAATTAGTTGCTTATCTTGAAGAACGCCCACCAAAATCCGGCAATTTTTTCCCCGAAATTTTTCTTAACAGTCAATAAACGTTAACTTGTACTTTGTTCTAACGTTCCTATATTATTACTATGCGAATTAGTCGGAGAGCCAAAAAAGTAATTTCTTGGCGTTTTATATCCATGACCTTGGCCACGTTAATTTGTTATCCATTCATAGGATCGATGACGAAATCTATTGGCCTAACGTTAATAATCAACGCCATTATGACGGTTGTACATTATTACTTCGAGAAATGGTGGGAACGTTAATTATCGGATTAGTTTTTCAAGTTCTTTCATTGAAATATCAAAATCGGGTGCATTCTTCTTCCGCGTCCTGCCCTCGTTTTTGGATGACACAGATCGATTTTCTGCGCGTGCTATTTCACATCGTCGACGCTGATCAATATCTTGTACTCCGGCACATGACGTATCGGTTTCATCCAACTCCATGCTTTCGCTTTTAGGAGGACATTTCATATCACCCGTTTGTACACATTTTGTCATTTTGCCGGTCTTGGTGTCATAAGTGCGCGTTTTCGTACCCACCACTGTTTCCGTACCAATTGGTTTACCTTCCTTCAAGGGAGGTGGCTCTTCCTTTGCAATTGACGTTGGGGGATTCATTGCAACCGCCTGAGCCAAGGCTGCTTTATCCTTGGCCAATTGTTCAGGTGTTGCTTTGCTAAGGAATTTTTCACGAGCTGCTTTAAATTTAGGTCGGTTTCTATCAATCCGCGCTTGAGGATCCTCCTGCCACTTATAACCTTTTCTATGCCGGCCAACCCAATCGCGCCTTGCATCACGTTGCGCCAAAGAAGCTTTGTATTCATCGGTTTCACGAAAGCTAGCATCTTTTCGTCCCATGCGGATGTTGTCCATATCTTTTCTGGTGAGGCGAGGCTTTTTAGTTTTGGGGTTAACTTGGATTTTTTTCCTGGCTTGAGCTGCAGCTGCTTGCGCATCTTCCGCAGCATTATCGAAATCAGCCTCTGCATCCATATACGACGTCCGCTCATCATCGGTAAATTGCGCCCAAGCGTCACTGGTCATTTTTCGCCCAGGGCGAAATTCGACGTCAATCTCACCACGTTCTCGCGTCATCTGTCTGATTTTATCCTGTTGTGCCGGTGAGAGACCATATCGCGCGTCATGACGCGCGTTAGATTTGTCAGTATCTGATAAAGCATCGATATGTGGCAATCCCTTCCGAGCCATAATTACTGCCTTAGCCGTTTCCAGGCGCAATTTCCAATCTTTCCAACTCATCTCCCCGGCCTTCGGGGTCTTTAAATTGTGCATTTCACGTTTAATGTCTGCTACGCGAGCCCTACGTTCAGGTGAATCTTCATCGCTGCCCCATTCGCCTTCCATCCAGAGTTCATCCAAAACATTCTTAGTTTCTTCTTGGATGATTTTTTTAATATCCGACTTTGTAATTTTCATTTTGTTATAGCCTCGGTGATATAGTAAATAGGCTTAGCCATTGCAAAAATCTAGAAAATTTCCGTGTGCGCAACACGTGCACATCTAGCCCGGCCTAGACCGTATACTTACTATGCATAGATTCCGGGTAGGGGGGGGGAGGGCCCCGTGTTTAGTTGCTTTACACTACGCTTTGCTGTGTGCAATAAATACACATGATAAGCAGATTGTAGCATATTTCTACACTTCTGTTAACTATGTATACGGTATTATCGCATATTTATTTCTCCTTTAATATCAATGGGTTAGTTTATGTTTGCCCTAGTCGTAGACAACTTATTCCTCGGGCTCTTCTTCGCTTAGCTCGATCGGTTGTTCGACGTAAGGTACTGGAATCCCTTCGATTAATAGTATACCGACCTCGCCTAGTATATACTTGTCTAGCGTCTCTGCTAGCGCCCAGGCCATCTTCTCGTCGTTGGCTTTGGCGTATTTGTCGATTAGCTTATGCATATAATGCTCTGTGAAGTCTATAATGTCGCCCATGTTTAGTTCCTATACACTCTCTTTCTTTCTCTTGCTAAGGGAAAGCTTAATTAACTACCTGATATCATTACTCTTTTTATTCTCGCCTCTTTTGGTTACATAGCCTGCTAGGCCACCGACGAAGCCGATCGCAGCGCCTAAAATAAAGGCACACGCGATATAAATAATTGCAGCAATATCAGTCACTTATCTTATCCTTTGTGTGTATAGTAGGTTTACATGCGCAATAAATGCGCTCCTGTAGAGCGTTTGCCCTTAGTGGGAAGTAATTACACATGTATAGTAAGTTAACGTTTAGCAGGTTGACACACTAGATCCAACCCTTCGTACTCGTCTCTTTTCCTTCTATCTCCTATTATATTGAATTCATAGGCAAAAACTAATTACCACGTAATATAGTTACCCTAAGCAATTCGTAATGTTTTCAATGTGTTAACTTGCAAGGGTTTGGGTAGTACGACCGCAAACGCAGTGTAAACCTAGTTTACAGCAGCCAAAGCGCACGTTTGGAGCGCTTTGCGTAGCTTCTGAACCATTCCCTTTTCAATTTGGGCAATGCGTTGCTTTGAAACGCCAAACTCACTTGCAAGCTCGACCGTTGTCAGCTTATCATTCTCGAAGACATCGGAAGCAACGCGGTGAGTGAAGATTTTGACGTCACGGTCATTTTTCAAAGTTTTCTGGAAACCATTAAGAATCTCGCCGATCTTCCTGCTTTGGTCAGTTCGGTCCATTTTTTCATCTTGTAGGATCCTGCTATCCGCGATCGTGTTCGCGACGGTTGCGCCGTCAGAATTCAACGGAGCGTTAAGCGAAGCGGCTCGTTTTCCGATCAAAGAAAGCGCTTTTTCGATGTCTTTGATGTTTAGGCCGAGTTCGCATGCGATCGTGTCATTATCGACGTCAGAACCGAATTGACGACGAAGGCGCGGAAGTGAAGCGTACAACTTGCGAGCAGTGCGCGAACCGACTCGAATGGTTCCACAATTTTCTTGCACGTATTGTTGGCATTTTGCCGTCATCCACTGGCGGGCGTAAGTTGTGAAAGATGCGCCACAAGACGGATCAAAAGTTTCTCCGGCTCGCATGATTCCGGTCACAGCTTCCATCAAGAGATCATCGATATCGACGGTGTTGCGAACGTGCTTTTTTGCGACCTTGATCGCAAGCGGGATATTGGAGCGGATCAGCGCGTCCATTGCTCGACGGTTGCCGGTCTTTTGAAAAGCGGCAGCATGTGCGATTTGCTCGTCACGGCTTAGAATGTTGACGGCGGAAGCTAGCGTTGCAATTGCGGTTCTCATGTAGATTTTGCTCCTGAGCAAGTTGTGTTTTCTTCTACCCCTAAACAGTAAGCACCAGAATGGGCCAGACAAGGGGTAAGACGATCTTTTTTCACTTTTCTTTGAGTCTCTGAACTGTCGCGAAAGTACGAATTCATACCTATATATATTGCAAGTCCTGTGCCAACTTGGTCATTTTGGGCATTTATTTTGATTTCCTAATGATTTCAACGGCTTGGGGGCATGATCGCTCTCCTCAACTTATCAATTTGATGCTTTTAGGTGCGAAACCTTTTACGCACTTGGGTAGTGTTTTACGCACTTATTCGGCCTATGTAGCGGGGTGCGAATCAATTTACGCACCTAGCAACTCACTGGAATCACTAGATATCTTCTTTACATGAAAATTCTTATCATTTTCAACCTCGACCCATCGCCAATGTTTCGACGGATCGGTTTCGGCGCGCAGAAGCGCAATTCTCGCGCCAACGGGTGCGAAGCTCGATTGATGAGCCGTCGCGACTGCCGTGACGGTCCACAAATCGCCCTGTTCACGGATCCGGTTCTTGCCGTGTCGCGTGATGCCGGTCAATCGTACTTTGTCGCCTACTATCATTTAAGGCCTCGCAATGAAGTGCCATATACCGAAGCTGGCAATAATTTGACAACCGATAACAATACAACCTTGAATTAAC
>Ga0208449_1000503_pt1 | contig 26336 bp, 19 predicted proteins | sample MalvireepMed_s17_FD_184247 | JGI IMG/M metagenome (GOLD analysis project Ga0208449, IMG submission 184247) | Marine viral communities from the Global Malaspina Expedition - Malaspina viral metaG DeepMed_s17 (SPAdes) (version 2) | ecosystem: Environmental > Aquatic > Marine > Oceanic | place...
GGCAGATCGACAGTCTGGATGCGGTGATCGCCCGCAATCCCGATAAGATGCTGAAAGCCACAAGCAGTGCCGCGATACAAGCAGCCGTAGATCAGCACAAACTGGCCGCCTTGATCGGTGTAGAAGGCGGGCATCATATCGAGAACAGTCTTGAGAAGTTAGACAGCTTATACGATCGGGGCGTACGCTATATGACGCTTACCTGGAACAACTCAACCGATTGGGCGACCAGCGCCACCGATGAGTGGGACCTGGAAGGACAACGCAACAGCGAAGGGGAAAACGGTCTCACCGAATTTGGTGTTGCCGTGGTGCATAAGATGAACAGCCTGGGGATGCTTATCGATATTTCCCACGTGGGCGTCAATACCTTTTGGGATGTGATGTACGAGACCACCAAGCCGGTGATCGCTTCGCACAGCTCGGTAATGGCACTGCATACGCATCCTCGTAATTTAAACGACGAACAACTCAAAGCGATCGCAAAGAACAAGGGGGTGGTGCAGGTGAACTTTTATTCGGCATTTATAGACAGCAGTTTTAATAAAAAGCACGAGGCCTTTATGACGCGACATCAAAAAGTCTATGACAGCCTGATCGCTGCAGGTACTTCGGCATACGCTGCTAAAGCTTCCTTATACGAGCGCTTTCCCGAAGAGGCCGAAAAGCTGCGTGCCCCGTTTGAGGTCTTGATGCAGCATATCAACTATATTGTTGATCTGGTAGGGGTTGATTATGTAGGCATTGGTTCCGACTTTGACGGGATCTCTTTTCCACCCCAACAGCTGGATGATGTTACGGCGTATCCCTTGATCACCAAAGCCTTGGTAGACAAAGGCTATAGCAAAGCAGACATTCATAAACTATTAGGCGGTAACCTCCTGCGGGTATTAAAAGCCAATGAAGCGCAACCTTAATAGAGAAAGGGGAGCGTCAGCCAATACAGCTTATATTTTTTATGGAAGCGTCACCTTGAACTTGTTTCAAGGTCTCAATAGCTTAGTTGTGGAGTGTATAAACGGGGTGTGATGCTGAAACAAGTTCAGCATGACCGGCCTTATTAGTAATACTTTGTGATTTTTAATTATTAATAATGATAACTTAGTGGCTTGAGAAGCTTCGGCTACAACTATTTATCTTCATGAAATGGATACTTCTTTTATTCCTTAACTATGCTGTAGCCCAAGCACAAGCTTTTCAAAAAAAGAACGCATTCCTGATGCACCAATATAAGATGCTATGAAAAAACCACTCCTCCTCCTTTTATTCGTATTCAGTCTGACCTCTTTGTCTGCCCAGGACATCACTGGCGACTGGTTTGGTACCTTAAACGTGCAGGGGTTTAAACTGCCTTTGGTATTTCATATCAAGACCACCGATACCGCGACTACCGTAAAAATGGACAGCCCCAGCCAAAAGGCGTATGGCATTCATGCAAGTACGGCACGTTTTGAGTCCGATACCCTACACGTAGGCCTTAAAAGTCTGGGCGCTTCCTATACCGGATTCTTTGACGGTGAGCTTTTTACCGGCAGCTTTACCCAGCTGGGCAACAGTTTTCCGCTGGATCTGTATCCCGAACTTCAGGAAGAAGAACCGCTCAAGCGTCCGCAGGAACCGCAACCGCCGTTTCCGTATGCTACCGAAGAGGTGGAGTTTCAAAACGACACCGCAATGATCAAGTTGGCAGGAACCTTAAGCCTTCCACAAGGCGAAGGTCCTTTTCCGGCAGTGGTGTTGATCAGTGGTAGCGGTCCGCAAGATCGGGATGAGACCTTGATGGGGCACAAGCCTTTTCTGCTTATTGCCGACCATTTAACCCGAAAGGGCATTGCCGTATTGCGGTATGATGATCGTGGGGTGGGCGACTCGAAAGGCTTTTTCAGTTTGGCCGATTCTGCCGACTTTGCCACCGATGTGTCGGCTGCGCTGGCGTACTTAAAAACCCGTCCGGAAATCAATGCACAACAACTGGGATTGATCGGTCACAGTGAGGGCGGACTCATAGCTCCGCTGGTGGCGACCCAGACTGAGGATGTTGCGTTTATGGTGTTGTTGGCCGGCCCCGGAGTGCCGGGAGATCAGTTGCTTTTAGAGCAGGAAGCCTTGATCGCCAGAGCTACTGGAGCTTCAGAAGAAGCGATCAAAACCGCCCAAAGCCGAAATAAAGCGCTCTTTTATTTGGTAAGCCAATTTGAAAATAAGGAGGCTCTGGCAAAAGCATTAGAAGATCAAATCAACGCGTTTATTGATGAAGAAGCACGCGTAGATTTTCCGCAGGAAATGGATCGGGAGACCTATGTAAAACAACAGGCCAACCAACTCGCCAATCCCTGGATGATGTATTTTATCAAACACAACCCAGCCTTTGTTTTAGAAAGTGTCACCTGTCCTGTGCTGGCACTCAATGGAAGCAACGACCTGCAAGTTTCGGCAGCGCAGAACCTACCCGCTATTGAAGCGGCGCTGAAAGCCGGTGGAAATACACAAGTCACTATAAAAGAATTTGACGGACTCAATCACTTGTTTCAGGAAAGTGCAACCGGTGCGCCTTCAGAATATGGGGAAATCGAACAAACCATGGCACCCATCGTACTGGAAACGATAACCGACTGGATCCTGAAGCAAACGGAAGAGTAAACAGTCGGCAGTAGCAGTTTTCAGTCTTCAGTTTGTGTTAGATAGACTTAAGATTTTAGACTTGAGACTTGAGACTTGAGACGAGAGACAAATGAGAATAGAGAAAAGACTGGTTTGAAATACGAAAGAGCAAATCAGAACAACAGTGGGCAATAGCAGTTTTCAGTATCTCCTAAGAAATACGAAATACGCTTCGCACTGTCACTTCGAGCGCAGTCGAGAAGCCATAGTATTATTCTCGCGCTGCCTGTCCCAATGTCTATAGGGAATTGCATCGCGCGTTGGTTAAGTTTTAAACTTGAAGTTTTTTCTTTGGAGTTCGAATATTAGCGCCCTTCCTCCCGAAGCTTTGGGAGAGAAGGGAGTTAGCTTGTTGTGTGATCTCTCCTATCGTCGAGATGACTAGGCGCATTCATATCCGAAGGGTTTAGGTTCCTTTTGGTTCATTTTCTTTAGATGAGTAAAGAAAATGAACAAACATGTTTAGAAGAACTTAATACTAAAATTAAGGCATAAGCTTCACAAGCTCCCGTAAAATAAAAATCACACAAGCAAAGAAAAAGAACAGGCAAGCACAGGATAAAGAACCTCAAGGCTTCTCGTATTTTGTTTCCTTATCTGTTGCCTATGAAACCTTTTAGCCTTGTTTTTCTTCTAGCTTTTGCTGTGCTTTCCTGTACCTCACGGGCGCAGGAACTCAAGATCACCAACGATCGTTTTTGGAATACTGTAGATGGCGAACCTATCTATTCGCAAGGCGGAGGCATCTTTCAGTTTCCTGATCCGAAAAGCGGAACACCCAAATACTACTGGTATGGGGTGCATTATCAAGAAGCTGAAACCTACCGCAACGATCCGTCTAAAACCTTAGAACGTAACCATTTTGAAGGGGTAACCTGTTACACTTCTACCGATCTGGTAAACTGGAAATTTGAGAAACACGTGCTTATCAAAGAAGCGGTGAACTATGAAGAACGCCCTACCTGGCTGGGGCGTATGGGCGTGGCCTATATCGAAGCGCTGCAGCAGTATGCCTTGCTCATCCAACACGGCAACAGCGTGATGATCGCCTTGGCCGATTCGCCTTTGGGGGATTTTAAAGTGCACAGGCATATCGATATGACCTCGCGTATTGGTACGCCCAACACGGGAGACCAGACGGTCTTTACCGATCCTGATACCGGAACATCCTATCTCGTATATTCCTACGGGCGTGGGCGTAACAAGATCTATATTTCCGAGATCGGGGTGCGCGACGGCAAGGTAGATTTACTTGAAGTACACGAGATCTTTAGAGGCGCCAGCCGCGAGGGCAATTGTATGTTTAAATACAAGGGCAAGTACTATATGGCGGCTTCCAACATCTACGGTTGGGATGGTTCTTTTGCCTATTACCTCGTCGCCGATACTATCTTTGGTCCGTATAAACCCACTAATGAGATGCAGGTGATGCCGGGCAGCGAACAAGACTATGCACACATCTCGCAAACCGGATTTTTTTATACTGTGCGCGGAAGCGAACAAGAAACCGTAGTCTTTTGCGGAGACCGCTGGGCAGAGTTCGCCGGTAACGGACTGGGCTACAACCAGTGGGTACCTTTGTCGTTTGATGGGGAAACGCCGTATTTCAATTCGTTACACAGCTGGAAGCTCAACGAAGCCACCGGAACCTGGAGCGTCGCAGCCGATAACAACTACATCAAGAACCCGAGTTTTGAAGCCGACCGCCGCCACATTCCCAGCAATAACAAACCCGTACAGGAACAGCTGTTGGGTTGGCATACCGAGATCCTGCAAGGGAATTCCATTTCAACCACCGATCCCGATGCGCCCGTACTGAATCACTTCAACACCCAAAACGACCGCCAGCATGTGATCGGAGAAAAGAGTTTACACATCAGCGATCAAGTGCCTTTTGAACGCCGCATCACCCAAGAACTACGCAGTACGCCCTACGTAAGCTTACCTGACGGCAGCTACAGACTTTCCGCCACCGTCAAAAACACCACCGGCTTTGATACCTTACGCCTGTATGCCCAAAGCGGCACCCAAACGTTTGAAATTGGCTTCAACACCACAAACCCCGAATGGACCAGCATCACGATAGATGAAGTTTCCGTAGTCAACGGTAAGCTTACTGTAGGTGTTTATGCTAAAGGAGCTGCCGGTGCAACGGCTTGGGTGGATGATGTGCGTTTTGAGCGATTAGACTAGAGCTGATAGACGGGAGACCAAAGAGAATAGAATAAAGCGTAAAGACAGTGTGAACTACGAAAGTACAAAGTAAGAAGTACAAAATACGCTTTGCCCTGTCACTTCGAGTGATGCTTGAGCGCCGGAGCGCAAAAGGATTGTATCGAGAAGTCTCATTAGATGAGATGCTGAAACAAGTTCAGCATGACATTGTTTTCGAGCTGCCTGTCCATAACGTTCCCGCGCTGCCTGTCCCAATGCATATAGGGAATTGTATCGCGTGTGGGTTAAGCTTAAAACTAATAGGTTTTTTCTTTTGAGTTCGAATATTAGCGCCCTTCCTCCCGAAGCTTCGGGAGAAGGAAGGGTTGGGGATGGATGTTTTCAGACGAAATCTTAACATCCCTCTAAATCTCCCTTCAAAGGGAGACTTGGCTTTATTGATGGATGTTGAAATACACAGTCATTTTGACCATCGGGAGAAATTACATCTTGTATAAATTTTATAAAAGTTGCATTACCAACTTTATGTTTAGGATTTATTGATTATTTATATATAGCATTAGTACTCCTTACTTTTCTTTGCTTGTCCAAAGAAAAGTAACAAAAGAAAAGACCCCCTCGCTTAGGAATTTTTCGCTATCGCGAAAACCATCTTGTACGTTCCGCGTCGCTATCGCTCCTGTCCTTCGGAACGTCCTGCGCCTACTCTGAACCGAGGGAGTTGTGATTTCGTTTAACCCTTCGGGTATGAGTAGTTTGTCTTAAGTCTCATTTCTAAAATCCAACGTCTATTTTGAAGTAAGTACCGGCCTACTTTTTAGATCTGTAGTAAAACAAGCGGGCGTCGCAGCGGTGGGTAGTGGAGGATGGCCTAGCGCAGCGGTTTGCCATCCGCAGGCAAAGGCGTTTGCGTAGTTTTCAAAGATGTAAAAATAAGCCTAGACTTTTTTGGTTCTTTTTTGGGCGATGCAAAAAAGAACATACATTATTAATTAAGCACTAAAACCTCAAAAACATACCCTAACCCTTACATTACTCCCACCAATACCCACCTCCAAAAGCACGTACTTTATTCAAAAAACAACAAGTAAAAACCTGGTGCTTTTAAAGCAAAAAACTAAGGGTTTTCAAGGGGTTTGTTCGAGAGTCCTTCGAGAATCCTTCGAGTTTCGTTCGGAAAACACCCCCTTTTCTCGAACAACACTCGAAGAAAACTGGGAAAATACCCGAATAAAGGGGCTTTGAGGCTATACTATAACTCAAAATAATAAAATTAAAGGGTTGGAACACCTAAAAGGCATAAAATGAATATCTTGTAACGCAAGAACAAGGGGTGTTTTTTAGCGCCTTAAAACAGGTGTTTAGCAAAGCCGCGCAAACCCGTGGTAACCTCTTTTTGGCACTGGCCTATGCCTTGGGCTATACCCTGCTGTATACCGGATGGCTTTTTGGGATCGTGTTGTTAAGTACGATGGTGTAGATGAGAAGGGGGTGTTTTTCCCCTTTATATGTATTAATTACAAGTATTTACGGGATTGCGTACGTTTGAGTGCAGGGGTTTTGGTAGATTTATATTTAGCTACTCCCTAGCAGAAGGATAATTCCATTAAAATAGCTTTGAGTTTAAACGTGAAGCTAAAAGCACGATAGTTATACTTTAATATAAGATGAATATAAAAGAAGAGTTTAAGGAAATAGTTGAAGAAATTCGGGAAAATGAAAAGGAGTTTAATTTTACACCTAGAGAAATAATTGCATTTTTTAATTGTATTAAAAGGACAAAAGGTAACAGCGCAAGAATTGATGATTATTTGGATGCTCAAAATTTAGTTACAATTCCAGACTATAAAAACCATTATATAGATGGAGAAATTAAATTAAAACATAAAGAAAAGGCTAAAAGTCGATCTAAGACAGATCCAATCCAAAGAATTAGCTTACTTCCTTCTGCAAATAAAGCCCCTATTACAGTACCTAGAGACGCAAAATTAAATGAAGCTCAAACGTTGATGATGATAAACGGGTATTCACAATTACCTGTTATGAGTAATCCACGAACTGTTGCAGGATTTGTTACGTGGGAGACTATTGGAATGTCATTGACGAATGGTATTTCAAGTGTTGATGTAAAGGATTTTTTAACAACAGATTTTACAATTCTTGAATATAATACGCCTTTATTAGAAGCTATTAAAACTGTTTTGGAAAAAGAATATGTACTTGTTAGAAAAAAGGACAAGACAATATCAGGAATAGTAACATTAGCTGATATAAGCCATCAATTTATGACATCAACAGAACCCTTTCTATTACTTGAGCAGATTGAAAATTTAATAAGAAGGGTACTAGATAAAAAGTTTTTGGTGGAAGAATTAAATCAACTTTGTGAGTCTGAAGGTTCTGATAATCATAAAGTTTCCTATATAGACGATTTAACATTTGGACAGTATATTAGGTTGATTGAGAAGTCAGAAAATTGGGAAAAATTAGACTTATCAATTGATAGATCTAATTTTATAAAAAAACTAGATGAGGTTAGAGAAATTAGAAACGATGTAATGCACTTTGATCCAGAGGGTATAACTAATCAACAAAAAGATACTTTAATTAACGTAGCTAATTTCCTAACAAGGTTAGTTGTAATTAAAAACCTCTAATTATCTACAGTTTATCTTTAACTGTTGTATTAATTTATATATGATTTTATTAAAAAACGAAACCTATCAGGCCTGTATAACATAATTAGTATGAGTAAAAATGGATTTTTTGATGAGCAAAAGGAACAATCGTTAGTAAAATCAACAATTGTTGCTAAATATTTTGATGTTTGGGCGAATGTTATAATCAGTACACAAAAGAGATACCCTCATCAAGCTCAAAAAATAGCATACATCGATTTGTTTGCTGGTCCAGGTCGTTATAAAGATGGTACAGTTTCTACACCATTAAAAATATTAACTAATGCTGTCGAAAAGATTGATTTAAGAACCCGATTGGTTGCAATTTTTAATGATAAAGATGAAAATAATTCGCAAGAGTTAGAAAAAACAATAGCCGAAATTGAAAATATCGGAAGTCTTACATACCAACCACAAGTATGGAATCAAGAAGTTGGGCAGAATATAGTTGCTAAATTTGAAAAAATAAGTCTTATTCCAACTCTGTTTTTTGTTGATCCATGGGGATACAAGGGGTTGTCTTTGAGGCTAGTTAATTCTGTCTTAAAAGATTGGGGTTGTGATGCAATCTTTTTTTTTAATTATAACAGGATAAATATGGGTTTGTCCAACGATAAAGTTTCGACTCACATGAACGCTTTATTTGGTGATAGGAGATGTGATAAGTTAAGAGCAGAGTTGTCGAATAAAAATTCAACTGAACGAGAGCTTTTGATAATAGAAGAACTCTGCCAAGCACTTAAAGAATATGGTTCCAGATTTGTCCTTCCATTTCGTTTCAAAAATAAGAAGGGTGAAAGAACAAGTCATCATTTAATTTTTGTCAGTAAAAATTTTAGAGGTTATGAGATTATGAAAGATATTATGGCTAGAGAAAGCTCGAATCATAAACAAGGCGTTCCATCATTTGAATATAGTCCAGCTGATTTTTTACCTAAACAAACTTTACTCTTTCAATTGTCTAAACCACTAGATGACTTGAAAGAAGAAATTCTAGAAATTTATAGTGGGCGCAAATTAACTATGGTAGAATTATATGAAGATCATAATGTTGATACGCCTTACATTAAGAAAAATTACAAAGAAGCTTTGAGAGCATTACTCAATGAAAAAAGAATTGAGGCAATATCAAAAAAAGGGAAACCTCCACGAAATGGAACTTTTGGGGATGAAATAATAGTTACTTTTAATTAAAAATTATGGCACAATCAAGTATAGAATGGACAGAAATGACCTGGAATCCAACAACTGGTTGTACTAAAGTTTCTCAGGGATGCAAATTTTGCTACGCAGAAATAATGTCTAAGCGATTACAGGCAATGGGTTTGGATAAGTATAAGGATAATTTTGAGGTTAGAACTCATCCAGAAGCGCTTGAGGCACCATATACTTGGAAAAAATCTAAAGTAGTTTTCGTGAATTCGATGAGCGATTTGTTTCACGAAAAAGTACCGTTAGAGTTTATAAAAAAGGTGTTTAAAGTAATGAATGAAAATCCTCAGCATGTTTTTCAAGTCCTTACTAAAAGAGCAGAACGTCTATTAGAATTACATAAGGAATTAAAATGGACCCATAATATATGGATGGGTGTTTCAGTAGAAGACCAAAAGGTAGAGCATAGAATTGATCTTTTGCGTCAAACTAATGCACGTGTTAAATTTCTCTCTTTAGAACCTTTGATAGGACCACTTCCAAATTTAGACTTAGATAAGATGGATTGGGTTATTGTGGGTGGAGAAAGTGGACATACGCCGAGACCAATGGATGCTGATTGGGTGCTTGATATACAAGAGCAGTGCGAGAAAGCTGATGTTGCCTTTTTCTTTAAACAATGGGGAGGGAAGAATAAAAAGAAGAATGGTCGCATTCTTAATGGACGTACGTATGACGAAATGCCTGAAATAGAGTTACAACATAGTGTTTAAAGTAAAACAGTATTCCCATAGCTTTAAAACTTATACTTTCTGCTGATTTTAAGCTATTTGCAAATTTAATCTAGTAACTCACTGCTGTTACGATAAAGTTCTCTCAGCTACATTAGTCTGTACACTTTTTATATTTTAATTATGAAAACAAATCTTAGTGAAAAAGAGATTGAAGATGTTTTTGAAGTATTTCATGAGCAATTAATTGAAACTGGATTAGAACTTATTTCTCGACAACACATTCTTGAGAATAGGTTAAGAATTGATTTACTTTTTAAAGATAAAAAAGGAAAAAATGTTGCCATCGAATTGAAAAGAAATGCCATCACTCGAGAAGATGTGGGTCAAGCTATCCAATATGCAGGGCTAATTAAAAATAGTCGTGTGATTCTAGCAGCACCAATTATTGCTACTAGTATTAAAAATGCTTTTGAACATTATGGTATTGAATATTTAGAATTTGATTTGAAACAAGTGATAAAACTTAATGATCAAATCAAAATTAACTCAAAAGATCAAAATTTAATCTTAGCTAAAAAAATTCACTTACCACAAAACATAATTAAAGAGCCATTATCAAAAAATAAAAAAAAGGGTGGCAATATAGCTTTCAAGATAACATATACCGATTCCAATTGGAGCGGAGTTTGTTCTCCAAATGTTGCTGCATATAATTTCATTGAGAGACAATGGTGTGGCATACAATCTAGTTTTGAAATTAATTGTCAGCACGAATCTTTCTCTAATCCAAGTGTTTTAAACAAAACTAATTTTCCTTGTTATGATTGTATCGCTCAGAAAGAATTAATGTTTTATCCTGGTCACTTTCACGGTGAGAATAATGACAATGAGCCAATTCCGTGCTTACAAGCTAAGGTAGGTAAGATTGCAGTATTTACATCTAGAGAGCCAGGTGAACCAGAAAATGAAAGATTTATTTTTGCTATTGGTCTAATGAATTATTTTGAACCGATTACAAATGGTGAAGCTCATTATGAGAATTTCCACTGTGATAAAAAATCAGCAATAATTTTTAGAAATACTCGACCGAAATATTGGAAATATTATAGTAATGCAAATAATCCAGAGCGTGTTGCTTGGAATACTGGATTGTTTAGATATTTGGATGATAACACAGTCAGAAGCCTTTTAATGGATATAATAGAAACAAATAGATATCCCGGTAAATACAAGAAAAAGGCAGAGTATCTGTTAAGTCACCTTTAAACTTCATCAATCATCCATCATCTATGAAACGTTCAAGCCTTTGTTCTTTTCTGTAAGTCTGGCGGTACTGTGCAGCAGTTGTCTAGAGTTTAAGACCGAGACTAAGGTTACCGGTCTCGCGTGCTTGTAGCTAGCAATAATCAAGATTGTTTATTCCATTTAAATGAAGAGCTTCTTTGTATTTATTTTCCTAATTATTGTATTGGGATGTTCTTCTGTAAAAGAGCAGAACAAATTACTTGGGAATTGGTATTCCAATAGCGATGCTAACTACGGTTTATTAGAATTTCAATTTTATAAAGATTCACTTGTTGTTTATGAGATACTCGGAAAATCTTCTGCTGATTGGAACATCAAAAATGATAAAATTCATCTAACACACATAAACGGATTCACTGATAAAAACCAATTAACGTATGCGTATCAATTGGAAGAATCCAACCAAGTGTTGCGTCTAGACCTTGTAGGCGACTCCCTAATTAAGCTGCCCAAATTGAGAAAGGCAAAGGATGCATTTGATTTCTTCAAGAAGACGATCGATCTGGAAATTGAATTGCCTCAAAGTACTGATGAAGTTGAATTGATAAGTGAGCATCAGCGTTTAAACTTTAATATTTATGCGGGTTATAAAAAGGATAGGTTAATTGTCAAAACAGACCAATCTCTCGGACTTCATACTTTGGAAAAAGAGTTCAAAAGTCATTTAAAGACTTTGAGAACTGAGTTAAAGCCTTGGGTAAAATTCAACCTTGTAGCCGATAAGAATATCACACAAGCTCAGCTCGATTCTATAAAGCGCCGTATTAGAAAATCATTTCTTACTCCAATTTATAGAACGTATACCAATGCCGAAATAGATTATGAGCAGGCTATTAACTGGTTTGGTAAGATTGAAGAATAAGGAATGCTGCCGTAAGTTACTAGCCAACGACCAATACAGGCTTTAGGGCGATCTTTAAATACAAAATAAAAAGTCTGTTTTCCGCTTTGATTGTTAGGCTTTTAGTAGTTTTAAACTTCATCAATCTTCCCATCACCTATGAAACGTTTAAGCCTTTGTTTTTCCATAAGTCTGGCGGTACTGTGTAGCAGTTGTGTCAAGTTTAAGACCGAGACTACGGTCTCTTACAGCAAAACCGAAGTCACCGAAAGCAGCACTGCAGACGGCAAGACCCGGCGTACTATACATACTTCAGGGTTTAGCGGTTCTAACCCCAAAGAGGTGATGGAAAGTATTACTGAGGTGTACGTCAAGGAGGAGCTGGACCAGGTAGACGATCAGCTGGCGCTGGGGCGTATTGCACAAACCGACCCCGATCCCGAAATGCGTATATCGGCCATCAACAAACTTACGTTTCAGCCTACCTTGGGTGCGATCGCGCAAAGCGATACCGACTTAGAGGTGCGTAAAGCAGCGATCAACCGACTCACCTTTCAGCCCACTTTAGGCAGTATTGCCCAAAAAGACGACAACCCCGAACTGCGTAAACTCGCCATCAGCAGACTTACCTTTCAACCCACACTAGGCGCGATCGCTCAAGAGGACAAGGACCCCGAAGTGCGTAAGGCTGCGATACGTAAACTCACTTTTACACCCACATTAATTAGCATTGTTGATCGCGAACAAGACCCTGAGGTGCGCCAGGTCGCTCAGGAGGTGTTGGAGGGGCTTGAATAGCATCTCGACTGCACTTCGACTGCGCTCAGTGTGACACGCTGAACAGAAAACAACAAACCCAAAACCTTAAGAAAAAGGCTTAACTTAGAAACGCATTCATCAAAACTGATCTTATGCCTCATCTGCATCGTATACTACCCATATTCTTGTTAGGTATTTTGGTTCTTGTGACCAGTTGTTTGGAAGTCAAGGAAGACGACCGCTATCCTTATACCGAGGACGAATTGATGGGCAGTTGGGAAACGGAGATTCCGCTACATCAGGATGAATGGACGGGGATTACCGGAGTAGATCTTTTAGGCGATAACCAAGCAATCATACATCTGGTGGATATGTCTGGGGCGCATGAGTATACCGGAAGTTGGGAGGCTTCAGGTACTCAGGATTTAAAGGTGATGGAACTCTCCTATGATCTGAAAATAGAGTACACCGATCCTGAAATGACCAGGATACACTTAGGGAATGTTTATGTCAAAGACGATCAGCTGGTCTTTTCCAGTTCTAAACTGACCTTGCATAAACAGGAGTAGGGGCGAGCATCTCGACTGCGCTCGATATGACACGCTCGATGTTATAGCGTTTGCTATTTATTATTGATGATTTCTTATTCTGTTTATTGGGTTAATGAGATGCTGAAACGCGTTCAGCATGACCTAAGCTTTAGCTGTAGTCTTCAACTTTGAATTTTAGCCTTTGAATTTTGAATATAAGATAGCACTTCGACTGCGCTGAGTGTGACAGCTAATTCTATTTATTATTGATGATTTCTTATTCTGTTTATTGGGTTAATGAGATGCTGAAACTCCCGATTGTTTCGGAACAGCTTGACGTTTACATTAGCAGTAGTTTTAATATTGAATTTTAGGCTTTGAATTTTGAATTTAGCATAGCGTATGGCACCACCCCGTCATTCGCTTAACGCCTTTGGGCTTTTAAGCGCCTGCCACCCCCTCCTCCGTAAGGAGGGGAGCTTTTTGTTTTTGTTTGCTTTCAACTTTGAATTTTAGCTTTTGAATCTTGAATATAAGATAGCACTTCGACAGCGCTCAGTGTGACACGCTTGATGTTATAGCGTTTGCTATTTATTATTGATGATTTCTAATTCTGTTTATTGGGTTAATGAGATGCTGAAAGGCGTTCAGCATGACCCTAGCTTTAAGCAGTAGTCTTTAATTTTGAATTCTAAACTTTGAATATTGAATTTAGTATTGCGTATGGCACCACCCCGTCATTCGCTTAACGCCTTTAGGCTTTTAAGCGCCTGCCACCCCTCCTCCGTAAGGAGGGGAGCTTTTTGTTTTGTTTGCTTTCAACTTTGAATTTTAGCTTTTGAATCTTGAATATAAGATAGCACTTCGACTGCGCAGAGTGTGACACTTCCAACAGAAAACAGAAAACAACAAACCGAAAAACCGTATTACCCCTGAACCTTTAACGCACTCGCGCGTTTCCTTAGGTCGCGTTTTTTAAAGTAGCGTAGCGAAAAGAAGATCACTACGGCCAGTGGAGCGGCGATGAGCAGGTAGCGGAGGGCCATATCCTTGGTATCGGTAATGCTTCCCGAGTGGGAGATCACAAAACTACCCATAGAGGTGATGATGTACAGAAGCCCGCCCATGAGTCCGCCGGCGATCCCTGCGTTTCCGGGAAAGAACACCATATTCTGCGTAAAGTAGTTGGTAAACAAAAACCCGGAACAGATGTGCACGATAAAAGCAAAACCTACGAGCAGCACCAAGTTGTCGATCATACTGCCTAAGCCGATAAAGAGGCCTATCAATACAAGTTGCGTCAGCGACACTAGACGGATCTTTTTAGTAAAGTTCACCGGTGTAAAGCGCTTGCTGAGAATCCCACCGATCATCCAGGCAAAGCCCAAAACGAGGGTACAATACCCAATGATCACGGCGTTGTAGTTAAAATGCTGTTCTACCACAAACGGCCCTGCGATGTTAAACACCATCACCACCGAATAGGCACAGCCCAACACCCCGATACCTAAGATAAAACCGGGGTTCTTCAGCATGGCCAGATACAGCAAGCCGGTTTTCTTGAAGTTGAATTTCTTATAGTTGCGTATAGTCTCCCCACTGAAGGCGAGTTCGCCCACAAACAGGATGGCCGCATAGATCGCGAGGAAGTAAAAGTTAGACTGCCAGCCCAGATGCTCCTCGAGAAAGCCGCCCAAAAAAGGCGCGATGATGGGTCCGCAGCTCCACACAATGGTAAAGTAGCTGAGGTAGTGTTTTCGTTTTTCATCGTCAAAGAGGTCAACAAAATAGGCGCGTTTGGCCACTACAATAAAGGCGGTGGCGATCCCTTGTACGATACGCAGCAGACTGATCACCAGCACTTCGCCGGTAAAGGTCACGGCAAGGCTGCTCAGCAGCAATACCGCCAGCGAGATCAGCATAGGTTTGCGCCGGCCTACACTGTCGGCTACCGGGCCTACAAACAATTGGGAGAACCCATAACTCAGGAAAAAACAGGTGAGCGTCAACTGAATACTCTGTTCTGAAACGCTGAGGTTGCGTGCCATCGACGGAAACGACGGCAGGTAAATGTCGGTCATAAAGCCCGAAAGCGGAATCGACAAAAAGGTAAGTATCGTAGCGATCTTTTTACGTTGAGGGGAAGCGTCGCGTAAATGCATAAGGAGAAGGTTGGTATGGTGTTTCTTTTGTGTTGAAGAAGGATGCTGATCGCGATCGGGGCAGCGTGTGAACCCCTTTGGCGCTGCTAATCAAAAAACCCTTTCATTGCTGAAAGGGCCTTGACCTTCTTCATAGTTCAGCCTAGTGGCCGTTTGCTTTTAAAAGTTCGGGGAACTTTTCTTTAAAACGGTTGATACGCGGTATCGAAACGTTTTGGATATATGGGTTTTCCGGATGCTGTACCTCGTAGTTCTGATGATAGGCTTCTGCGATCCAGAACTTCTCAAAAGGCTTGATCTCTGCGGCTACCGGTTCGCCTAATGCTTTTTCCAAAGCAGCTTTCTTTTGCTCGATGATCTGCTTTTCGGCATCATTCTGATAAAAAATGATCGAGCGGTATTGCGAACCTTGGTCCGGTCCCTGACCGTTTACCTGTGTTGGGTTTTGCGAACCGAAATACACATCAACGAGTTGGCTAAAGCTGATCACACTGGGATCATAGATCACCTTAACCGATTCGGCGTGCCCCGTACGCCCAGTATTGCTCTCCTCGTAGGTTGGGTTTTTGGTATGTCCACCTGCATAGCCCGAAACGGCTTCGTCTACGCCTTTTACGCTTTCATACACCGCTTCTACACACCAGAAACATCCGCTGGCAAAATAGGCGGTTGCCCGGTCCTGAGGCACCGGTGTTTCGGCCGGTATTGCAGCCTCTTCGGCAGTACCTGTAGTATTGAGCGCAACAGCCTCGGTGGTCTGCGCGCTGTCTGTATGTTTAGGCGCATCGGCACAACCTGTGAACAACAAGCTCAAAGCAATAGTTGCAGCCAATAACGCGGAAAGAATGATTCTGTTTTTCATCGCACTTTTAGATATAAACGTAAGTTCTACTTCGTTGGTTTTATAGACGCAAAGGTGCGGCTAAACTTTCTTAATAGGGTGCTAAAATTTTGGGTTTAATGATAAAGTGTTTTTAAAATCATGTTTGTTCATTTTCTTTAGCTCGCCGACGCTTATTTGTTTTAGAGCTCGTGAATCTCCTAACGTCGATTTTTATACTATGTTCTTCTAAATGTGTCCTTTACTTTTCTTTGCCTGTCCAAAGAAATCCTTCGACTATCGCTCAGGACAGGCTACACAAAAGAAAAGACCCCCTCGCTTAGGAATTTTTTGCCTTATCAGGCAAAAACCGCTTTGTCAGCTCCGCGTCGCTACCACTCCTGTCCTTCGGAGCTTCCCGCAGCTATTCTGAACCGAGGGAAGTATGATTTCATTAAACCCTTCGGGTATGAATGCGCCTAGTCATCTCGACGTTAGGAGAGATCACACAACAAGCTAACTCCCTTCTCTCCCGAAGCTTCGGGAGAGAAGGGCTGGGGATGAGGGATACAGTATGCGATTTCTCTCGATGGTCAAAATGACCGCCTGCTTCAAGAGGTTGCTTCAAAAAATCCTCGAGTTGAGATCTAACGAACACGCGATGCAATTCCCTATATGCATTGGGACAGGCAGCGCGGAAACGATGTCATGCTGAACTTGTTTCAGCATCTCATCTAGTGAGACTTCTCGATACAATCCTTTCGCGCTCCAGCGCTCAAGCATCACTCCAAGTGACAGGGCGAAGCGTATTTCGTATTTCCAATTTCTACTTTCGTATTTGAGGCTGTCCTATCTCTTTTTTCTATTATCTCTTGTCTCTTGTCTCTTGTCTCTTGTCTCTTGTCTCTTCTCTTTTGTCTTAAATCTAAAATCATTTAGCATAAAACCCCTCTGGTTTAGCCTCAGTACTGAGGCTTACTTGTTCAAAACGTACGGTACTGCGGGGTTGGGTGGGGGTGCCGTTGGCTACGGTGTACCAACTGATCGCATGCGGTAACACGATGCCTTCAACTTCCTGCCAGTCGTGGTAGGCGATGTAATTCACGCGGTCTGATTTTTCGGCAGCGCCAAAGGTGGCAGTATAGCCCAGCCAGCGCATCTGGTGGGTGTTGGGGTCGTAATACAGGTAATATTCATCGTTAGACGAAGCGCCAATGTTGGCTTCAAACTGCATCTTGATCCCGGGATAGGCGGTATCTGCGACCTGCAAGGCTTCGGTTTTTTCATAAATGATCCCTTCATCTGCGAGCACAAAGGGCATGGCATAGAAGTAAAACATCAGGTTATGGTAAAAGTCGGCATTGCCTTTATAGATCGAATCAGGGTCTTTGACCCATACCTCCTCGCCGTCATAGCCTATGGTCGCCGTACCGATGGCCAAGCGGTCTTTACGCGAGTGCAGATCGATGGTGTGGATTTCTTCAGTGCCTTGTTCCGGAACGAGGGTGTAGCTTAAGGTTTTAAAAGCATCCCACTCGGCAAGGCTGCCATGTGCGTCCAGCACCTTACTAAAATGTGCAGGATAGCGTTCAGGAGTTTCCGTCACCGGGACTACCGGCTCCTTTTTTTTGGAGTTGTTAGAATTGCATGAAAGTGTCAGGATAAAAAGACCGAGGAGGAGTAAAGCGCGCATACTAAGGTTTTGGTTGTGAGTTGCTTTAGTCTGCGTGTTTTGAGAATGCTTACAATAGGGAGGAGTATTTAGATTTGAGACTTGAGATCTGAGACTTGAGAGGTGAGAGGATAGACTAACGTGAAAGGATTTAAGAATCGTTTAAATCATGTTTGTTCATTTTCTTTACTCGCATGATTTCTATTTCACGGGAACTCATGAATCTCGTGTCTCGGTTTCCATCGATGAAAAAACGAACCAAAAATAGGCGTTTTACCCTGCTATTGAAAATACTCATACCCGAAGGGTTTGGTTTCTTTTTCTTCAGTATAGCAAGAAGGCTCCGTTAAGAATTTTTGAAGCCTTGGAGAAAATTTAGGAGCCTTCTTGTGGTTTTGCCTGATAAGGCAAAAATACCTAAGAAAAAGGCTCTTTTCTTTTGATTCGTTTTCTTTGGAGAAGCAAAGAAAATGAATGAACACGAATTAAAGTTACTATCACTCAATCTACGCTAAAAGCAAGTAGGAGACGAGGAAAAAGATTTAGAAATTAATGGAGGGTGCGATTTCTCCCGATGGTCGAAATGACTGCCTGCTTCAAGAGGTTGCTTCAAAAAATCCTCGAGTTGAGATCTAACGAACACGCGATGCAATCGCGCGTAAACGTTGTGGACAGGCAGCGCGGGAACATGGGAATTCGTGTAACCCTTCGGGTATGAGTAATTTGTCTTTGCTCTTTTTTCTATTCTCTTTTGTCTCTCGTCTATCTACCGCAAACTGAAGACTGCTACTGCCAACTGCTTATCCGTATTTCTAAGATTTACTTGCTAAGCCTTACTGCAACTCCTCCAAATACTCCCTGAATTCTTCGGTGTCATAATCGGCCATACCCATATGGGTGAGGGCGAGTTTACCTTGGGCGTTGATGAGGATGGTGGTGGGGAGGCTACCGGTGTTGTACATATCGGGCAAGTCGTAGGCGATGCGGTAAATGGGAAAGTCAAATCCTTTTTTCGCCTTAAAGGCTTTGGCCTTTTCAAAGTCGGTATCAAAGGAGACGAGCACAAAGTTCACTTCGTCTTTTTTATCGGCATACAGATTAGCGATGCCGGGCATTTCTGCGATACAGGGCGGACACCAGGTCGCCCAGAAGTTGATAAAATAGGGTTGCTTTGGCATATCGGCAAGGGAGACAAGTTGGTCGTTCTCATCAAAGAACTGCACATTAAGCTCTGCAGGATCGCCCGGGGCTACAGCCTCGCTTTGGGTGCCTTTTACGCGGGTTTTGGTATCCATATCCGGTACTTCTTTAAGCTGCGGATTCATAATACCCGTTTTCAGGATGCCGCGTTGCAGGGTCGCTATAATGGGTTTGTGCCATCCCTGAGAATACACCAGAAGGAGAATTCCGAAGAATAGACCGTATTTTAACAGGCGTTTTTGTCGTGTGCTCATAGCGTCAAAAGTAGCAACTCTTGCAGGTTCTTTACGTAACCAAAGTAACAAAAAAAGCCCCTCCATTGCTGGAAGGGCTTTCGGTGAAGGTAAACTGTTTCTGGTGAAGTGTTTTGCGCTGTGAAGGTTGCGCAACCCATACAAGTTTACCCCTTTCAACACACACGAATAATTATCGTTACACGCAGGGCGTGCGTTTTTAAAATGTATTAAGTTTTAGTAACAGAAAATTTATATACGGATGTGCTGGTAAAGGTTTCCCCGGGTTTCAATACAATACTCGGAAATTCCGGTTGATTGGGGGCATCGGGAAAATGCTGTGTTTCTAGAGCAAAAGCCGTTCTGAAGTCGTCTTTGGCTCCCGTTTTAAAGGTGTTTTTACTTTCCATAAAATTTCCGCTGTAAAACTGCAGGCCGGGTTCTTCGGTAAAGACCTCCATCACAATCCCGCTTTGATCCCCACTGATCTTCGCAGCAGGCTTTAAGGTTTTCCCAGTGGTATTGAGCACATAATTGTGGTCATAACCTTTACCAAAGGTGAGTTGCTCATTGGCAGTTTCTATACGCTCCCCAATGCTATGCTCCTGAGTAAAATCAAAAGGCGTTCCTGCTACCGAGTCGAGCGTTCCGGTGGGGATCAATCCGCTATCTACAGGTGTGTATTGATCGGCGTTGATCACGAGGCTGTGGTTTAAAATACTTCCGCTGCCTTCCCCGTTCAGATTGAAAAATGCGTGATTGGTAAGGTTTACCAGTGTTGTTTGATCGGTAGTCGCTTCATATTCCATCTTGAGTTCGCGGTCTGCAGTCACGCTATAGGTCACTTTCACATCTACATTCCCCGGAAAGCCCATTTCCATATCCGGTGAGCGGTAGGTGAGCATCAGGGTATGCGCATTGGGTTGGCGTGCATCCCACACTTTATACTGAAAGCCCTGATCGCCACCGTGCAAGGCGTTATCGCCATTGTTTGTAGGCACTTGATATTCTTTGCCGTCCAGGGTGAATTTACCGTTGGCGATGCGGTTGCCCACGCGCCCGATGGTCGCGCCAAAATACGGTTCGCTGGCATCGGCAAATTCCTGTACCCCTGCCATACCTACGACTACGTCGGTCATCACGCCATCTTTGTCAGGAACCCAAAGTCCTACAATACGTCCGCCATAATTGGTAAAGGCCACTTTAATGTCTTGATTTTCGATCCAGTACAAGTCGGTTTCCTTTCCATCTATCGTTTGTTGAAAGGCGGAAGGATCTAAACGAACCGCTTCGGAAGCCGTTGCTGCGGTCTTCTCTTCCGGCGCGTTGTTTACCATTTGTTTACAGGAATAAAAGCTTATGCCCAATGTGGTGATCAGGCATAAGCGGACGCATAATGTGGTTAGATTAATATGCATCATTTAATTTTTTAATGAGGTCTACTTCATCCTGACGATAAGGCGTACCGTCTTTTCTGAATACATCGTGAAACCATTCTATCGGCTCTTCGCCAGAGTCTATAGGCGTGTCCCAAGCATAGATCGTATTGGTTTTTCCGTTAACGAGTCCCCAGTTGATCGCACCAATGTTGTTCTTGGCCAGCATAGGCAGGGTGGTAGAAAACCGGCTGTCGTTAGTACGCGCCATATATTCCGTACAGATCATCGGGCGGTCGTGGGTTTTTAAGAGTTCGATCACGCGGCGGTGCATATTGGCACTTTCATAATCGTGGTAGGTGATGATGTCTGAGTGCTGCGCCTGAAAGGTGTTGAGCTCCTGGTAGCCCCAGCTCCATAAACCCGCAGAAAGCGGCTGGCTTGGGTTGATCTCCCGTGCCCAGGTGAATACGCTGGTGAGTAGCGGTAAGCTTTCGGTATTCTTGCCGTTGTTTCCGGGTTCGTTATACAAGTCCCAAAACAAGATGCGGTCGTCGTCTTTAAAGGTTTTGATGATGTCTTGCACATAAGCCTTCAATTCGGGCGAGTTGGCCATCTCGTTAGAGGCAGGATATCCCGGATCTTGCATCCAGCCGCTGTTGTGCGTTCCCGGTTTAGGAGCGCGCTGCTTTCCTATTTTAGGGTTGGCATCCCACACGTCGTCAAAGATCACAAAGATGGTTTTGATGTCGTGTTTATCGGCGATACTCAGGTAATCTTCCACACGGTCTTTAAAACCTGCTTTATCGGCCTTATAGGCCAGACTGTGTAGGTAGACACGCATCGTATTGAAGCCAATACCGGCGGCATAGCCCAGTTCGCGGTCTATGGTCTCGGCATCATAGGTGTCCTCTTGCCACATCTCTAATTGGTTAATGGCGGTACTCGGGATAAAATTGGCTCCTGTGATCCAGTCGTGCTTTGCATACCACGCCTTTGCTTTTTCTTTAGACCATTTGTTGGCATCAAGATTTGCCCCGCTCTGGCTAAAGCCAAAAAAACCAAGAGCGAGCGCAAATACTAAAAGTGTTTTTTTCATAATTGAGTTTGGTTACTGTTGTTATTCGTTTTCAGAAGGAATGGGTAAAATGACCGAAGTAGGTAAGGGCGTCCCTATAAACGGCGTGCCGTCTTCTTGCCAGTATAGGCGCTGCATACGCGGTGCACGTTTGTTGCCGCAGCCTTCTCCGGGATTGGAATTGGCGTGGTATAAAATCCAGTCTTCTGTTCCGTCAGGAGATTTAAAAAAGGAATTATGTCCCGGCGCGTATACGCTGTTTTCCGGAGTTTGCTGAAAAATAGGTTCTTCCTTTTTGATCCAAGCCGAAGCATCCATCGGGTCGGTTCCTTCGAGGCTCAGTAAGCCCAAGGCATAATAATCGGTCCAGCAGCCACTCGCAGAGAATACGATAAAGAGCTTGCCGTTGTGTTCTAAGAATTGCGGACCTTCATTGACAAACACCTGCTCGGGATTGCCTGCCGTACCCAGATCACCGTTACGCTCCCAGGGGTAGGTAGGCGAACTGATCTTCACCCGTTTCCCGGAGATGGTAAGCGGGTCGCTCATTTTGGCAATAAATAGATCCTGTTGCCCATTGGAATCTCCTTCCCAGCCAGACCAGGCCATATAGAGTTGGTTGTTGTATTCAAACACATTCCCGTCAATCGCCCATTTATCGGAGGGAGCAGCGAGTTTGCCTTTAAATTCCCATTGGTCATTTAGCGGATTGGCAGACGTGTTTTGCAGCACATACATGCGGTGGTTTTCATTGGTGCCGTTATCGGCAGCCACATATACATACCAGGTGTTGTTGATGTAATGAATCTCGGGTGCCCAGATGTTTTTGCTGTACATCGTACCTGCCGGAGGCGTCCAGATGGTCTTGGATTGTGCTTCACGCAGGTTGGCGAGATTCTTGGTTTTCCAGAGCACCACGCGGTTGCCCATGGTATGGGTGTAATAATAGTACCCGTCTACATACACGCTAAATGGATCTGCACCCGAGTCTAACAACGGGTTTTGAAAGCTTTGTGCAGTAAGCGAGCTGCCCACACACAGTAGCGCGATGAGGTTAAAAAGAAAAAAACGAAGCTTAAGGAACTGAGTCATACCAAAGTCGAAAACGTTATAGAAGCGAAATTCAGCAAAGCCGATACAATTGTACCTGTTGGCTTAGCTCATTCTTTCAATAGATCGTTTCAAAATGCTGTTTTTAAGCAGTATTTGGAGGTTATGAAACAAATTGATGTGCTTTGGGATAAATCTTTTGATAAAAAAATACTGAACTGACAAAAGTCATAAAATAGGTTGCTCTTGACCGGTACTTTTACCCTGTAATTTGATATTAATTAAATTTTTCAGGTATGACAACGCTATCAAAATTTCAGAACGACTTTACAAACAATATCATTGGCTATTCAGCTATAGGCATCATTCTAAGTACATGTTTAGGATCGGTTGCGATTATGACCACGTTGATGCATGGGCATACGTTACTACAAATGCTTTTTGTGATGATCACCGTTGTTTTTTGCAGTATGCATAATGCATCAATTCTTACAGTTCAAAAGCCGCAGTTAATTTTTAAACTGCTGATTGCAAGTACTGTGGTAAACACCTTGATCATTGCCGGAGGTATGCTTCTTTAAGGGCAGTAGATAACGTATTCAACGTTTCACAAGAACCTAAACCCGATTCTCAACCCTACTTCCGGAAACCTGTACAATGGGTTTCCGGGAGTTCTTTTGATTAGAAAAAATGACAACTCTAGTACGTAAATATAATGTTCCCGGCCCGCGGTATACCAGCTATCCTACCGTGCCGTATTGGGATCAGGAAGCCTTTAGCCTTAAAGACTGGAAAGCCACCTTTAAAGCCAGTTTTTTAGAAAGCAATAAACGTGAGGGCATCAGCCTGTACATTCACTTACCCTTTTGTGAGTCGATGTGTACCTTTTGCGGCTGTACCAAACGCATTACCAAAAATCACAGTGTCGAAACGCCTTATATCGATGCGGTGTTAAAAGAGCTCGCACTGTACAGAAGCTTTGTAGGGGAGCGACCTGTAATTCAACAAGTGCATCTAGGTGGGGGCACCCCCACCTTTTTTTCAGAACAGAACCTTGCCCGTCTCATCAATGGCATTTTTAAACACGCCGATAAAGCGCCGCAGTGCGAGATGAGTTTTGAGGGGCATCCTAACAATACCACGCTTGAGCATCTGGAGACCTTGGCTTCTTTTGGTTTTAAACGGGTGTGTTACGGGGTACAGGATTATAATGAGACTGTGCAAAAAGCGATCAATCGCATTCAGCCTTTTGCGCATGTACAACGTGCTACAGATCAGGCACGACAGGCCGGGTATACCTCGGTGGGCCATGATATTATTTTTGGTTTGCCCTTTCAAAAACTGGAGCACGTAAAAAATACCATCGAGAAAACCATACAGCTCTTTCCAGATCGTATTGCGTTTTACAGCTATGCACACGTACCGTGGATCAAAGGCAACGGGCAACGTGGATATGATGAAGCCAATTTGCCTACGGCGGAAGAAAAGCGCGAGCAGTATGAGGTAGGAAAACAACTGCTTGCCGAAGCGGGATATGTAGAGATCGGGATGGATCACTTTGCCTTACCTACCGATGCGTTGTATCACGCGCAGCAGGAAGAGCGCATACATCGCAACTTTATGGGTTATAATGCTTCAAAAACGCAGGTGATGCTGGGATTGGGCGTGTCGGCCATTAGTGATAGCTGGTACAGTTTTGCACAAAATGTAAAAGGCATTAATGAATATTATCACCTGTTGGAAAATGATATTCTACCGGTATTTAGAGGACATATTCTTACCGAAGAAGACTTGAAAATACGTAAACACATCCTTAACCTGATGTGTCATTTTAAAACCAGTTGGGAGACGCCGGCGCTTTATTTTGACGAATTGCCTGAAGTGTTGATCAAACTGAAAGAACTGGAAGCCGACGGACTCCTCATTTTTGAGAACAAAGGCTTACGAGTAACCGAAAAAGGAAAGCCGTTTGTGCGCAACGTGTGTTTGCCTTTTGATTTGCGTTTACAGCGTAACAAACCGGAAACCAAGCTTTTTTCGATGACCATTTGAGTCAGGCCAGGCTCATTTGATTTTTTTGATTGGTGAAAGCCTGCTCCTGTGACCGGAGCAGGCTTTTTCTTTTTCATTTTTCTGTAGTGTGTTGACCTCCTAAGGTCGGTTTGAATGATTGTTTTTAGAATGATGTTTTGTTCATTTTCTTTGCTTGTCCAAAGAAAACGAACCAAAAGAAAAGACCCCCTCGCTTAGGAATTTTTTGCCTTATCAGGCAAAAACCGCTTTGTCAGCTCCGCGTCGCTATCGCTCCTGTCTTTCGGAGCTTCCTACAGCTATTCTGAACCGAGGGAATTATGATCTCGTTAAACCCTTCGGGTAGGAATAGTAGTTTTGTTTAGTTTTTAAAACTGCAAATTGATAACTGCTACTGTCAACTTTTTTATGGCTTCAAAAATTCTTAACGGAGCCTTCTTACTATACTGAAGAAAAAGAATAAGAAACCCTTCGGGTATGGGTATTCGGCTTTTCATATTAAATTGTAATAATCTCATCTCTCTTATGAAGTATCAATAAACACTACTAATTGTTTACTGCGACTGCCTACTTTTAATAAGCTTCCTACAGCTATTCTGAACCGAGGGAATTATGATCTCGTTAAACCCTTCGGGTAGGAATAGTAGTTTTGTTTAGTTTTTAAAACTGCAAATTGATAACTGCTACTGTCGACTTTTTTATGGCTTCAAAAATTCTTAACGGAGCCTTCTTGCTATACTGAAGAAAAACAAGACTACAATAGAAACAGTATTCTTCAATTAAAAATCAAATGTTCAAACCCGCATACTTTTTACATCTGTAGTAAAACAAGTAAATGCTGCAGCGGTGGGCAGTGGAGGATAGCCTAGCGCAGCGGTTTGCTATCCGCAGGCAAAGGCGTTTACGTAGTTTTCAAGGATGTAAAAATAAGCCTAGATTTTTTTGGTTCGTTTTTTCATCGATGGAAAAAATGAACAGAATACGAAACAACTAGTATACAAACCGACTTTAGGAGGTAACTAAACTGTTTTATAAACCACACTTTAATGACAACTATGCGTTGTTGAGACTTCTGCTACAGCGACTTGATTAGAGGGTGAGATGTAGGGAATGCCCAGTCCCAGTCCGCGTAGGATAAACAGGCAGCCCATAAGCACTACGGCTACGGGAATGGCTTTAACGAGCAGCTGTTTGGTTTTTCCCTTTAAGAAATTACCAAGGTAAATGGCGGTGGTCATAAGCGGTAGGGTGCCTAATCCAAAAAACAGCATATAGACGCCACCTTGTACACCCCCACCGGAAGCGATGGCTCCAAAGATCGCCATATAGACCAAGCCGCAGGGAAGTAGCCCGTTTAAGAGACCCAGCGTGAAAAAGGTAGAAGCCTTCTTCTTTTTTAACTGAACACCTAGCGCGGTTTTAAGTCGGCTTACCAAGCGGTAAGCAGGTTTAGAAAAGTTGTAGGTTCCCATACGCTTGTGGGGTATGAGGATCACGAGGATCATCAAAACCCCAACAGCGATAGAGACTTGTTGTTGCAGGCCAAAAAGTTGGAGTCCGCGACCCAGATAGCCCAATACCAATCCCAGCACCGCGTAGGTGAAGAGTCGGCCGCTGTGGTAACTCAGCACCTGAAAAAAGCGCTTAACGGGATTGCTGCGATCTACCGGCATGAGAAAGGCGATGGGGCCACACATACCTACGCAGTGAAAGCTACCCAAAAGTCCAAAAAGTAATGCCGTCCAGATCATGGTTTAATAGGTTATGGCTTTCTCAAAGCGGTATTTTTTGCCTTGATACTCCCAGTTTACGGTAATGTTCCAGCGACCGTCAAGCAAGCGGCTGTCAGGTATGAGCAAAGTAGAATTTGACAAGGCTA